>Ga0315297_10001830_pt1 | contig 13295 bp, 11 predicted proteins | sample YL17G15_0_MG_FD_203628 | JGI IMG/M metagenome (GOLD analysis project Ga0315297, IMG submission 203628) | Sediment microbial communities from Yellowstone Lake, YNP, Wyoming, USA - YL17G15_0 | ecosystem: Environmental > Aquatic > Freshwater > Lake > Sediment | place: USA: Wyoming | collected... | reverse complement strand
AGACGAAGATCCCAAGGACCAGGACGGCGAGCGGCAGGAGGATGACCGAGACGAAGAAGAGGAGCCGGCCCTGGGACGGGCCGAGCTGGATCGTCCTCGGCGAGGAGGTTCTGGGCTGGATAGAGATGAGGTCGGCCTCCTCGGTCAGCCAGTTCACGGTGTTGAGGAAGAAGTTTCCGTTTCCGGAAGTATTGTAGTATCTGTTGGCGGCGAAGTCCGAGTCGCCGAACACGGCCAGCCGGGCCTCCTTCTCGCCGGCGGGCTTTTCCGCCTGGGGAACGTCCTTCGTTTCCGCCCCCTTGATCTTGAGCGTCTCCACGACGGCCAGGGAGATCGGCCCCTGCTTGTCCTTGTCCTTGTCGAACTTGACCTCCTTCTGGTCGAGCTGGCGCTCCGACCACGAGTCGGGGCTGGTCCTGGCGATGACCGTCACGGTCGCTCCGTCGGGCTTCTTATCGGTCGGCTCTATGGAGCGGGCGAAGGGAAAGAACGTCGCGTAGCGGAAGCTCTTGGTGATGTCATGATATTCGTATTCGCTGACGACGGGCATGAAGTAGTCGCCGCCGAGGAGCCTTGAGACCGTATCGACGATGAGGTCGTTCTCGATCTTGAGGCCGTAATCCGCCAGCAGGGGCGCGAGGCCGGGGTCCGTCTCAGGGTCGAGCATGAAGAAGACCCGTCCACCGCGTCCGATGAAGCCCTTGATGGTGTCGACCTCGTTCGGAAGGAGGGCTTTCTTAGGGCCGGGGACGACCAGGAGGTCGCAGTCGGCGGGGAAATTCGCGGAAAGGGCCAGGGCGATCTTCTTGACCTCGTAGCCCATCTTCTCCAGTTCGCCCTTGGCCGTGGAATAGCCGTTGTCCCCGCTCTCCGCGATCGTCTCTTCGCCGTGTCCTTCGAGGAACGTGATCGTCTTCTTTTTTTCGCGCGTGATCTTGATGATCGCGTTGGTGATGTCTTCCTCGGTCGCGGTCGTGATCCTGCTGTCCTTGTCGCCGGACTCGAAGATCGTCGTCCCGTCCTGGGTGACCTGGTAGCGCTTCACCAGGCCGGGGTTCTTGTCAGGGTCGATGAACTCATATTTGAGCTTCGGGGACTCGTAACCGTAGATCTTCATCAGGTTCTGCATCGAGCCCCGGCTGTAGTTCCCCTCCCGGAAGAAGGCCTTGATGATGATATCGTTCTTGAGGGCCTTGACGACCTTGACGGACTGATCGGAGAGGGAATGGAGCTTCGAAGACGTGAAGTCCATCCGGTAATGGTGTTTGGCCAGGAAGGCGTTCACGAGGACCAGGATGGCCAGGACGAGGACGACGACGAGGAGCATGTTGCTTGAATAGATGAAGGACCTCCGCTTGAAGCCTTTCTTCAGCGAAGACAGGTTGAGGACGATGTAAGCCGCGATCGCCGCCAGCCCGAAGAGGACGACGGCGAAAGCGGCTGTTCTCGCCTGGGGCCGGATCCTGAGCCCGGCGAGGCCGGCCAGGATGAGGGCAAGTCCGATATAATTTAAAGTGCGCTTGAACTTTTCCATGGTCTTACCTCCAACGCCTGGATTGGATCACGGAATGGGTGAGGAAGAGCCCGAAGAAAGAGAAGCTCAGGTAATAGACGAGGTCCGAGGTGTCCAGGATGCCCCGGGTCATGTCGTCGAAATGCTGGAAGAAGGAAACGTAGTTGAGGGCGTCCTTCCAGATCCCTCCGGCCGCCGAGCCCGCCCAGTTCAGGACCCAGAAGAGGAGGAGCGTCCCGAAGGTCAGGATGGCCGCGACGATCTGGTTCTCGGTGAGGGAGGAGTAAAAGATGCCGATGGCCAGGAACGCGGCCCCCATGAGGAAGAGCCCCAGGTAACCGTCGAGAAGCGGCACCACTTCGGGGTTGCCGTAGGCGAAGGTAAAGATCGAGAGAAGGCCCGTCAGGAGGAGCATGACCGCGAGGACGATGAGCGAGGCCAGGTACTTGCCCAGGATGATCTGGTTGACCGAGACGGGCGAGGTGAAGAGCAGTTCCTCCGTGCCGATCTTCTTCTCCTCCGCGAAGAGCCGCATGGTCAGGAGCGGGAGCATCAGGAGCAGGATGATGGACATGTTGTGGAAGAGGGGGGAGAAGACCATCTGGTTGATGTTGATCTGCTGGTAGTAGGCGGGGTTCTGGGCAAGCTGCATCGCCTGGGAATTGAACCACCAGACGAGGCTGTAGAAGAAGAACCCGACGAGAAGGAGGAACACCGCGATCACGACGTAGGCGATGGGTGACGTGAAATACGCCAGGAGCTCTTTTTTGGCCAGGAACCAGATGTTTTTCATTGGACGATGCCTCCTGAGACGATCTTGAGGTAGAGATCCTCGATGTTCATGGCGGCGGGCCGCATCTCCAGGAGCCCGAGGCCTTTCTCGACCGCCAAACGCGCGACGTCGTCTCGGCAGTCCAGGCCGCGTTCCCATTCGATCCGGACCTCGTCGCCCTCCGGGACGGCCGTCTCGACCCCGGGCAGGCTGCGGAAGAGCGCTGCGGCCTCTTCGCCGCCCTTGCGGAGCCTGAGGAGCGTTCCGTCCCTCCCGCCGTAGGATATCGTCAGTTCATCCAAGGAGCCCGAGGCCATGAGCTTGCCCTCGTTGATGATCACGACGCCGTCGCAGGTCTGGGTGACCTCGGCCAGGATATGCGTCGACAGCAGGATGGTGCGCTCGCCGCGGAGCGATTTGATAAGCTCCCGGATCTCGATGATCTGGGCCGGGTCCAGCCCGATCGTCGGCTCGTCCAGGATGAGGACCCGAGGGTCGTGGATAAGGGCTTGGGCGATGCCGACCCGCTGCTTGTAACCGCGTGAGATGTTCTTGATCAGCCGGTGCCGGACAGATTCCAGCCCTCCGGCGTGGAGGGCCCGGCCGACAGCCTCCTTTTTCTTCGAGGACGAGACTCCCTTGATCTCGGCCACGAAGCCGAGAAATGAGGAGACGGTCATCTCCGGGTAGAGAGGGACGACTTCGGGCAGGTAACCGGTGGTCTTCTTGACCTCGTTCGCCTGCTCGAAGACGTCGAATCCCGCGACAACGGCTTTCCCGTCGGTGGCCGGCAGGTAGCCGGTCAGGATCCTCATGGTCGTGGTCTTTCCGGCGGCGTTCGGGCCGAGGAGCCCCCAGATCTTGCCCTTCTCGACCTTGAAGCTGATGCCCTTGACGGCCGGAAAATCACCGTATCTTTTGACGAGTCCCGCAACTTCGATCATGGCGTGCCTCCATGTTGGGAATGAACTTCACTTCCGCCTGAAGCGTTTCATATCCTTACGACGTCAGACAGACCCGTAATAACGGGAACGCGCGGCCTTTCACATCCTCTCGGGCAAGGGAACACCCATGAGAGTGAGCGCGGTTTCCAACGTTCTCTTGACATCATGAATGACCATCAACCTGAAAAGCCGAAGGTCCGGGTTCTCCTCGGCCAAGATGGGGTAGTGGTGGTAATAGGCGTTGAGCTTCTGGCAGAGGTTGAAGGTGAACTTGGCCAGGTAGGAAAATTCCAGGGAGTTCACGGCGTGCCGGACCTCCTCCTCGAAGGTCGAGGCGTAGAGGACGAGGTCCCAGAAATCGGCCCCTTCCCCGGCGCTGAGGATATTCAGCGGCGTATCCCATGAGCCGGCAGATTCACGCACCCGGTCCTCGGTCATACCCGTCCTCTCCTCGAGCTTGCGGAAGATGCTCCGGAGACGGACGCACGTGTATTGGAGATAGGGGCCCGTCTCTCCCTCGAAGCTCAAGGCCTCCTCGAAATCGAAGACGATGAGGGAGTTCCTGGCGAACTTGAGCATGAAGTAACGGAGGGCGGCCGTGGCGATCTCCCGGGCGATCGTCTTCTTCGCGCCCGTCTCGAGAGCGGGGTTCCTCTTTTCGACCTCGGCCAGGGCCTTCTCCTCCAGGCGGTCCAGGAGGTCATCCGCCTTGACTCCCAGGCCTTTCCTTCCCGAGACCTCGAGGAACGCCCGGTCCTTTTCCTCTTCGGAGGCCTCGTAGCCGAGCTCCTTCAGGCTCTTTAGGGAGAGAGCGACCATTTCATAGGAAAAGTGGATGGACTTTTCGGCCTGGGCGGTGAACTTGAGGGACCGGAGTCCCTGGGTGACGACTTTCTGGAGGTAGGCCTGGCGGGTGTCGATGACGTTATAGACCCGGCTGCCGCCGCCGAAGTGGGGAGAATCCGGCCTGGGCACCGCCGTCGAGATCCAGAGAGTCTTACCGTCCTCTTCGAGGAAAGGTTCGTAATAGAAATCCTTCTCGAGGAGCCCGAATTTCCAGAGCTGGTAGGCGATGTCCTTTCCGACGTAGGTCACGGTCCCGTCGGAGCGAACGATGATCTTTTCCCTTTCCTCTTCCTCCTCGAGCTTCATCACCCAACAGCCCTTGTTGTCGCCTTCGCTCACGAGATAGATGGCGCCCCTTTCCTTGAGGAGGGAGGACGCTTTATCCCAGAACTTCAAATGGAGGATGCTGCTCTCGCAAGGCAGGACGTCATAGCCGATGCCGATGCGGCGCATGGTCGCGAGATGCGCCCTCACGATCCGCCTGGAGACATAGCGGGCCATCTCGGCCCCGGCGTTCCCGCCATGCTCGATCCCCTTCATGATCTCTGCCTTGCGGGCTTGGGCTTCGGGATGAGCGGCCAGGTATGTCGAGACGCGGGCGTAGAGATCCCAGCAGTAGTAGTCGAACCTGCCTTCGTGCGCTTCGAGGTCCGGGATGCCCTTTTTTTCGAGATCCAGGATGCCGAAAACGACGTCGACGACCTGGACGCCGGTATCGTCGATGTAGTTCTGGACCTCAACATTTTCTCCCCTGTATCTTAAGCACCGGGCGAGGGTGTCGCCGAGGACGGCGTTTCGGAGGTGGCCGATATGGGCGGCCTTGTTGGGGTTGATGTTGGTGTGTTCGATGATGATCTTTGCTTCTTCGGCGGCAAACGTCCGCGTTCCCGACGCGCGGAGCCGGTTCCGGAAGAAGCTCTTTCTGTCGAGGAAGAGGTTGATGAAACCGGCGCCGGCGATCTCCGCTTTCGTCACGCCCTCCAGGGGGCCGATGAGGCCGAGGACGTCCTGGGCGATCTGCCGGGGATTGGCCTTGACTTTCTTGGCCAGATGGAGAGGAAAGGCCAGGGCGAGGTCGCCCATCTTGGTGTTCGGCGTCGGCGCGATCTCGATGTCGGAAAGGGCGACCGGGTATTTCTCCCGGACCCTCTCGAAGATCGTCCGTTTCAACCGGTCCTTGAGTTCGATCATTTTCGGCACTCCATTATAACAAATACGCGCCTGCAGACAAGGTTCTCTTAAATCCCAACATTGCCGATAGGACGCGAGTCGGAATTCCGGGACATGAATCCATTCTCCGGAATGGGCATCGTGTCCCCGGAATTCCGGGTGCCCACGGCTTGACATCCCGGCCGGGCCGATCTAGAATTTCATGGCTTGTTTCGCAGGGGGCATATGCTGCACAGATCCATATGAGCCAGGCTGGACGAGCTCGGCAGGGTTTTAGGATTTGGAGGATGCAACGATGAATGTAAGCGACATCTTGCTTGTCGTCGCCATTGTGAGTGCATTATGGGGGGTTGCTTCAGCCGTTTTGATCGCTGAAGCACTACGCAAGCGTGGGGTCAAGATCCATTGGATTTTTCTCAGGTTTCTCATTCTGAGCAAGTGCCTTGGCCAGTATCGAGATATCACACGTCAGGAGAAGGGACGGACAGGTCCGTTATTCTACTCGTACGTAGTCGCAATGAATCTTGCACTCGTGCTGGCGATCGCAGGGATCATTTTACGGCTGATATAAATCAGCGGAGTCCAGCCGCCAAGCCGGATCCGGCATGAGGCGAAATAATTCTTTGACAATAGGGCTATGGACTCCTGTATGATAAATGGCGAATCAGATGAGAGGAGGATCCTTCGATGAAAAAACTGACTCGAAAAGATTTCCTGAAGACTTGCCCGCTGGCTGTTTTATCGGTTTTCCAATTGCCCGCCTGGCTCCGAGGAAAGGAGGCGACCCCGGCGGCCGGAGGCCGGGGAGTGCAAACGACGGCCCCTGAACAGGAGAAGATGATCGCCACCTGCGGACTCGGGTGTTCGGAGTGCCCGGCGTTCATCGCGACCCAAAAAAACGATGACAAGATGCGTGAGGAGACTGCCAAGAAATGGTCCGAGATGTTCCATGCGGACATTAAGCCCGGCGATATCAACTGCGACGGCTGTGTCTCCCAATCATCGAGGCTGTTCAATTATTGCGGCAAATGCGATATCAGGAAGTGCGGGAAGGAAAAGAACGTGAAAAACTGCGCCTATTGCGACGAGTACCCGTGCGAGAAATTGTCCGCTTTCTTGAAAAACGTGCCTGAAGCCAAGGCCACTCTCGACGAAATCAGGAAGAAAAGATAACAAATACGCGTCCGTAGACAAGGTTCTCTTTCATTCCATGTGGGCTAAGCCCCAAGCCCATAGGATTACGTTCTCACGGCTTGACATCCCGGCCGGACCGATCTAGAATCCCGCTTGAAGCTAAAGGGTTCAATTGATTTTCTCCTATAATCCACGCGCCCCGAAGCTGCTCGATTGTCTTTGCGAGGCGCTCCTGCCGCGGGCTTCGGAGCTGATCTGGGTGTTGGGCGGTATCGAGCAGTTAGGGCTGATTTGCCGGGGTCTGGAAACGCCGGCAATCGTGAGTCTAATCCCGAAAGGAGGATCCAATGATCGGAGCACTTGTCGCCAAGAAAGCGCTGGCTGACACTTTCGATGCCTTGAACCGTCATGACCTGCCAAAGTTCATGTCGGCCTGGCGGGATGACGGGGTGTTCATCTACCCTGGGGACATACCTGAAAGCGGCACTTTCCAGGGAAAGAGCGCTGTCGAAAATTGGTTCCAGCGTTTTTTCGAGCAATTCCCGGGAATCCGATTCGATGTTCAAGACATTTGTGTCCGGAACATTTTTGATCTTTCCGGAACCAACGTCGTCGCTGTGCACTGGAATATCGAACTCACGAACCGAGAAGGCAGGGTAGGCCAAAACAGCGGCGTAACGGTGGTGAGTATCAGACGCGGCAAGGTATTCCTCGTAAAGGACTTCATGTTTGATCTTGGTGAGAATTTCAGGCGTAATTGGAGTGCGGCGTAGCACGGTCGGGGCCGGTGCAGCGCCGCCGGCTCGGGGAGACTGCTAAACGCGATCTGGAATCACTCTTTCAGCTTCGCCCGAAAACGGGGCGCCTTTCCCGCGATCGGCTCCTTGCAATTGATCTATGTCAGGGTGCTGCATTGCATGACATCGACCAAAAAAAGGTGTGAAGAGCTGCCGCAGAGAAGGGTTGATTCATCGCCGCTAATGTGATACTTAAATAGTTCACTCATCAATAAAGGAAGCCGTCATGAAAAGGACCCGTTTGTATGAATTCCATAAAAAATCCGAGGCCAAGATCATCGAGTTCTTCGGCTGGGAGATGCCTGTCGAATACAAGGGCGTCATCGACGAGCACCTCGCGGTCCGCACCCGGGCCGGGCTCTTCGACGTCAGCCACATGGGCGAGGTCATGATCGAGGGCGCGGATGCCCTGGCCTTCGTCCAGCACCTGACCCCCAATGATGCCGGCCGGCTGGCGCCGGGACAGGTGCAATACACGGCCCTGACGACGCCGGCGGGGACCTTCGTGGACGACATGCTCGTTTACTGCCTGGATCCCGAGAAGTACTTTCTGGTCGTCAACGCGTCAAACGCCGACAAGGATTACGCCTGGATTGTGGACCACAAGAAGGGGTTCGCGGTGGAAACGGAGAACCAGAGCGACGCCTATTCGCAGCTTGCCCTGCAGGGGCCGATGGCCCTGACGGTCCTCCAGCCGCTCACGGAGCTGGATTTAGCGGGCATGAAGTCCTTCCACTTCGCCTTCGGCAAGGTCGCCGGCATCGATACGCTTGTCTCCCGCACGGGATACACCGGCGAGGACGGTTTCGAGATCTACACCCTCGCCCCGAACCCCGGGGTCCTCTGGGAGGCCATCCTGGAGGCCGGGAGACCCCATGACGTCCTGCCCATCGGGCTGGGCGCTCGGGACACCCTCCGGCTCGAGGCCAAGCTCATGCTCTACGGCAACGACATCAGCGACAAGACGACCGTCCTCGAGGCGGACCTGAAGTGGATCTGCAAGTTCCAGAAGGGCGGTTTCCTGGGCAAGGCCGTCCTCGAGAAACAGCTCGCGGAAGGACTGACCCGGAAGATCGCCGGCTTCGAGCTCGTCGATAAGGGGATTCCCCGGCCGCATTACCCGGTCTTCGTTTACGGCCGGAAAGTCTCGGACGTGTGCTCGGGGACCTACGCCCCGTTCCTGAAGAAGTCCATCGGCCTGGCGTATCTCCCCATCGGGGCAACGGCCCTGGGAACGGAGATCGAGATCGGGATCCGGGACAGGAAGGTCCGGGCGAAGGTCGTCCCGACGCCGTTCTACAAAAGGGAAAAGAATTAGCCCGAACGGGACCGCGGGAGATCGCGGGTCATCGCGAATATAAGAACAAGATCAACAGGAGGCTTGGATGTATCCGAACGATTTTCGCTACACGAAGGAACACGAGTGGATCAAGATCGAAGGCGGCGAGGCCGTCGTCGGCGTCACGGATTTCGCTCAGAAACAGCTCGGCGACATCATCTACGTGGAACTTCCCGAGGTCGGGAAGGCCCTGGAGGTCCACCAGGCCGTCGGCGTCATCGAATCCGTCAAGTCCGTTTCCGACGTCTACTCCCCGGTCGCGGGAGAGGTCGTCGCCGTCAACGAGGAGCTCAACAAGGCGGCCGACCTCGTCAACAAGGACCCGCACGGCAAGGGCTGGATCGTCCGGCTGAAGGTCAAGGACAAGGCCGCGGTCGAGGCGCTGATGACCGCTTCCGATTACGAGAAATACCTGGAGGGTCTCGAGGCTTGAGCGTTCGCCGCCCCTCCTTCATTGAGGTTTGCCTATGAGCTATGTTTCTTTGAGCGACAAGGATCGAAAGGAGATGCTGGCCGCGATCGGCGTCTCTTCGGCCGACGAGCTTTTCGGCTGCATCCCGGAAGGGGTGAGGCTTAAAAGGGCGCTCGACCTTCCGGGGCCGGAACCGGAGCCGGCGCTCGTCCGGCATTTTGCCGGGCTCGGCGGGATGAACACCTATTCGAACCACCTCTCCTTCCTCGGGGGCGGGGCCTACGACCACTTCATCCCCTCGGTCGTGGACTACCTGAGCTCCAGAGGGGAGTTCGTAAGCCCCTACACTCCCTACCAGCCCGAGGTCAGCCAGGGGACCCTCCAGGCCATCTTTGAGTTCCAGACGCTCATCTGCCAGCTCACGGGGATGGACATTGCCAACGCGTCCCTCTACGAAGGCGCGACCGGAGCGGCCGAGGCCGTCCTCATGGCCCAGCGCTTGAAGAACAAGCCCAAGGTCCTGGTCGCGCGGACCCTCCACCCGGAATACCGGGACGTCATCCGGACCTACATCAGGAACCTCGGGGTCCGGATGGAGGAAGTCCCTTATGATGAAAAGGGAGGACTGGACAAGGACACCCTCGCCCGCATGCTCGACGCGGAAACCGGCGCCGTCATCCTCCAGTCGCCCAATTACCTCGGGGTCTGCGAGGACGTCCGGGCCGTCGCGGACCTGGCCCACGGCCATCAAGCCCTGTTGGCGGTCGTCGTGGCCGAGGCTTTGTCGCTCGGCATCCTCGAAGCTCCGGGAAAGTTGGGGGCGGACATCGTCGCCGGCGAGGCCCAGTCCTTCGGCATTCCCCTGAGCTTCGGCGGTCCCTACCTCGGATTCATGGCCTGCATGAAGGACTTCGTCCGCCAGCTGCCGGGCAGAATCGCCGGCCAGACGACCGACGTCGATGGGAACCGCGGCTTCGTCCTGACCCTGGCTACCCGGGAGCAGCACATCCGCCGGGAGAAGGCCACTTCCAACATCTGCACCAACCAGGCTCTCTGCGCCCTCCGGGCGACCATCTTCCTGGAAAGCCTGGGCAAGGACGGGCTCAGGGAAATGGCCTGGCAGAACGTCCAGAAAGCGGGATACGCCCTGGACGCGCTGACCCGAATCCCCGGCGTCCGCCGGAAGTTCGCCGGTCCGCACTTTAACGAGTTCGCGATCGAGCTCCCGAAGCCCTGGGCTTCGGTGGGAAAGGCGCTCAAGGACAATGGTATCCTGGCCGGGCTCGGGCTCGGGGAGAGCTTCCCGGAACTCGCGAACTGCGTCCTGGTCTGTGTCACCGACAAGCACGCGAAAGAAGACATCGTTAGACTGGCCCTGTCCCTGCGGGAGGTGCTCAGATGATCCGCCGGCTGCGCGAACCCCTGGCCTTCGAGATCAGCTCTCATGGGAAAAGGGCCGTCCGGATGCCCGAGCTGGATGTCCCCGAAAAAAAGGACATCTTCGGCGGCCTGCCCGTTCGGAAGGAGATCGAAGGGTTCCCCGAGCTCTCCGAGGTCGAGGTCACCCGCCACTTCACCCGCCTGTCACAGACGAACTATTGCGTCGACCTGGGGCTCTATCCGTTGGGCTCCTGCACCATGAAATACAACCCCAAGGTCAATGAGAAGCTGGCCTCCCTGCCGGCCTTCACCGGGGCGCACCCCAACGCCCCCCAGGATGTCGTCCAGGGCAGCCTCCGCGTTCTCAAGCAGACCGAGGATCTCCTCTGCGAGATCGCCGGCATGGACGCCTTCTCTCTCCAACCGGCCGCCGGAGCCCACGGCGAGCTCACGGGCATGATGCTTATCCGGGCCGCCCTCGATGACAGGGGGAACCCCCGAAAATACGTCCTCATCCCGGATTCGGCCCATGGGACGAACCCCTCGAGCGCCCATATCTGCGGATACACGGTCAAGGAGATCAAGTCGAACGAGAGCGGCACGATCGACCTCGAGGGGCTGGCCGCGGTCATGAACGACGAGGTGGCCGCCTTGATGGTCACCAATCCCAATACCCTGGGCGTTTTCGAATCCGACATCTGCCGGATCGCTGAGATCGTCCATTCCAAGGGAGGATTCCTCTATATGGACGGGGCCAACATGAACGCCTTGACCGGAATCGTCAGGCCGGGCGATATGGGCGTCGATGTCCTCCATATCAACCTCCACAAGACGTTCTCGACCCCGCACGGCGGGGGAGGCCCCGGTTCCGGCCCGGTCGGCGTGAAGAAGGCCCTCGTGCCTTACCTCCCGGTCCCGGTGATCGGGGAGAAGGACGGGAAGCTTGTCCTCGACTCCGGCAGGCCGAAGACGATCGGGCGCGTCCGGAGCTTTTACGGAAACTTCCTGGTCATCCTCAGGGCTCTGGCCTACATCCTGAACCTCGGGCCCGAGGGCGTCCGGGAAATCGCCGAGACGGCGGTCCTCAACGCCAACTACATCCGCAAAAGTCTGGAAGGCGAGTTCCACCTGAAATACGCGGCCCCGACGCTCCATGAATGCGTCTTTTCGGACAAGTTTCAGAAGGAGTTCGGGGTCTCCAACCTCGACATTGCCAAGAGGTTGATCGACTTCGGGTTGCACCCGCCGACCATGTCCTTCCCGCTCATCGTCCATGGCGCGCTCATGATCGAGCCCACCGAGACGGAGAGCAAACGCGACCTGGATCTTTTCATCGACGCCATGAAGGCGATTGCCAAGGAGGCTAAGGAAGACCCGGAGACTCTCCACGCGGCCCCGCACGTTACCTACGTCCGGCGCCTGGACGAGACGGCGGCCGCCCGCAATCCCGTCCTGAAATGGGAAAAGAAATAAATGGCCCTCCAAGACCTTATCCTGAAGCTCCATGCCTACTGGGCGGGCCAGGGATGCTACCTGGCCCCGACCTATGACCTGGAGGTGGGCGCCGGGACCATGACCCCGGACACCTTCTTCCGTGTCCTCGGCAGGAAACCCTGGAAGACCGCTTACGTTCAGCCGGCCCGCCGGCCCACGGACGGCCGCTACGGGGAGAACCCTCACCGCGTCCAGAAACACTTCCAATATCAGGTCATCATGAAACCCGCCCCGGGGGACATCCAGCAGATCTATGTCCAAAGCCTCTCCTCACTCGGGATCGTCCTCCAGGACCACGACCTGCGATTCGACGAGGATGACTGGGAGTCGCCGACGATCGGGGCTTGGGGTGTCGGCTGGCAGGTCATGCTCGACGGGCTGGAGATCTCCCAGTTCACCTACTTCCAGCAGGCCGGCGGCATCGAGCTTTCGCCGGTCCCCGTCGAGATCACCTACGGTTTGGAGAGGCTGGAGATGTTCCTCGAGCAGAAGGACGACATCTACGACCTCGACTGGTCGAAGGACGTGACCTATCGCGACCTGCGGCATGCCGAAGAGAAGGAGTTCTCCGAGTACAACTTCAACGCGGCCGACACCGCGATGCTCCGCACGTTCTTCCAGGCCTGCGAGAAGGAAGCGGTCTCGCTCATCGGAAAGGGCCTGCTCCTTCCGGCCTATGATATGTGTCTCAAGTGCTCCCACCTTTTCAACCTGCTCGACGCCCGGGGGGCCATCAGCGTCACCGAGAGGGTGAAGATGATCGCCCGGACGAGGGCCCAGGTCAACGAGATCGCCCAGAGATTCATAGCTTCGGGGAGGGGCTCCTGATGGAATTCCTATTAGAGATCCTGACAGAAGAGCTTCCGGCCTCCCACGTCAAGGCCGCCCTGGAGCAGTTGGACGAGAAGTTCCGGGCCGAGTTCAAAAGCGCCGGCATCGCCATCCAGACATTCGAGATCCTCGGCACGTGCCGGCGGCTCGTCGTTCGGGCGGACACGGCCGCCGGGCAGGAGGACAGCACGAGCGTCGTCACAGGGCCGCCCAAATCGGTGGGCATCCTCCCGGACGGGACCTTTTCCCCCGCCGCCAGAGGATTCGCCAAGGCCCAGGGGATCTCGGTCGAATCGCTCGAGATCATCCAAACCCCCAGGGGAGAATACATAGGGATGCGGAAGACAAGCAAGGGGAAGCCGGCCCAGGAGGTCCTCGCGGTCATCGTCCCCGCCGTCATCGCCTCGATCTCCTTTCCCAAAGCAATGCGCTGGAGGGAGGGCCCCTTCAAGTTCTCGAGGCCCATCAAGAACATCCTCTGCCTCTGCGACGGGAAGGTCCTGCCCTTTAATCTGGAGGGGTTGGATTCTAACGACACGACGTCCGGACATCCCATTTACAGCCCTCAGCCGCTCAAGGTCAAGGGCTTCCAGGACTACCGGGACCAGTTGAAAAAGGCCAAGGTGTTCGTAGACCCCGGGGAGCGGCGGAAGATGATCCTGG
>Ga0315297_10001829_pt1 | contig 13295 bp, 7 predicted proteins | sample YL17G15_0_MG_FD_203628 | JGI IMG/M metagenome (GOLD analysis project Ga0315297, IMG submission 203628) | Sediment microbial communities from Yellowstone Lake, YNP, Wyoming, USA - YL17G15_0 | ecosystem: Environmental > Aquatic > Freshwater > Lake > Sediment | place: USA: Wyoming | collected... | reverse complement strand
CGCGCGCGATCGGCCGCGCCGGATCGCGGATCCACTCGCTCCAGGAGCCGGCGTACAGGCGCCCTCCGGGGTGACCCGCCACCTCGAGCGCGAGCAGACCCTGGCAGGCAGTTACGCCCGAACCGCACATGCAAGTGAGCCTTGTTCCATCGGCCAATCCGGTGCGCTCTCGCCACAGTTTCGCGAGTTCAGCCTTCGGCCGAAATCGGCTCTTGTCGTCGAGATTTTGCGTGAATGGCAGGTTCACCGCGCCCGGAACATGCCCGGCGACGGCGTCGAGTGGCTCGATCTTGCCCGCGAAGCGCTCAGCCCCGCGCACGTCAACGACCAGCTCGCCGCGCGCCAGCGCCTCGGCAACGCCGGTCGCGTCGCTAAGCATCTCCGGCCGCAGCCGCGCGACGAATCGCCCCGGCCGGCGCTCCACGCTCGCGTCCGAAACGGGCTGCCCTTCCGCACGCCAGGCGGCGTACCCGCCATCCAGCACCGCCACCGCGTCATGGCCGAGGTAGCGCAGCATCCACCAGAGTCGTGCGGCATAGGCGCTGTTTCCAGCGTCGTAGGCGATGACCTGGGTGCCGCCGGTCACGCCCCAGCGCGACAGCGTCGCCACGAATGCGTCAATCGGCGGCAATGGGTGACGGCCGGTTTTCGGCGTGACGGGCGCGGACAGGTCGCGTTCGAGGTCGGCATGGATGGCGCCGGGAATATGGCCGGCCTCCCAGGCGCGCACGCCCGCGTCCCGGTCGCCGAGGTCGAAGCGGCAGTCAAGCACCAGCCAGTCCGGATCGGCCAGCCGGGCGGCGAGTTCGCCGGTGGACACCAGGGTCGTATGCGGCAAGCGTCGGCTCTTTTTTATGCGCGCCTGATCGGCAGGCGCCCCGCGATCGCCATCGCGGTGATCGTGATCAAGGATCCTGCCATCGCGAACGCCATGTCCTTCTGCCCGTCCCACACATCCCCCTGGGTGCCAAGGTAGGCCTGACCGAGATCGCCACCGAAAACGATCGCAGCTGCCCATTCGATCAATTCGTAAATACCCGCGTGCGAAGCCATGAACAGGAATGGAAACAGGTAGGCCCAGGAGCGGGGATAGCGCCCGTAGTGCGCGAAGATCTCGACCGCAGCCGGCGCCACCAGCAGGCCGTAGAGAAAGTGCACGAGTCGGTCGAAGTGATTTCGTTCGAAACCCAGCAGCTCATTCAGCGTCCCGCCGGTCAGTGCCCGGAACCATTCATCGTAGGGCACCAGAGCGTAGGTGTAATGCGCGCCGATGGCATGCAGCCAGAAGAACACGAACAGGCAGGTATAGGTAAAATTGCTGAATCGCAGGCGGCGCGCCGTCAGCACAAGTATCGGAACGGCGATGAAGACCAGCATGTTTTCGAGCAGCCAGTCCTGCCGGAAAACCGGCGCGATCGCGAGTGCGATCCACCACAGGCCAAATAGCGCCAGCAGCGTCAGCGGGTAGCGCCACATCGAGATTGTTTTACGGTACATTCTGCGACCTTATGACCAAGCACACAGTCCATACCCATTTCCCCGGCCGGCTGATTTTCATCGGTTTCGGCAGCATTGGCCAGGGTGTCCTGCCGCTGATCATGCGCCATGTCGGGGGCCTGACGGCAGACCGGATCACGATCGTCACCGCCGATGATGCCGGGCGCCTGGAGGCCGAGGAATTCGGCATCCGCTTCGTGAACCACCCGTTGACCCGGGAGAATTTCCGGCACGTGCTCGACCCGCTGGTGGGCCGCGGTGATTTCGTGCTCAATCTTTCGGTCGATGTCTCCAGCATTGCATTGATCAAGCTGTGCCAGGAGAAGGGCGCGTTGTACCTGGACACCTGCATCGAGCCCTGGCCCGGCGGTTACACCGACCCGAATATCCCGGTCAGCCGCCGCACGAACTACGCGCTGCGCGAGGAATTGCTGGAGGTGCGGAAGACCCAGGCGAATGGGCCGACGGCCGTCATCACGCACGGCGCCAACCCGGGTCTGGTGTCGCATTTCGTCAAGCAGGCGCTGATCGACATCGCGACTGACACGGGCCATGACGCGCCGGAGCCTGCGACCCGCGAGGAATGGGCCAAGCTCGCGATGGACCTCGGAATCAAGGTCATCCACATCGCGGAGCGCGACACTCAGGTTTCGAACCGGCCCAAGATGCCGGGCGAATTCGTCAACACCTGGTCGGTGGACGGATTCGTCAGCGAGGGCAGCCAGCCCGCCGAGCTCGGCTGGGGCACGCACGAGCGGCACTTCCCGCGCGATGGCCGCCAGCACGATTTCGGGCGCAAGAGCGCGATCTTCCTGGCGCAGCCCGGCTGCGCGACACGCGTCCGTACCTGGACGCCTCGAGCGCAGGCATTCCACGGCTTCCTGATCACCCACGGCGAGGCGATTTCGATCTCGGACTTCCTGACGGTGCGGCAGAACGAGCGGGCGATCTACCGGCCGACGGTCCACTACGCGTATCACCCATCTGACAATGCCGTGCTGTCGGTGCACGAGTTCTGCGGGCGCAACTATCACCAGCAGGATGAGAAGCGGATCATGATGGGCGACATCACGACCGGCATCGACGAACTCGGCGTGCTGCTCGCGGGGCACGCGAAGAATGCCTATTGGTACGGCTCCCAGCTGTCCATCGACGAAGCCCGTGCGCTTGCTCCGTTCAACAGCGCGACCTCGCTTCAGGTCACCGTCGCAGCACTGTCTGGCATGATCTGGGCCATCGAGAATCCGGCCAAGGGCGTTGTCGAGCCGGACGAAATCGATTTCCGCCGCAATCTCGAGATCTGCATGCCCTATCTCGGCCCCGTAGTCGGAAAGTACACCGACTGGACGCCGCTCTTCGATCGCGGCCGGCTGTTTCCGGAAGACCTCGACGAAGGCGATCCCTGGCAGTTCAAGAACATCAGGGTCTAAGCGGCTCGTACTCGATCGCCTCGATATTCACGCTGGTCGCGCCGGTCGGCAGCTCGATTTCGAATTCGTCTCCGACGCGCTTTCCCAGCAACGCGCGGCCCAGCGGTGAATCCATGCTGATGTAGCCGGCGCCCTGGTCGAATTCGTCGGGCCCGACGATGCGGTGGCGGCGCATTGCGCCTGCCTGATCGACGACGGTTACCCAGGCGCCGAAAAAAATGCGCGTCTGGTCGGCGGGCGCTTGCGAGACGATGACCATGCCGTCGAGGCGGCCACGCAGGAAGCGCACGCGCCGGTCGATTTCGCGCAGCCGGCGCTTCCCATAAATGTACTCGGCGTTTTCGGATCGATCGCCCTGGGCGGCCGCTTCAGCGACTGCCTGTGTCACGGCGGGCCGCTCGACGCGCCATAGCTCGTCGAGTTCGGCCCGCAGGCGCCGGGCACCTTCGGGTGTCACGTACTTTGAGCCGGAACGCGTCGCTGGCCGTGTGCCCGCCATTTCAATCCCGTCGACTTCTTAACTAATTGAATATCAAGGTTTTTCCACCAGGCCTGGCCAGCCGCGCCTTGCTCCGGCGGCGGTCGCCATGGAGGCCCGTTGCAAAGCGTGGTGCAAGGAGTGTGGCACGGTTCACGTTCATCAGCGGACGTCGCAGCTACGCTTCATTTCAGTAATTTGTTCTCCGTCAGTATCCCCTAGCGGACTTCCTTCCCTTCACCGAATGTCCGCTTTTTGAGCCCCGGGCCAAAACCCGGGGCTTTTTTTCGCCCGCTGGAATCGGCGCGTGAAATTGCGGCTGCCTTATACTGCGCGCCCTGTCGATCCTGGAGACCCGCAATGCACCGTTGCACCGCTTTCATTGCCCTGGCACTCATGTCGTTTGCCGCGTCTGCAGCCGAGACCGTCACGGCGCCCCTGGCCTCCGGCATCGACATGACCGCGATGGACAAGAATGTGCGTCCCCAGGACGACTTGTTCCGTTACGTGAATGGCACCTGGCTGGCGAATACGCCATTCCCGCCGGAGTACCCGATCGCAGGCATCAGCATCATGCTGTACGAGAAGGCGCAGGTCGACGTGCACGCGATCCTGCTCGAGGCAGCGGGTGCCGGGGATGCGGCGACCCCGGATATGCAGCGCCTCGGCGACATGTACACGAGCTTCATGGACGAAAAGCGCGTCGAGGAGCGTGGCATCGCCTCACTCGCACCGCTATTCACCGAAATCGCCGCTATCGACGGCCCGAAATCGCTCGCAGCGTTCTTCGGCACCGCCCAGGGCCGCGGCATCAGCGTCCCGATCGGCGCTTACGTCTCTCCCGACGCGCGTAACTCGACGCACAACGTCGCCTACCTGACGCAGGACGGCCTCGGCCTGCCGAATCGCGACTACTACCTTCGCGAGGAGGACACCTACGTCCAGTTCCGCGGCAAGTACGTGGACTATCTCGCGAAGCTCTTGACACTCGCTGGCGAGGCGAATGGGGCGCCGCGCGCCGCGCAGATCCTCGAGCTCGAAACGCAGATTGCGCGCGACCAATGGACGCCGGTGCAGAATCGTGATCCGGTCAAGACCTACAACCGTCATGGGATCGAATCAGCCGCTGCGCTGGCGCCGGGGTTCGATTGGAAAGCATTCCATGCGGGCACCGGCCTGCCCGCCGGTGACTTCATCATCAGCCAGCCCAGCTATGTGACCGAACTCGGCAAACAGATGGGCAGTGTCGATCTGGCGGTCTGGAAGGACTACCTGAAGGTCCGGACGATCGGAGCCTACGCACGAGTGCTGCCGGGGGCATTCGTTGAAGCGTCCTTCGACTTCAATTCGCGCACGCTGCGCGGAACCGAAAGCCTGCGGCCGCGCTGGAAGCGCGCCGTCGTCGAGACGGACCGCGCGATGGGCGAGGCGATCGGCGCCGCCTATGTCGCGCGCCATTTCCCGCCCGAGGCCAAGCAGCGCATGGACCAGCTGGTCCGCAACCTGTTGGCCGCATTCGACACTGGCATCAACTCGCTCGCCTGGATGGGCGCCACGACCAAAGCCGAGGCTCATACGAAGCTCGGCAAGATCAATGTCAAGATTGGATACCCGGACAAATGGCGTGACTACACAGGTCTCGAGATCCGCCGCGACGACTTGATCGGCAATGTGATGCGCACCAATCAGTTCGAATGGAACTGGCAGGCGGCGCGTGCTGGTCAGCCAAAGGATCCAGGCGAGTGGTTCATGACGCCACAGACGGTCAATGCGTATTACGAGCCGACCAACAACGAGATCGTCTTCCCAGCCGCCTTCCTGCAGCCGCCGCTGTTCAATCTGGCGGCTGACGACGCCGTCAATTATGGCGCCATCGGCTCGGTCATCGGTCACGAGATCAGCCACGGTTTCGACGACAGCGGCCGCCAGTACGACGGCGATGGCAACCTCAGGGACTGGTGGACAGCGGATGACAATGAGAAATTCAAGCAACGCGCGGGCGGGCTGGTGCACCAGTACTCCAGCTTCAAGGCGCTTCCGAACCTCAATGTGAATGGCGAGCTGACACTCGGCGAGAACATCGGCGACCTTTCGGGCGCGGCGGTGGCCTTTGCGGCCTACCAGAAGTCGCTGGGCGCCGCCGAAGCACCGGTCATCGACGGATACACCGGGCCGCAGCGTTTCTTTCTCGGGTATGCGCAATCCCGGCGTGGCAAATGGCGCGAAGGGCTCTTGCGCGAGGTCGTGCTGACCGATCCGCATGCGCCGGACGAATTCCGCGCCAATGGCGTGGTCGCCAACATGGACGAGTTCTACGAAGCCTTCGGCCTGCGCGAGGGGGACAAGCTCTGGCGTCCCGCCGCGGAACGCGTGAAAATCTGGTGACCCGCGTCCTGGCTGCCCGCGGAGTGGCCGCGGGCAGCGCTTTGCGCTGATAATGCGGGCCCATGAGTCGTAGCTCCCCGCGCTTCAGCCTGTTCATCGTGGCCGCATTGCTGCTGGAGCTTGCTGCCTGCACGCCATTCGAGTCGCTCTGGCGCAAGCCGCCAAAGGCGACCGAGAAGCCGGCGGCGGCGGTCGTGCCACAGCCGCAATTGCCGCTGGCAACTGCGACATACCGGTTCAAAGTCGCGCCGGACCAGGATGTCGTCGGTCACCTGCAGGTGACCATCGCGCGCCACGAAGACACGCTGACGGACATCGCGCGCCGCTTCAATATCGGCTACGAGGAGATCATTCGCGCCAATCCGGGCGTGGATCCCTGGCTGCCCGGAGAGGGAACACAGGTCGTGTTGCCGACCGAATTCGTGCTGCCCGATGCGCCGCGCGAAGGGTTGGTGCTCAATCTCGCCGCGATGCGTCTCTACTATTACCCGAAGCGCGGGAAAGATGCGCCGATCGAGGTGATCACCCATCCGATCGGCATCGGCAGGGTCGGCTGGGTAACGCCCGAGGGCAGCACGAATGTCGTCGCGCGCATCAAGGATCCGGTCTGGATTCCGCCGTTGTCGGTGCGCCAGGAGCACGCCAAAGACGGAGACATCCTGCCGGAGAAAGTGCCGCCCGGACCGGACAATCCGCTGGGCCGCCACATGTTCAGGCTCGGCTGGCCGAGTTACCTGATTCACGGCACCAACAAGCCCCCCGGTGTCGGAATGCGCTCGAGCCATGGCTGCATCCGGCTGTACCCCGAAGATATCGAGGCCCTTTACGATTCAATGCCGATAGGCACGCGCGTGACCGTCGTCAATCAGCCCTATCTGCTCGGCTGGCGCGGCGGGCAGCTGCTGACCCAGGCGTATGAGCCGCACGAAGACGACAAGCGTGACTGGTCGGACGTGCCGAAGGCGCTGCGCAAGAATGCAGTCAAGCCGCGCGTGACACTGTGGAAGAGAGTCGCGGCGCAGGTCGACTCGATCGACTGGGAAGCGATCCGCCAGGCGGCGGCCAAACCGCGTGGTATCGCGTTGCCGGTCGGTCCGGGCCCGGTGCCGAATCTCGAGGCGCTTCTGGCGCAGGCACCGCGTGTACGCAATGCACTTCCGCAGGGCGCGAGCTGGGATGGTGTCGAAGACCAGTACGCGGGCGAGCCGGAGTTCAAGAAGCAGGTAGTGACCGGCGAGGCTGCCGCGGCGACCGCCGGCCGCTGATCAGGTCCTGGCCACGCGCCCCGCGAGCACGCAGGTCATCGAACCACCGACCACTGCAAGCGCGCCGACGATGCTCCAGGCATTCAGGCCCTCCGGCGGCAGCAATTCCCAGCCGAGCCTGTCGACCAGCCACATCGACGCCATCGTGAACAGCGGCGCTGTCGTCAGCACTGCGCTGACACGGGATACGTCCCAGTAATGCAGGGCCTCGCCGAAGGCGCCGTAGGCGATCACCGTGTTGGCGCAGCAGAAGGCAAGCATCGAAAGTTGCAGCATGTTCAGGTTCAGCACGGCCAGGGGCGCAGCGGTCGTCAGCAGTGCAACGCTTGCGCCGACATACAGCATCCAAAGCACCTGGCGCGACGTGAAGACCGTCAGCAGGCGTTTTTGCGCGAGCCCGTAAATTGCCCAGGCGATTGCCGCGACGATCGTCAGCGCGACGCCGAGCCCCAGCCCTTCGGTGGGCCGCACGAGCTCGGGCAGGCGGTTGTTGAAGAACAGCAGCTGGCCGATGCCCAGCACGATGAATCCGAGCCACTGACGCGGCACAAAGCGTTCGCGGAACACGACTACACCGCCCAGCAGCAGTAACATCGGAGCGAGCTGGATGACGACCTGCGCGACCGAGGGCGTCGTGTGATCAAGTGCAGTCAGGTAGAGCAAGTAGTTGCCGAGCAGCATCACGAGCGCGATGCCAAAAAGCAGCCACGCGCCGCGCCCGGCGCTACGCAGGCGCGGCAGCTGGCCGCGCCAGGCGAGAAATGCGCCGAGGGCCAGCATCGACACCGCGAAGCGCCACCATGTGATCGTGTACACGTCCATGCCGGTCAGCGCGACCTTGAGCGCGATCGGCAGGAATCCCCACAGCACCGCCGTGGTCAGGGACATCGTGAAGCCGAGCTGCCAGCGCCCGGTGTCGGTGTTCATGCGCATCAGTGAATGTCGATGAGCGGGGCTCGGCAGCATAAACCAGCCGGGCCCGAGTAGTGGCCCTGTGATAATCTTTCGCAAACCCGGGGGAGTGTCCGGTGGCGGAACGACTGACCGGCATACAAGTACACGAAGACGCCGGTTCCGAGCAGGCCATCGCGGAGTCGCCGACGGCAAATACGGCGTTCGTCGGTCGCTGCCTGCGCGGTCCGGTCAATCGACCCGTCCAGATCGCGAGCTTCACCGATTTCCAGCGCGTATTCGGCGGACTCTGGCAACCCAGCACGCTGTCCTACGCCGTCGAGCAGTATTTCGAGAACGGCGGCCGCACTGCATTCGTCGTCCGTGTCGCGAACGGAGCGCGCTGCTGCACGCTGACACTGCCGGCGGGCGGCGGCGCACTGGTGCTGCAGGCGCTGTCGCCGGGAACACGTGAATTCCTGCGCGCCGCGGTCGACTACGACGGCATCGGCGACAACGAGGAAGACCGCTTCAACCTCGTCCTGCAGCGCGTCCGTACGCCGGGCTCGGAACACATTGAAGACCAGGAAATCTACCGTCGACTGACGGTGCTGCCGGATGCTGCGCGCCATGTCACAACGACACTCGCCGACTCCCAGCTCGCGCGGGTTATCGGCGCAGTGCCGTCGCAGCGCCCGGACCCGACACCGCGCGGCGATCCACGCGGGCTCGCCGGTTACGCCGTGTCGAGTCCGGACGGCGATGATGGTGGAGCGCTGACCGACTACGACCTGATCGGCTCCGCGGCGGACGGCACGGGCCTGTTTGCGCTGGACGCCATCGAGACATTCAACTTCCTGTGCATTCCGCCGCTGGCGCGCGACACCGATGTCGGCGCGAGCACGCTGCTGGTCGCCAATCGCTATTGCCGCAAGCGGCGGGCGTTACTGTTCGTCGACCCGCCGGTGGCCTGGGATTCGGCTGGCAGGGCGCTCGCGGAGATGCGCAACTGGGCAATGCCCAGCGACACGGCATGCATGTATTTTCCGAGGCTGCTGGCCTACGACAAGCTGCGTGGACACTTCGAGGCCTTCGCGCCCTGCGGCGCCGTGGCCGGGGCACTGTCACGGGCAGCGGATTCCATGCCGGTCTGGTCCGCTGCGACCGGCGAGGACACCGCATTGCGTCCGGGCCTGCGGCCAATGTGCGCGGTCGACGACAACTACCGCGCGCGGCTCGTGGCCTGCGGCGTCAATACCGTACAGACGGTCCGGCGGCCGGGCCGCGAAGTGCCGATTGCCTGCACGATGGCCGGTCCGGGCGCCGGAGCGGTGGACTGGCGGATGCTTCCGGCACGCAGACTCGCGTTCCTGATCATCAGCAGCATCGAGCGCGGCACGCGCTGGATGCTGTTCGAGCCGAATGAGCCACCGACCTGGCGGCGTGCCGCGGCACAGGTGCGGGCATTCCTTGGATCACTCGAGGAACGCGGTGCATTTGCGCATCGCGAGCCCGGCGATCGCTGGTTTGTGCTGTGCAATGAGCGGGTCAACCGCGAGTCGCATCGCGAACGCGGCATCGTCAACATCCTGTTCGGATTTACGGCCGCGCGGTCGGGCGAGTTCCACGCCTACATGGTCAGTCATCGCGCCGGCGGCAGCCGCGCGCAGGCAGTGAGCCCCAATCTGACCGGTCTGCCGGGAACCGGCATCACGCAAGCGCTTGAGGAACTCGAACTTCCCGCCGCACGCGGCGCCTGATTCAGGCGCTGCCGTAGCCGCCGCCACCGGGCGTTTCGATCACGAGCGCATCACCGGTTTTCACCTCGACACTTGCGCAGGCGGGTAAATCGCGTGACCCGCCGTCCGCGAGTTCCAGCCGGTTGATCCCGGTCGCGCCAGCGCCGCCACCCGCGAGCCCGAATGGCGCGATGCGCCGGTGATTCGACAGGATGGCCGCGGTCATGGGTTCGCGGAATTCGATGCGGCGGACGAGGCCGTCACCGCCGTGATACCGGCCTGAGCCGCCGGAGCCGCGGCGGTAACGGAATTCGCGGACCAGCACCGGATAGCGCGCTTCAAGCACCTCGGGGTCGGTGAGCCGCGAGTTGGTCATGTGCGTCTGCGCACCGGATGCGCCGTCAAAACCGGGTCCTGCGCCGGAACCACCCGCAATCGTCTCGTAATACTGTCGCTCGGCACCCCCGAATGTCAGGTTGTTCATGGTTCCCTGCGAAGCAGCCAGTGCGCCGAGTGCTCCATACAAAGTGTCGACGATGCACTGTGAGGTTTCGACATTGCCGGCGACGACCGCGGCAGGCGGCACGGGATTCAGCATCGAGCCCGGCGGGACGCGAATCAAAAGCGGCCGCAGACAGCCTTCGTTGAGCGGGATATCGGCGTCGATCAGTGTGCGAAACACATACAGCACTGCCGCCGTGCATACGGCGAGCGGTGCATTGAAATTACCTGCGCTCTGGGCCGATGTTCCTGCGAAATCAATCACCGCGGAGCGCGCCGCCCGGTCAATCCTGACCGCGACTTCGATGGCGCTGCCGTCATCGAGTTCGTAGCGGCGATGGCCATCCGAGAGACGCCCGATCACCTCGCGCACGAAGGCGTCGGCATTGTCCTGGACGTGACCCATGTAGGCCTCGACCTGCTCACGGCCATGCAATTCGATCAGCCGCCCGAGCTCGGACATGCCGCGTGAATTGGCGGCGAGCTGCGCTTTCAGGTCGGCGACATTCTGGTCCGGGTTGCGCGCCGGCCAGCTGCCGGATGCCAGCACGGCCCGCAGTTCACGCTCACGCAGGCGGCCGCCGTCGACCAGCAGGAAATTGTCGATCAGAACGCCTTCCTCATCGATATTGCGACTGGCCGGCGGCATGGAGCCGGGCGTGATGCCGCCGATGTCTGCATGGTGCGCCCGCGATGCGACAAAGAATGCCGGACGGCGGTCGCCTGTGGTGAAGACCGGGCTGACGACGGTGATATCCGGCAGGTGCGTCCCACCCGCATAGGGTGCATTCAGCATCCAGGCGCGCCCGGCGCGAAGCTCTCCGGCATTGCGCTGGATCACCGCGCGCACGCTCGCGCCCATCGAGCCCAGGTGCACCGGCATGTGCGGCGCATTCGCTATCAGCGCGCCCTCTGCATTGAACAGGGCGCAGGAAAAATCCAGCCGCTCGCGGATATTGACGGACACTGCAGTTGCCTGCAGAACGGCGCCCATCTGCTCCGCGACCTGCATGTAGCGGTGATTGTAAATCTCGAGCAGCGCCGGATCGGGGTGACGCACGGCAGTGCGCTCGAGCGAAGACACACCATCACGCACGAGTTTCAGCTCGCCGCCTTCGAGCAGGTGCAGATTCCATCCCGATTCGACTACTGTCGTGGAGTTTGGCTCGACGATCAGTGCCGGTCCTGCAATTGCATCGCCGCTCGAAAGACCCGCGCGATCGATTGCTGGCACCTCGCGCCATCCGTCGAACCAGGCTTGAACGCGGTCATGCCCTGCCTGCGATCTTGTCGCGGTGGCGCGCGGCATGCCGCGCGCCGCCGCCTCGCCGGCCGCTGCTTCACCCGGGGCCAGGACCTCAGCGCGCAGTGTTGCGACGATCACGCCATCAAGATCGGGAAGAAATCCGAAGCGCTGGCGGAACTCGGCGCTGAACTGATCCTGCATCCGCACCGGATCATCGAGGGGAATGCCAATGGCCGTCTCGGTGCACGGCGCGCGCAACTCGACGACCTGCGACAGCCGGAGCGTCCCGGCGTCTGCACCCTGTGCGATCAGCGAATCGCGCAGCTCAAGGCACATCGCGTCGAGTTCACGCGCGAGCGTCTCTCGCGAAATGTGCGCTAGTGGCCGCTCCACGCTCTGCCTGCGCTGCAGGCTGCGGTCGGCGAGCCCGATACCCCAGGCCGATAGCACGCCGGCCAGCGGGTGGATCAGGATCTCGCCGATGCCGAGCGCTTCCGCGACCCGGCAGGCATGCTGCGGGGCGGCGCCGCCATAGCAGAACAATGCGAATTCGGCGGGATCATGACCCTGGCGCACCGATACATGGCGTATCGCGCGCGCCATGGTCTCGATCGCCACATCCAGGAATCCTGCGGCGAGCCGGTCGGTGGTGGCCGGGATGCCTGTATCGGCCGATATCCGCACTGCGAGTTCTTCGAATTGCTGTCGCACGGCATGCGCGTCGAGCGGCAAATCGCGGCCGGGCCCGAATACCGCCGGGAAGAACTCGGGGCGGATCCTGCCGAGCAACAATTGCAAATCAGTAACGGTGAGCGGGCCACCCTGGCGATAGCAGGCGGGCCCGGGATTCGCGCCCGCCGATTGCGGCCCGACGCGCAGCCGGCCGCCCTCGAAGTGCAGCACGGAGCCGCCGCCGGCGGCGACCGTGTGGATATTCATCATCGGCGTCTGCAGGCGCACACCGGCGATCGTGGTCTCATAGCGCTGCGGGCAGCCGTTGTCGTAGAGCGCCACATCCGTCGAGGTTCCGCCCATGTCGAAGGCAATGAGCCGCGATCGCCCGAGCGCCTTGCCGGCACGCGCCGTGCCGACCAGGCCGCCGGCGGGTCCGGAGAGCACGGCATTCGACGCGCGAAACGCCTCTGGTGCGACAAGACCGCCATTGCTCTGCATGAATTGCAATGGCGTGTCGCAAAACCGTGCGCCGAGCCCGTCGCGAAAGCGGCGGGCGTAGCGCGCGAGCAGGGGGGTGAGGTAGGCGTCGACCACCGCCGTATCGCCGCGGCTGACAAGGCGGATCATCGGCGAGGATTCATGCGAGGCGACGACGTCATCGAATCCCGCCTGCCTCGCTAGCGCGGCTGCGCGCTGCTCATGCTTCGTAAACCGGTAACCGTGCATGAACACGATTGCGATGCTGCCGATGCCCGACCCGCGCAGGCGCCCGAGATCCGCCGCGAGCCGCTTCTCGTCGAGTGGCCGGAGAACTTCACCTTCCGCTGTCAACCGCTCATCGGCCTCGATGACATCGCGGTAGAGCGGCTGCGGCAGTTCTATCTGCAGCCGGAATAACTGTGGGCGATTCTGGTAACCGATCGCGAGCGCATCGCGAAACCCGACCGTGATGACGAGCGCGGTCGGCACGCCGCGGCGCTCGAGCAGTGCGTTGGTTGCGACGGTCGTGCCGATGCGGATCACTTCGATCGTGGGTTTGGCGCCGCCATGCCGCTCAAGCAGTGCCAGGATGCCGGCGACACCCGGATCGCGATCGGCATGGGGATCCTCCGACAGCCGCTTCTCGACGATCAGCCGGCCGTCGGGTGCGCGCGCGATGATGTCGGTGAAGGTGCCGCCGCGGTCGAT
>Ga0315297_10001828_pt1 | contig 13297 bp, 12 predicted proteins | sample YL17G15_0_MG_FD_203628 | JGI IMG/M metagenome (GOLD analysis project Ga0315297, IMG submission 203628) | Sediment microbial communities from Yellowstone Lake, YNP, Wyoming, USA - YL17G15_0 | ecosystem: Environmental > Aquatic > Freshwater > Lake > Sediment | place: USA: Wyoming | collected... | reverse complement strand
TTTCAACCAGGTGGTTGGATTTTGGGCAATCTCTCCCTCGCCTATCCGCTCGGCAAAGGAGAAGGGGAGAAGAGAGAGCACTGCGACTCTACCGGCAAGGGATTGGCTTACCCCCTGCATTAACGTAAAATTTTGCGATCCTGTAAATAACCATTGGCCAGGCGTCCTCTTCCGGTCGATCCGGGTCTTAATATAAGAGAGCAATTCCGGGACATATTGAATTTCGTCGATGATGACAGGAGGTTCATGTTGCTCCAAAAATTGAAGAGGGTCCTCCTTTGCCCTGATTCTTACATCGGGATCCTCGAGGGTTACAAACCGGTGGGTTTTTGAAAATAGGGCTTTTAGTAATGTCGTTTTCCCAGATTGTCTCGGACCCGTGACTACAATCGCTGGAAACGTCTTGAGGGCTCGCTGGATCACTCGTCCTAAAATGCGGGGCTTCATACCCATATTCTATTCCCTTAAAATTTAATATGTCAAGTTAAATATTCAGGGTAATGGTAATGCCTCACCTAACCGGGAAGAAACGGGTAAGGTCCCGATTTAATCGGGGCCTATTTAGGACGACTTAAGTTGTCCCTACTCCGATTGAGTGAGGCATTACAGGGTAGTTAAAGCCTCTATTCACCCCAATCCATCAAACAGTGATAAACTCCGACGGCACGTCTCTTAACCGCGCCACATCCCGGATCTTGCGTGGCACATCAAATCCAATGGAACATTTCACCGGACACTGACCGCAATCTTCACAAACACGTCTTGGCAGACCCAAAGAGACAACCAGCTCTTGTGCGAATGCAGGCTTTCGGTAACCATAGGTATACATATACGCCCTCATCAAGTCAGGAATCGGAAGTTTGGCGAAGCATTGTTTCACACATTGCCCGCAGCCCTGGCAGTATAATCCAGGAATGGAAGCCTCTTTTTGCAGGTAATCCTTTTCGGAATCAGTTGGAGTGAGATCTTCCATGACTGCGAGGTCCATATTTATGTGATCAAAAGAAGTAAATCCTAGAACTGTGGTATGGACGTTGGGGTCTTGCAAGGCCCATTTCACAGCAGCACTAGCATTTACAGGCCTCAGGATGTCGGAAATCGCCCCTGTCCCTCCCATGACTTTCATCGCAACGATTGCCAGTCCAGCTTGAGCTGCCCTGGCAATGGATTCTCTTACCTCAACATAATGTTTCTGTTTAAAATTGTAGGCAGGCATAACAAAATCATAAAATTTTGAATCGGTGCATGCCTGAATCACCTCTGGTTCGTTCCGATGAGTCGAAACACCTGCGAATCGAACCTTTCCATCTTTTTTCGCCTTTCCCATACCATTCAATATCGTCTCATGGAGAACATTTTGTCTGTTTACTCCCCCGTGTAAGCACAGGAAATCAACATAATCCAATCCTAAACGTTTGAGGCTGATGTCCAACATTCTCGAAAAGGTTTCTTCTTTTGGTTCAGGACTTAAAGCACCTGTAATTTTGTTACTGGGAAACCATAATTTGGTCGCTATCAAAAAAGAGTCACGGGGGCGACCCTTGATAACTTCCCCAATCATTTCTTCATTTTTGCCTGCCATGTGCATGTGGGCGGTTTCTATGTGATTAATACCCGAATCCAACGCTGCCCGAAAGAGAGCCGGGTCAATGGCGTACATCCCTCCCATACTTATCACAGGAAGTTTAATTCCCGTCTTGCCAAGGGTGCGGTAGATGAACTTTCTCTTCTTCCCTCCTTTCTCTTCAATCCTTTCTTCCTGTTTTAACCCGCTCGAGGCAAGCAAAGGAAATCCAGCAACACTGGCAAGCGTGGACTTCATGAAGTTTCTTCTATTCATTATTTTTGTAGCCATTTTGGTTTCCTCCTCTTTTAAAATCCCCCCCTTCCTTTTTCTAAAGAGGGGTTATGTAGCGTCGGCATTTATTGCCGACGATGTTTTCGCCCTCAGTAAATGAGGGCGCTACAGTTTCTTTAATTACCCATTGTTCCATTATTCCAAAATTCCATCTTTCCTTCACTTAAGTTTCACTTCCACGTCAACTTGTTGAAGCCTCATATAGGGCACATAAATCTTGATGAACTCTTTCTGGGATTTCCAGACCTTCTGAAACATGGGGTCCTGAATGGCATCATAATGTGCCACAAACTTATCCAGGATCTCCTGCTGGACCTCTTTAGAGAATTTCGTGACATTCACCTTGCCCTCATCTTTGAGCATCTTGATAACTCTGGCATCATCCATGGCCCAACGGGTTAACGATCTTGTCATTGCTGCATCACATGCTCCTTTCACTATTTCCTTGAGATCAGAGGGCAAGGCATCCCATTTTCCGTTGTTTACAATGAGCTCTAAAAACGCGGCCATATCCTGAATCCCCGGGAAATAACAGTGCTTAACCACTTTGTCGTAACCCATGGTCATATCCATCCATGGGGTGAAGTTCTCTGCGGCATCAAGCGTTCCTCTGAAGATGGCCGCTCTTACCGCCGCCGAATACGGGTCCTTTATTGGAGATGTTCCAATCTCGGAAAGAATTTTCGCCCATACCAAATCACCGGTTCGATGCCAGGCTCGGTCACCGGTTCGGTATTTGAGCCCTTTGAAGTCATCCATGCTCTCCAACTTTCTATTTGTCCATGCACCAACCTTGGCCCAGCCTATACCAGCAGGAAATACTTTCAGTGTGTTCCCATAAGTTTCCTGCCACAATTCTTTGCCTCCATAAGCATGCATCCAGGTGAAATACCCCATTAGGTCAAAAAATGCTGGGGTCCCGGCAAATAGTGCGGCCGCCGGATACTTGCCAACCACTACACCAGGCCAGGTATAAGCTGCGTCTATGGCACCGCTTTGAATATGGGGATGGAGGTCGGGGAAAGTTTCACCTGCCACAGCAAAGGTGATGTTAATTTTCATCCGTCCCCCGCTCATTTTAGAAATGTCATCTATCCAGGCTTCCACGGTTTTGTTTTCCCAGGTGCCCGGGAAAAATGGTGAAAAGACTTTCCAAGTTACGACCGGTTCGGCCGCAAAGGTTGGGGCGGTAAGGAATGTGGTGAGGACCAATGCCGAAAAAAATGAGTAGATAAACAATTTTTTCTTCATATTTCCCTCCTTTCTTTCAGTAAGGAACACTTCACATATTTTTAATGAGTATTTCAGTCAGAAATGGGGAGGTGTCCCCCATTGATTCGCCTATTTCGCCAACTCAAAAGTTCCTACATACCTCGAACAGGCTTGGAACGTTCCCGGAACTATAAACTTGCCGACCGCCGATGTTTTACCTTTTGCTTCTCCTTTAATGCCTTTCCACTTGCCGGTGCCATGGAGGAATGTCATTGTTTTTTCAGGGCCGACGACATCAACGCTCGCTACAATGGCGTCACCATCAGGATCCATAATCTTCCAGTAGCTGTTCGACACCCTATTACTGCCAATGACTCGTGCGATCTGTACCACCTGAAAAGTAAAATTGTTAAACAACTTGTTTTCATGGTTGCTGAAGAAGATACCTTTACCTTCCAGTCCCGAAACCGTTACCTCCGGGCTCTGGAAGACGGTCGTAACTGGCCCTCCACCACATTCTGTGACATCGAAAGGTGTCTGTGCCTGGACAATCGGAGTGAACAAAAATAGACTGAGAATTCCGATTAGACTGCATAATCTGATATCCGCTTTTTTAGTAGCCATGGTCGTTTCCTCCTTTGTTTTCTCTTTGATGAGCCTCAATGGTTAGGACCCTAACTGATAGTTGTTTTTTGTAATTTATTCCTCCGAACCATTAAACCTTCTCTTTTTTCTAAGCTCAATTTTTTTCATCCCCCCCTTTTCTCCTAAGATATTTCGATCTCACCCCTGCCCCCACTCTCTCCCCTGCCTTCGCCGAAACACTTTGTGCTAGCAGGTGCAGAAAAGGGGAGTAAATCAATAATCAAGTCTGACCCCGTCCCTTGACACTTTCAGTAAGGGACAGCTCCCATATTTTCAATGAGTATTGCAGTCAGAAATAGGGACGTGTCCCTTATTTCCCTGTGGGCATGTGCTTAGAGTTAGGCTCACCCTATTTCCACCCTTCTGTCCTCTCACCTCGCGGAGTGAAGGAACCGTTCGATCTCCTCCCACGCGGACGCGGTTGCTTGCGGATGGTAACCAAGTGTCCCGAAGGAATAGCTCATCTTTGGCGGCAGTTCGGACATATCAAATGCGTGCTGAGCACCTGGATATACCACAATCTTCACCGCATCGGGGATAGCGCTTTTCTTCGCAGCTTCTTGGCACGCCGTGTTCGGGTTCACGTTGTCCTCACCTGCCAGAAGCATTAAGACAGGAACCTTGGTCTTCCATGGCGAAACATTCCTGCAATCGGGGAAATAGACTATGGCCCGCGAGAAGATGAGCTGCTCGGTGTTGTAATCGCTGAGCGCACGGAGCACAGCACCGCCACCGTATGACCAACCGAGAGCCGTGATCCGCGCTGGGTCAATGGATGGTTGGGACTTCAGCCACGCCGCCGCTGCTACGAGATCCTTAGCGGCTTCGGAGTGTGTGACCCCCATGCAATTCGTGAGGCCGCGGCTACCTATATAGTCAGCGAAGACAACTACATACCTTTTACCTCGAAACTGTTCTGCGACCCGTTCGTAATGTTTGGGCGCATGAGACGGAGCGAAGCCGCTGCATCCAGGCAGAAAGACCATGGCAGGGTGGGGCCCAGGCCCGTCCGGCCTGAATATTTTATACCCACCGTCCGCCGTCTGGGCCACCACGTGGGACGCAGGCATGAGGATCAATGCAATGCACGCGGCAATACCAAGTGCGACGTATAGAACTCTCATTAACATGACCATTCACCCCCTATTCAAGTGTTATTTTGCTAAATGAAATGTTCTGCAAGAGGGACACCTCCCATATTATAGAAATGAGAGGGAAGTAAAAGTCACCTCAATAATATAGGAAGTGTCCCTCCTTTTACTCATAGGTATCCCTACCACTGAATGCCTATTTCGGCAATTCAATCCACCCCACTTGCTTTTGGCAAAATATTAAAGTCGTATGCGGCTGAAAAGTGCTTGGGAAAATTGGTTTTGCAGTCGTGATTGCTTGACTCTTTCGTTCGCCCTTTACACCCTTCCATTTCCCAGTGCCATAAATAGGCTTCGCAGTTGATGTATCACTTTCGCTGTCTCCATAAAACTCCCAGATGATAAATTCGCCATCTGGCCCTATTTCTTTGGAAAACCCATTCCAACTCGTCTTGCTACCCACTCTCTTCTGGACAGTGACTAAATGCAAGGTCCAATTATCGAAAAGTTTGCTCTCGTGAATGCTCTGCATGATACCCTTCTGATCGTAACTCGCAATACCCAATTCCGGGGTAAAATGCACCACATTAAAGATGGCTACGTTGCATTGTCTGGTTTCAAAATCTTGTCGTTGTGCTTGGGCAACGGAAATAAACATAACTAAGCTCAAAATCACGATGGTAACGGCAATCATACTCCTGTGATAAGACATTGTGCACCTCCTTCATGGCGGGTTAAGATATTTTGGGTCTGAGAAAGGGAAAACAAGAAAGGCTCCAAAGGGATTTTAGAATCCCCCTGGAGCCATCGTATGGGCATTTTCTGGCGACTCCAGTTCATATTTTGCTCCTAAGAAGGGAATAAGTAAAAGGTAGCTATTTCACCAATTCGAAAGTTCCTACATACCTCGAACAGGCTTGGAACGTTCCCGGAACTATCGTCCCGATCGCCGATGTCTTACCTTTTGCTTCTCCTTTAATGCCTTTCCATTTGCCAGTGCCGTGCAAAAACTTCATCGTTTTTTCAGGTCCGAGAATGACAAGCTCGGTGATTATAATGTCCCCATCAGGGTCCATGATCTTCCAATAAGCATCTACCCGCCTTTTGCCATCCTCAATTTTGGCGAGACCCACTACATGGAATGTGCAGTTATTAAAAACCTTGTTCTCATGATGGCTAAAAAAAATACCTTTGACGTCCATGCCGCTAATAGATGTTTCTTTGCTCTGGTATACGTCTGTAGAAGTCCCCGAGCCACATTCTGTGACATCGAACGGTGTTTGTGCCTGGACAATCGGAGTGAATAAAAATAGACTGAGAATTCCGATTAGACTGCATAATCTGATATCCGCTTTTTTAGTAGCCATGGTCGTTTCCTCCTTTGTTTTCTCTTTGATGAGCCTCAATGGTTAGGACCCCAATTGATGGTTGTTTTTTAGAATTTCATCCTCCGATCCATTAATCCTTCTCTTTTTTCTAAGCTCAATTTTTTTCATCACCCCCTTTTTCCTAAGATATTTCGATTTACCCCCGCCCCCGCCTGCCAAAGAACTTGCCTGCCTGTACGAAGCCCGCCTCCAGAAGCCTTGCGGAGGGCAGGCGTTTCGGCGAAGGCAGGTTCGGCGGGCAGGTTCACTCTCCTCCTCCGTCAAAAGGGGGGAGGGGATGGGTCAGCGGGTTTTTAGAAATTGAAGGCGATACTGAAAATTTCATTCCATCTTTTTTTATGTATCCAAATCCTCCGCACCTGGAACAAACGCTCCCATATTTACGGCCATAACTGTTACAGTGCGGACAAGGCTTCATACCAATTTTCCCCCCGTTGAAAGCCTTACCATTCATTTCAGTGATTCACCCTCCCCTCTCAAAATTTTACCTTCTCATACCCTAAGTGCAGTCACAAAATGGTCACAGATTCGGAGATTTCCGGGTTGTTTGGGGTATAGATCCTATTTCTCAAATAGTGAAAACTAGTGAAAATATGAACCCGTTCTCAATTTTCTAAAGGTTAGTCAAACTTAAATTCGATCTGCAATTTATAAGGGATGGATTCGGGTAGGAGCTCCAAAGGAATATATTTATCCCCCTGGAGCTTTCACTCAGGCATTTTCTGATGGGTCCAGTTCATAACTTGGCTTCCAGAAGTAGTCTAAGTATATAAAATAGTTAGGAAATGATTATTTTAGATCAGGGTTTTAATGTGAGAAAATCTTTTACGATTGTTTTGACGGTGGATCCCCCCTTCTTCCTGATGTCTCACTTTTAGTGCAAAATTAACTGCTTGTCAATATAATAATTTTCACATGCTGACCGCCTCGTCTTGGCCTTTTTAACCCACTCTTTAAAATTCAACAGGAATCCCTCTTGATCTGATTTAAAACAAGAAAAACTCGCCAAAAAAATAAAGCCTGACATCCTTTTTCATATTATTTCTTCATTTGACTCGTTTTCTCATCAGACCTTTTCCAGTCCGCCACATCTTCTATTTCTGGTGTGTTCCGTCCGATGTTTATCCTCAGAGGCTTCAGTGCACGAGTGCCCACCCCAAAAAATTGCGATAAAATTAAATTTTTAGTATAAATGGTTCAACTCCCGGGGGGTGATTGGAATAGAATTAAAAGTGTTCAAAAGCGTGGACAATGAGTCAAAGAGTATTCTATTTTGCGAAAATGGCTTGACAAACCATCTAGAAGAAATACAATACACCCATGAAAACAAAACTGGGTCGTCAGGAAACGCAGATGCTTGCCTATCTACAAATGCGAAAGCGGCGCACGGTGCGGACAGGCGAGTTGACTGGGCCTTTACAACTCACCCGAGACCAGGAGCGGGAATTGTTTCGACGGATGGCCCGAGGAGGTCTGATTGCACGGGTCCACCCTGGCCTGTACCTCGTTCCGGCTCGACTGCCCCTCGGTGGATCCTGGAGCCCGGACGAAACCCTGGCCCTCAACACCTTGATGGAGGACCGCCGTGGCCGTTATCAGCTATGCGGTCCCAACGCGTTCAACCGCTATGGGTTCGACGATCAGGTGCCAACTCGGGTCTACGCCTACAACAACCGGATCTCGGGTGAGCGAACCATAGGAGCGATCGCCCTGACGCTCATTAAGGTGGCCGACGAACGGTTTGGCGACACGGAGGATGTAGAGATGCCGGATGGCCTAACCGCTATTTATTCTTCGCGTGTGCGGACGTTAGTGGATGCAGTGTATGATTGGTCAAGGTTCAACAGCTTGCCACGGGCGTATGCGTGGATCCGGAGCGAACTGGCCGCGAAACGGGTCGATGCGGGGAGCTTGGTGGCAGTCACGCTCCGTTACGGCGACAAGGGAACTATCAGGAGGATCGGTGCGCTGTTGGAGGGACAACGTGTGAAAGAGGAACTGCTTCGCAAGCTGGAGCGAGCGTTAAAACCCTCGACAAGCCTGATCCCCTGGAATCCGATGAAGCCGAAACGGGGAACAATCAACCGGCGCTGGGGGGTTGTGCTGAATGAGCAGACGTGAGAGCTCCTTCGTTGTCCTTGTACACGAAGATCCCGCTCTGTTTCGCGAGGCCGTGAACTTCACGACGGCTGAGACAGCCTTTGCCTCGCGCCTGATTGAGAAAGACTACTTCTGCACCGTGTTGTTAGCCTACCTGGCCGGTGTGGACGATGGATTGGTATTTAAGGGTGGAACGTGCATAGCAAAGGTGCATGCGGATTTTTATCGACTCAGCGAGGATCTGGACTTCGTCATCCCCATACCAGTAACCTCGACCCGTTCCCAGCGAAGCAAGCTGGCGGCCGGAGTGAAAAAAGCCGTGGCGCAGTTGCCGGAACGGCTTCCCAGTTTTCGCCTCGTCGATTCGCTGCAGGGGGCAAACAACTCCACCCAGTATATTGCTGTCGTCGGTTATTCTTCGCTGATCCGTCGGCAGGAAGAAACCATCAAAATCGAAGTCGGCCTCCGAGAACCTTTATTGACACCCGTGGTGAATGGCCTCGTGCGAACAATCATGCTTAACCCGGTGTCCGGCAAACCGCTCGTGCTTCCGGTTTCCGTGAGGTGCATTTCGAAGATGGAAGCCCTGGCCGAGAAATTTCGCGCCGCCTTGTCACGTCGCGAGACAGCCATCCGGGACTTCTTTGACATTGACTACGCTGTACGAAAATTGAATCTCCGTGTGCGAGACGCCGCTTTCATCCGGCTGATCCGCAGCAAGCTCGACGTACCCGGAAACGATCCGGTTGACATTTCCGGAGACCGTCTGAAGATTCTTCGGCTGCAACTTGAGTCTCGTTTGAAACCTGTATTGCGTGCCAAGGATTTTGCTGAATTTGACCTCGATCGTGCATTCGAGATCGTGGCCGCAGTAGCGACCATGGTCCGGTGAAGAGGCAGGATCACCGATAGTCTTCAGAGCCCCTGGCGGGTTCTTAAATCATTCAAGAAACTTTCCTCCGAATCTTTTCACTGCCAATTCAAGGATCATTTTTTTGTCGACGACGCCCTGGAAACTAAAACTGCAAAGGCTTGTTAAACTCTTATTTAACCCTTGACAACTAAACAGATGTATAGTATCTATTAAAATACAGTTCGGAGTGGTGAGTTCGGAGTTCGGAGGCGGTAAACGGTATGCAGAAGGCTGTGGATAAAGAGAATAATACTGACCACTGACACAGACACTTAGGAAACAGTCCGGAGTTGTGAGTTCGCCTGCCCCGATTCTATCGGGGGAGTTCGGAGTAGAGGCTTGAAAATGAACACCTTGAATTCAAAGGAGGAATTATGGAGTTGACAGCTCGGCAGAGAGAGATATTCAGCTTCATCCAGGCCTTCATCAAGGAGAGGGGTTATCCCCCCTCGGTGAGGGAGATCGGTGGACATTTTAGTATCTATCCCCGGGCGGCCTTTGACCACCTGAAGGCACTGGAGAGGAAGGGCTATTTGAAACGGCAGGGGTCGATGTCAAGAGGTCTTGAGATACTTGTCTTTGAGGAGGATAGGCTCCGAAAAGGGGGCAGGCCGTTGATCCGGGACATTCCCGTTTTAGGCAGGGTTGCGGCAGGGAAACCCACACTGGCCGTGGAGCATGTGGAGGAGACTCTCCCGCTTCCGACAGAATGGGTGAATGGCAAAGAGGTTTTCCTTCTGAAAGTGAAGGGCGACAGCATGTCCCCCTATATCCTTTCGGGCGATTATGTGATTGTTCGGTCCCAGCCTTCGGCTGAAAATGGGGATGTGGTGGTGACCCTGATGGGTGAGGAGGCGACGGTGAAGCGGTTTTTCAAAAAGAGGGGAAAGATCGAACTGAAGCCAGACAACGAGCGCTGGGAGACGATCCGGATTGAAGAGGAAGCAGGAGAGGTTCAGATTCTCGGAAAAGTAACCGGGGTGTTCAGGAGGATTTAAAAATAGTTCGGAGTTCGGAGGGAAAACAAAACTAAAGAATCTAAATTAAAGGAATAAATTATTGGCCAAGAGGGATTTGATTTTAAAACATTGAAGATTTATCGAAAGACTCTGGAATATGGATTCTAAACTCCGAACTCCCAACTCCCCCGATAGAATCGGGGCAGGCGAACTCCGAACTATCTTCCAAGGGAAGAATTCACTTGAAGAAATTCTGCTTCAATTGACTCTGGATGGTGTGCCTTCTTCTCCGAAGAAGATTCTTTTCCGGGGGGAAGGGACAGGAGGGATCGCTTCCTATGTGGCGGGATGGTTGGCAGGCAGGGGGATGGATGTCATCGTTCTGGATGGTGCGAATCGCTTTAATCCTTATATAGCGTCATCCTTCGCCAGAAAGGCGCTGATTTCTCCGGAAAAGATTCTTAAGAAGATTCGGATAGCAAGAGCCTTCACCTGCTACCAGATGGCAACCCTGATGGGAGAACAGTTGCCGACTCTTCTCAAGGAAGAGAGAGCAACCGTACCAACAAAAAAGCCCTGGGTGATTCTCCTGGGACCGATCACCACCTTTTTGGACGAGGATGTGTCGGAGAGAGAAATTCGGCCTCTCTTTGATAGGTCTTTGCAAAAAATGGAGGAGATGGCTTTGAGAGGAATTCCTTTCTTTCTGTTCCAACCCTCTGTGCTATCTGACTCCCGGAGAGCCTATCTGACGAAAAGGCTCTCCCAGTTCTCGAATTGGGTCTGGAGAGTGTGTCTGGAAGACGGAGGGCCGCAGGTCTTTCTGGAAAAGGGTTTAACAGTAAATATTTCTCTAAATCCGAAGCACGAAATCCGAAATTCGAACAAATTTTAATGATCAAAGCACAAAATTCAGAACTGATTCCAAAAAATGTTTTGGAAATTTGATCATTCGGATTTTGGATTTGTTTAGTGTTTCGATATTCGAATTTCGGATTTAAGGGGTTTATGATGGGTCGGACCGTTCTTCCTTTCAGTCAGGTTCTGGAACAGGAAGTCCAGGAATGGCGAAAATTTCGAAGGGGCCTGCGTAAGGAGGATCAGCAGTTTCTCGATCGGCTCTTCGAAAAGGCGAGACTTCATGTGCAGGCAGGAGTCTATGCCTCGAGGCCCTGGCCTTTTGAAACGATTCTGATCTCCATCCTTTTAGAGCACGAGAAGACCCTAGTGGAATTAAAATCGAAATTGAAGGCCTTAGAAACTGATACTACTCAGGCAGGTACCCCATCCCCCTCCTGGCCTCCCCCTTGAAGGGTGAGGGAAAAAGGTTGCCTCCCCCTCAGGGGGAGGGGGAGGGTGGGGGTGGGGTTAGAACCTATGCAAATCCGGGGATGGCTCTTCGACCTCTACCCACTCGACTCCTCGATGATCCTCTGGATCAAGGATGAGGATGGGAGGGCTTACCGATTTGAAGATCCTTTCCGGCCCAGGTTCTATGCGCAGGGCAGTAGGGAAGATCTGCTTGCTCTGTTTCGCTCTCTTCAGAGAGAACGACTCGCCACAGGGTATCAGTGGACTAAAAAGAGGGAGTTCTGGAGCGGAGATGAGATCGAGGTGATGGAGATCGAAATGGCCGATCCGGAGCATTACGCTCAACTCCTGAGGTTTCTTCCTTCATGGGAGGAGAGAATAACTTTCTATAACTGTGATATCCCTTCACCTCAGGCTTACCTTTACGAAAAGGGACTCTTTCCAACAGGTCGATGTGTCGCTGAAATCGAGGGGACTCGAATCTTCGGAATTCAGCCCGACAAATCCGAATCGTTGTGGATGGATGACGGAGATCTTCCTGACCTCCGGGTGATGGAACTTCGCATGGATGGAGACTCCATCCGGCAAAAGTCTCTTCTCATGGAATGCGAAGGATACCAGGTTGAGATGGAGGATGTGGATATTGGAGAGATCGGGAGGTTTATCAAACAGTTCGATCCCGATGTGATCCTGAGCAATGACGGCGACGCTTCTCTTCTCCCTCTTCTCTTTTCATTAGAGAGAAGAGGGAAGACCTCCGTTCCCTGGGACCGGGAACCCCATCCCATCCGGAGGCAGACCGATTCCAGGGGGCATTCCTACTTCTCTTATGGCCGGACCTACTACCGGGCTCCTGCTCATCTCTTTTTCGGAAGATGGCATATTGATCGGCGCAACTCCTTCATCTATGGGGAGTCGGGGATGGAAGGGGTGATCGAACTGGCGCGATTGGCCAAGATTCCGGTTCAGCGGATGGCCCGCACCTCTCCGGGAACAGCTATCACCTCAATGCAGCTCGACCGGGCCTTTCAGGATGGCATTCTCATTCCCTGGAGGAAGGGTGAGCCTGAGCAGTTTAAGACAGCGTGGGATCTGCTCATTGCGGATAAAGGCGGTCTTGTTTTTCAGCCGAAGCTGGGGATCTTCGAGGAAGTGGCGGAGATCGACTTTGCTTCGATGTATCCAACGATTATGGCCATTCACAATATCTCTGCGGAGACCGTACTCTGTCGATGCTGTGAAAACCATCGGGTCCCGGAAGCAGGCTATACGATCTGCGAGAAGAGGGAGGGGATTGTACCGAAAACCCTTAAACCCATTTTGACAAGAAGGGCATGGCTCAAGAGGAAAGCGTCCGATTGCGGAATTCGGAATGCGGATTGCGGATTGGACGAAAACACAAATAGAAAAGAAATTTACAACCGCAAGCAGACGGCGCTTAAGTGGATGCTTGTTACGTGTTTCGGATATTTAGGTTATCGAAATGCCCGCTTCGGAAGAATTGAAGCCCACGAGGCGGTCACTGCCTTCGGAAGGGAGAAACTCCTTCAAGCGAAGGAGGTCTGTGAAGAGGAGGGGTTTGAGCTTCTCCACGCCATTACCGATTCCCTCTGGATTCGCAAAAAAGGATTGAAGGAAGAAGAGGTTCTTGAACTCTGTCGAAAGATCAGCGAGGCAACCGGGGTCATGATGAGTCTGGAAGGGATTTATCGATGGATGGCCTTTCTTCCTTCCAAAGGAAATCCGGAAAGCCCTGTGGCCAATAGATATTTCGGTCTTTTTAAAAATGGGAAGATCAAAGCGAGGGGATTGGCATTCCG
>Ga0315297_10001826_pt1 | contig 13302 bp, 27 predicted proteins | sample YL17G15_0_MG_FD_203628 | JGI IMG/M metagenome (GOLD analysis project Ga0315297, IMG submission 203628) | Sediment microbial communities from Yellowstone Lake, YNP, Wyoming, USA - YL17G15_0 | ecosystem: Environmental > Aquatic > Freshwater > Lake > Sediment | place: USA: Wyoming | collected... | reverse complement strand
AATAAGAAGACACAAAAAACTCCGTCGGAAGAACCAATACTGTAGCCGTCGTTGTATGGGAGAACACTTCTCAAAAATCCGATCCGGGATCGCCTTTTAATCCGTCGTCCTTTATAAAAGGGCCTCGCAGGTTCGACTCCTGTCCCTACAGCCAATATTCGCCCCCGTACGATAATAGAGAGTCAGCGATCCTTCTAAGATCGCGGTGGAGGTGCAACTCCTCCCGGGGGTACCCCGCTCCCATCTTCTAGCAGCCAGGATACGACCCTCTCAAGGTCGAGACACGGGTGCGATTCCCGTTGGGAGCACCACGGCCCGGTCTTCTAAGAGTAGGATGCGACCCTTTCAAGGTCGCGATCGGAGTGCGACTCTCCGCCGGGCTACCAATATTTTCTTGGAGGATTCCATGAAATGTACCATGTGCGGAGCGGAGTTCCATTCGCTCGAAGAGGCCAAGAAACCCTGTCCGAAAGCTCCGCCAACCAATCGTCCTGAGGAGATTGGGCACACGCTCCTCTTCGGGGACTACATGGATCTGAGGAAGAAGGAAGGGGCGCTGGAGTATTCCACGCCCAGGGTCGGATCGGACGAATGGTGGGCCAAGGAAGAGCCGTACGGCCACCACGGGATCGTGCACGTCATCGGCCAGCTCCTCTGGCAGCACGATATCACCCCGCGGAAGGCGGACGAGCTCATAGAGGAGCTCTTCACCAAGCCGAGGACGAAGTGCCCGCCCGCCTGCTGGGACAATCTAAACTGGGGATACCAGGAAGAAGACTAGCCTCTGTCGCCCAACTGGAAGGGCATCCGGTTTTTACCCGGAAAAAGTGTCGGTTCGACCCCGACCGGAGGCACCACTTTTCGAGGATGGAGACGATGGGAGAACTACTCAAAGACCTGGAAACAACGTGGGCCAAGAACGCCAAGGAGCCCTTTACGCCCTTCATCCGAGAAGGACTCGACCATCTCAGGAAGGCCTGCGCCATCATGGATGAGGTCGTGGAAAAGTACGGTGAGACCGAGGAGGGCGTCCTGATCGACAAGGCCGGCGAGAAGAGGGTTCGTGATGCAGTCTTCGAGGCCGAGATGGCGCAGCTCTTCGCGGGCGCCGAGGAGAGCAACGAGGCGAAGTATATCCTTCGGATTGCCCGAGACGTGATGAAGATCCGGCGCGGAGCCAAGAATTGACAGAATGGACGCGCCGCAAGCCATGGGGCTTTAGCCCCCGGTGGTAAGGCAACGGTAGAAGATTTGGGGTCGAAGCTGTAGTAGCACAGCCTAAACATTTGACCGCAACGTACAGCTATGCTAATCTATCGAGATGCTGACGAAGCGAGAAGACTATAATGGATATATGCGCCACTACATGAGACGCCGCTATCATCGGAGGCGGCGGCAGGCGATCAAGATGCTTGGCGGTCGATGTGTCGAGTGCGGATCGAAGAAAAATCTGCAATTCGATCATCGAGACCACAAGGCCAAGTCCTTCGGAATCTGGTCTCGAACGGTATCAGATCGGAAGTTCAAGGAGGAATCGGAGAAGTGCCAGCTTCTCTGCAGGGATTGTCACCTCAAGAAGACTTTGAGGGAGATGGGAAGGAGGCTTCACAAAGGGACACACGGTACTCTTTCCGCGTATCGGTGGTGCGGCCCCCCAAAGTGTGACGCTTGCCGGAAGGCCAACACAGATCGAATGAAGGAGTATTACGAGAAGCATCCAGAGAAAAGAAATCGCCCCCGAACGCTTTAGCAGATGAGCAACCGGCTCTTACCCGGTGGAACCAGGCGCGATACCTGGCGGGGGCACCAATCTTGCCTGGGTGGCGGAACTGGAAGACGCACTTGATTCAAGATCAGGCGCCGAAAGGCATGGAGGTTCGACTCCTCTCCCAGGCACCCTCGGACCGGTACGCCAACTAGAAGAGCGGCCACTCCTAAAAAGTGGCGGCTGGAGGTGCAACTCCTCTCCGGTCCACCATGGACCCGTGGCGCAACTGGAAGACGCGCACGGCCTAGAACCGTGATTTTGCGGGTTCGAATCCCGCCGGGTCCACCATGGATGGAAATATCTCTTTTCCCCAAGGAGGGGTAACTATGCCAGACAATCTTGGAGAGATCGGAAGGCGGTTCCTGGAAGATCTCAAGACCGACACCAAGCCGAAGCCTTCGCCAGAGGAGTCGGATATGGTCCGGATGGTGCGGGAGATCATGGCGACCGAGAAGAAGGCGTCGGGCGAGATTCCGATGATGGGGATCCGCCAAGGCCCTCCGAGCCTTCCTCCCATCGTCGACATGACCTTCTTCTACCGGATGACGGGAGATTGGAAGAGGTACGACCTCTTTCCCTTGAAGAGAGACCCCATCTACAGCAGCCCCTATATGGGGAATCTCAAGGCCAAGATCGAACCCTACCGCTTCTATGACGCCAAAGGAGTCGGCGCCGAAGGGAGGCAGTTGGTATTCTTCAACGGTCCTTCCAACCAGGAAGGGGAAAGAAGATCGCTCCTGGAGACGAATGCCGAAGGGCCTGGAGGATCCCTTTTCGGGTATCCTTCCCGCCGATTCGTCTTTTCCACGACAGTTCTCAGGGTTTCTCCCGACTACCGGAAGGTTATGAAGGATCTCCTCTGGAGCGGAGTCTACAGGTTCTCTACGACATACAACAGCGAGCCTTATGACGTCTCCATGCCGCTCTCTTCCTTCGTCCCCTTGAACCCGCTTGACCCGGAACCGATGGTTTTTGCTGCCATCCACAGGCAGTTCATCATAGCGGAGAACCAGATCGTGCTGGCCTTGATCGAGTTTCCGAAGGGCGAGGACTTCGGCGGGTATGGAATCGTCCTAGAACTTCCGGGGATCCTGGTCTGGCCGGCGGCTCCTGTTTATTATAGGCCAGGTCAGAAAGAGCCCGACGGCCCTCAAGGTTCCCAGGATTTCCCTAGATTTCAGGGCCCCCAGGGTTCCAACGACCCGAACCAATTTTGAAGGAGAAGAATCATGTATGCTCTGATCCACTGCAAGAACTGCGGCAGAACCAACCATCTGTCCATCCGCCTCAGCTTTACGAGGAAGGTCGAATTCTGCGGGAAGTGCAGCCACTCGGACTGCCCCAAGTGGGACTTCGACTTCTGCGACCGGAAGTGCCTGTTCGAGTGGCTGAGGAAGAACAAGGTCGAGAAGAACGGCTTCCCCTGCCAGGACTGCGCCCTCCATGGGAAGCCGACGGGCTTCTACGCCGGGTTCAAGGAGAACGGTGTCTGCGGGACCTGCCGGGGGAAAAAGGCGGTGAAGGTCTCTCAGATTGTGCTTCCGAAGAACGAGATCCTGGGGAGGAAATCATGAAGCGAACGGAGAAAAAGCCCAAGGTGGTGGAGCCCATCCCTGGCGGGGTTAGGACGGCAGGAACCTTGTTCGTCGTCCTCTGCAAGGGCGGGGACCCCCATCCCGGAACGGCACCGCAGACCGACTACGAGTCCGCTGCGAAGATCGCGCTCGATCTCGAGAATCAGCCCTGCAGCCCCCATCGGCCGCAGGCCTATAGACCGATGACGTAAAGATCATGCGCCCATGGCGGAATTAGCAGACGCTTTCTAGTAGACATTTGAATCCGCGTCTGCTAATATCCGCTATATGAAAGAAATCAGGTATCGATCTCCCGTGTGGAGTGATCCTAATGGCTACAGGTGTTACACCGTAATCTATTCTGACGATTCTCGGGCAACGGTCATGGAACACCGGGAGGTCATGGAAAAGGCCATTGGGAGGAGATTGGATAAGAATGAATGTGTTCATCATAAGGACGGTAATAGAAAGAACAATGAACTTTCTAATCTCGAGGTGCAAGGGAGGCTGGAACATTCCAAGAACCATGGCAAGGACAAAATCGTTCCTCCTCTCGACTTAGTCTGCCGCGAATGCGGTAAGAAATTTACCAGAGTTGCCAGATATGAGAGATACAACAGAAAGATGAGAAAAGTGGGATCCTTTTGCGGAAGATCCTGCTCTGCAAAATGGTCTAGGCGGAGGTACCATTGGGTTTCGGTTAAAAAGAAGACGGAATATGAACACGGAACCAATAGCGCCTATGACTATCGCCGTTGTAGATGCCTCCTCTGTACTGAAGCCCATCGCATACGCCTAAAGAAGTGGAGAACGGCAAGGGCGGGTACGCAAACTGGCAAAGCGGCACGTTTCAGGGGCGTGTGATTCTGTGGGTTCGACTCCCATCCCGCCCACCAATTTTTATTCCTCTCACCCGCACCCTTGGCCCGCGTAGGTTAGTGGCAGACCGCCTCGGTCACATCGAGGAAGTGGAGGTTCGACTCCTCCCGTGGGCACCATCGACTTCACGAAATAGATATAAGGAGAAGGTCGACATGAAAGACAAGCGCAAGACCAAAAAGAAGAAAATCAAGAGAAAGCATCGCACTTCGGGGGATGGCTGTTGTTCCAACGAATGGTCTGTTGGAATGGGTCCAGATTATTGGAGAGGGCACTCTGAGCCTCCCATGTAGCACAATATGGTGGAAAGAGGAAGATTATGAAATTCAGGAAGAGGCCGGTGGTGATCGAGGCCATTCAATTCATAGAAGCGATGTTGAGGGGGGACGAACCGTTGCCCCCCGGCGTTAGGATTGGGATGCTGGAGATGGGGGCCCCACCCCACAAGTGGGTTGTTTCCTATCATTGCTATATCGACACCCTTGAGGGCCCGCTCCAGACGAAGATCGGTGACTGGATCATCACCGGGGTCAACGGGGAGCATTACCCCTGCAAGCCTGACATTTTCGAGAAGACCTACGAGCCTGCGTAATATGAGGGAAATATGATTTGCGAAATGTGCCACGACACAGGATGGACACCTACCGGGAAACCTGGGGAATCCATTACCTGTCCAGATTGTACCCGGAGGAGCGCAATCCGGGATGCCATTGAGCTCCGTCTTGACATCATCAAGAACGAGTTAGTGGCCCTGATCATGGATTTACTGCACCATACAGGCGTGAGGGAGATATGACAAACGCGGAGCTGTCCCGGTGGATAGATACCCTGTACGTTCTGGTTATGGGTCCAGGAAGCCTCGTAATCCCACAAGACGAGTGGGAGTTTTTTGACACCTGGCACTTTACTTTGTACCAAGAACTTAAGAGTCGCCGTTCAGGCGTGAGGCAAAAGTGAGGGAATTAGGTATGGACCAAGAGCAGTACGCGGCAGAGAATGAGTTGTGGGACCGAATGGGCATTGATGTCCTATATGCCGAGGCGGTCAAGAAGGCGAAGGAGTTGCAACTTCCTGCGCCAGACAAACCAACCGAGTCGTGTTCTTGTTGCGGTCGCCAGAGGTACGGGTGGTGCGGATGTCGCCATTCAGGCGTGAGGTGATGAGGTGATCATAGTGGCCTTCGCGGTAATATTGGCCTTCGCACTGGCAATGGGCTGGGCATACCACAAGTGGGTCCTTGGTCCCATGATAGATGAAACAGAGATTCGCGATTCAGGCGTAGGGACGAAATGAGGGATTTATGAAAAAGATCGAATGCGTTTTCCCGACCCGTCGTGATGTGCGGGATGTCCTGATCCGATCCTTCGGTCGGCACCCAGGCGGTCCCAGGGGATGGTGGAGGAATTACGCCGCCAAGCTCGGCCCCGAGAAGGTGGTCGAGGTCGTCATCAGCACATGGGAGGCGGGAAGGGCCAAGGCCGCAAAGATCGGACGGTGATTGCGCAATTCAGGCGTAGGGACGAAATGAGGGAAATGCGCATGGACGCGAAGGCTAAGATCAGGAAATACTTGCGCAGTAGAATTGCGTGGCATTTATCGGAAGTCAAAAAGATGAGGGAAGCCCCGTGTCCGAATATCCCGGCAATTCAATGGGAGGGCGGATACATAGACGCCCTGCGGCGGGTACTTGATTACACGGGCACAATTCGCCATTCAGGCGTAGGGACGAAATGAGGGATTGAGGAATGAGCAAGAAGAGGAAAGGTGCCAAGTTCCCCCCGAAGACGTGGAAGGGAGAGTGCGACCTGTGCGAATGGAAATTTACTGTCACTACTGGATACCCTAGCGGTCCGGGTACTTGCCCGATCTGTGGCATGAGCGTTCGGTATAAACGCAGTCGCGATTCAGGCGTGAGGCAAAAGTGAGGGAAATAGGTATGGCCTATGTACTGCCCAAGTGGAGCGAACTGACCGAGATCATGTCCGAACGGAAAGCGGCTGAATGGATAGCGAGGCAGGAGTTGAGAGTCGAGCATATCCTTGGGCGAGATCGCGCCAAAGGCGATCCACCGTGTACCTGTCCATGCTGTCCACGTCGCGTTTCAGGCGTGAGAGCGATATGACAAACGCTGAGCTGTCCCGGTGGGGAGAGACCCTGTACGTTCTGGTTATGGGTCCAGAAAGTCTTGAGATTCCACAAGACGAGTGGGAGTTCTATGACACCTGGGAAATTACCCTGCACCAAGAACTTCGGGGTCGCAAATCAGGCGTAGGGACGAAATGAGGGCAACGCGCATGGCGCGAAAGAAACAGACCTGTCCATACTGCAATAACCGACGGGTGCTAAGGAAGTGCCCGATGCTCTTGTCTCCCCACTGTTCTCGGTGTTGTTTTTGTTGTCGCCCTACAGGCGAGAGGTGAGACATGAAGAACCTACGCTACGTCCTGATCCGGTACATCCGTGATAGAGCGCGGATGGAGCCACTAAATGCCGGGGTCATCCTCCAAGGCGAGGGCCGAATCGCTCTGCGCCTATCGCCACACCTTGACCAGCGAGCCGATGTAAATACGTCCGCCTGGAAGGAGTGGAAGGAGTTCTTCGAATGTGAGATCACTGGCGAGGCGATCCCGCACTTCCAGCCCTCGCGGGAGTCGGAGCAGTTCCTCCGCTACCTGGAGGGCCTCTGCTCCGGGACGGTTGTTCTGAGCGCACCGCTTACGATTTCCGTTTCGGACGGCCGCAGCTTCGGGGAAATTTTGGAGTCCTTGTACCAGCGGCTTGTGGCTCCCCCGATTGAAGGAGCCATTCACCATTCAGGCGTGAAATGATGAGGTGAGATATGGACAAAGGAGTTTACAAAGTCCCGGTTCTTCTCGGTGTCCCAGATGGAGACGGCGGGCTGATTGTTTGGTGTCCTTGGTGCGTAGACTGGCACCGCCATGGGCATATAGAGGGATTCCGAGTGGCCCATTGCGGTAAAGGAACCCCGTGGTGTGGCAGACAATACAGCATCAGCGCCTTCACGGAAGAGGAAATGGAGCGGATGAATTCCTACTTCGCTTGTGCGAAGAAGGCGAATGGAACTGGGAACTCGCCCTACAGGCCGAAGGACGCCTATATGGACGGGGAAGGGAAACACGTTGCTCCTCCCACGATTCAGGCGTGAGGTGATGAGATGAAGGATTTTATACCGGACGCTGAACTGATCGAGATTTACAAGAAATCGGCGGATACCCTCGACCAGGGAGCTGCCTCCCGACTAGAGTGCCTGCTTGCCGAGTGGAAGGCATTGATGGCGGCCATAGGGGATCACCCTACGGCGGAACTGGCAATCAGGGCCGTCAAGGAGGATCGCGCCGAAAGGGACAGCCTAAAACTTCAGATAGAGGAGATGAGAAAGCTCGTCGTAACCCTCCATCTGATGGCGTGCTGTTGCGACCTTCATCCGGGTGCGAAGTGCGATACCTGTAAGATGATGGATGACTACACCTTAAAGCAGAATCAGGCGTGAGGTGAAACTTATGACCGACGCTGAAAAAGACATGATCGAGGGCGTGAACTGGGCTCTTAAGGATCTGGGTCTGGAGCCCTGGAAAGACGGCCGCTCCGTGACGGACGGCAAGCGCCCCTGGGAGCAGCATGTCGGCATGGTACTATCGTCGTTAAAGGCGGATGCGGACGCCGTGGAGCTTCAAGTCCATGACATGATGGTGTTCGTCAGAAACGTTGCCACCGACTGGGATTGCGACGACGACGCCCACAGGTACGGGACGCCCTGCCGGGCCTGCCAGGCGGAGGCCCTGCGCAAGAAGTACGCCGACAACCGTGCGGGTGTAGGAATCGAGGATGCGCGGAAGCAGGTCGAGGTCCTGAAACAGGCCCTCAAGGAAGCGGTAGGTGTCCCGGAGCACATGAGGCGGGCGCTGCATGTGCCTCCGGCCATAACGATGAAACCGGAAGCCCGGGCTCTTCTGGAGAGGGCCGAAGTTCACCTGAAGGCTATCGAGTCCGAAGCCAAGAGGAAAATTGGAGAAGGAGAATAAACCCATGTTCGAGAAATTCACCGAGCGCACTCGGAAAGTCCTGAGCCTCGCGCGCCAGGAGGCGCAGCGGCTCAACAGCGAGTTCGTCGGGACGGAGCACATGCTTCTGGGGATCATCCAGGAGGGTGGTGGTCGCGCCGCCAAGGCCCTCAAGAACCTCAACGTGGACCCGAAGGTGGTTCGTACGGAGATCGAGAAGCTGATTACTCCCTCCTCCTCCCCCACCGTGACGCTGGGGCAGCTCCCCTTCTCCCCGCGCGCTAAGCGCGTGATCGAGCTCGCCGGCGAGGCCGCCAGCCAGCTCGGCCACGACGTGATCGGCACGGAGCACCTGCTGCTCGGCCTCCTCAAGGAGAACGAGGGCATCGCCGCCAAGGTCCTTACGACCATGGGGGTCAAGTTCGACCAGATCCGCGGCATGGTGCTCGAGGTCTTGGGCAAGGAAGGGATGCCCCCCGAGAAGGACGAAAAGCACTACGAGGTCTACGTCTACGGTGATCACGGGCCGACTCTGCACCTGAAGCTTCCCGAGAAGCCCGAGGTCGTCTTCCGCTCGTCCTCGGATGGGCGGGTCAAGATCGAGTGGGTCGAGAACGGGCAGAAGAACGCCCTCTACATCTCGCCGCTGCAGACCTTCCGGTTGTCGGAGCCGGAGAAGAAGAAGAAGAAGGATCCGAAGGAAGAGGACGAGGCTTAAGATTACGGGCGCGTGGCGTAACATGGTAGCCGCGTACGGTCGAGGGCCGTATCCGAATAGGGTGGAGGTTCGAATCCTCTCGCGCCCACCATCGGAGACATGGGGAGAAAGCGCCCCACCTGTTTCGGGAACAGATACGTTTGACTCCAAGCCAGTGACATCGTACAATCAGAGCGTAGGGTAATGGTAACCCGCCAGTTTCGGGTACTGGAAAGTGGAGGTTCGAGTCCTCTCGCTCTGACCATGAAAACGACATCTTGCTCCCATTGCGGCATTTCTAAGGACGAATCCGAATTCCCATTTCGGGATTCCGAAGCCAAAAAACGCCATCATAGATGCTCCGAATGCAAGGCAAAATACTGGAAGAAATATTACCGCAAGAATCGGAAGCGGCTGATTAAAAAAGATATCGAACGGGTTGGTAATCGTAGGGCATGGCTTAGGGCGAAAGTCAATGAAGCCAAAAATAAGCCTTGCGCTGATTGCGGAAAGAAATTCATACCCTACGCCATGGATTTCGCCCATAAGGATCAAAAGAAGAAAATCGCGTCTATCAAAAGTCTCGTGGATCGCCTGTATTCATGGGAAAGGATATCCGCAGAAATCAAGAAGTGTGATCTTCTTTGCGCGACTTGCCATAGAATAAGGACCTTTAACGGAAAGCATTTCTTATATCCCAAAATACCCACGAAGCGGCTGCCATAGGGCCCGGTGCAAGTCCGGGGTCTCCGACCCATTCTTGAAAGGAGAAAAAATGAAGCCGCCAAGGCATCTGACCACGGCGCGGTCGACGGACAAGGTGCTCCGGCAGATCAACGCCGAGCTCGACCGGCTCAGGGTCAAGCAAGACCAGCGGGACATCATCGTGGACGCGGTCAAGAACCGATGCGGATTGCGGTTCAAGATCGAAGAGGAGATCGACGGGAAGAACTATCACATCGTCATCGCCAAGGTCTCCGAGAGCCAGGACCGGGTCCAGGACAACCTCGCCGCACTCCATCTGTGGCTCCGCGGAAGGAACATCAACATCGAGCGGAAGATCGAGAGCCTCGAGGAGGCCTTCGGGGCCCACGTCGACGTGAAGATGTCGAACCTGCCGCCGGGCTTCGGACAGCATCTTCTGGCGATCAAGTCGGTTCCCGGACTCGCGGGGCCCATGGCTTCCGGGAAGGGAAAGGAATAGAGGGCCATTAGCTCAATGGCAGAGCTGGCGCTTTATAAGCGCTCGACGATGGGTTCGACTCCCACATGGCCCACCACCATCGTCCACCACGGATGGTTTTCGTGATTGAATCTTCATTTTTGGAATAGTTTAGGAGGTTGGTATGAACAGGAAGTTTGTGCAGGGAGTGTTCCTTCTGGGGTTGTCGTTCCTGGTGGCATCGTTCGGGGTGATGAGCTGCGATCACGGAGGCGGGGATGCTGGAGCGGCTCCCCCGCCAGCGGCGACGGTGGACTTCGTGGTCCACGAGTCGACGGTGAGTGGACCTCATACGATCCCTGGTGGATTCGCGTTCCCGCTTGGGACCACGGCCAGGTCGATCACGTTCGCGCCCACGGTGGGGACGGAGGTCCTCAAGATCGAGGTCCAGGGGAGGCAGGTGTTCATCGGGACGGCCCCGGTGCTGACGCTCCACGTGCTCGATAACCCGCTGACCTACCTGGTCGGGGACGAGAGCTTGACCGGATCCGCTTCGACCATGTACTTCCGGGTGATCATGTGGCTGCCGCAGAGGGGGTTCAACAACGTCACGAACTACCTGACCCGGCCGACGTCCTACACGATCCAACTGTTCGTGTCGAACGGTGGGGGTGCGGCGGGCTCCATAGACTTCCTGAAGTTCCGGATTTACACGGCAGAAGGGGTGACGACCATCCCGGCCAGTGCCCAGATCTCGGGGTAAGCGTTAACCTCACGCGAGTCTGAAGTGCGCGACCATCGGGCTGTAGCTCAGGCAGTGATGAGCGCCTGGTTTGGGACCAGGAGGTCGGCGGTGCGAGCCCGCCCAGCCCGACCATTCATGCCCCCGTAGGCCAACTGGATTAAGCCACCTCTTTCCTAAAGAGGACAGTGGAGGTTCAAATCCTCCCGGGGGTACCAACATTAAAGGAGCCCATATGAGCTGGGCCAAGTTTGCCATAGAAGCACTCCAGAGGAACGAGGCCGCTCAGATCCGTCCCCGGGGGCACTCGATGAAGGGCCGGGTGGAGAGCGGCGACCTCGTCACCTTGGCGCCCTGCCGCGCGGAGGATCTAAAAGTCGGGGAGATCGTCCTGGTGCATGTCCATGGCCGGGATCTCCTCCATCTCATCAAAGCCATCGATGGAAAGAGGCTCCTGATCGGGAACAACCGCGGCGGGACGAACGGCTGGGTAGGCGCTCATGCCGTCTACGGGAAGGCCGTCCGAGTCGAAAGCTAGGAGGCCCCATGCGCGCTTATTTTGACGGTGTGGAGATCGACCAGATTCCGGAGCTCAAGGAAGTCTGCGCCATGGAAGACTGGCTGGGTGGGCTCATGGACTGGGCCAGGAAGAACCATCCGGACAAGAAGTTCGACGCGATCGTCGCCCTGGAGGGGCCGTCTCTCGGGGGTTCGCAGGTCCTGGAGCTCTGGATTGGAGGCGCCCCGGCGACGCGGCCAATGGAGATCGGCGGCATCGCAAGGTCGTTTTCCATAAAGAAGGACTGACATGGAACAGGAATACTGCGACGGCTGTGAGCGGAAGATCGAACTCGGCGGCATGGCCCGCTCGTCTCTCTACTGCGCCCACTGCAAGTCGGACCACGTTCTCTGTTTCGGATGTCTCTTCGACCCGGACGTCATCGGGTCGGTGCCGCCGCCCGGGGCCTGCGTCGCGGGTGGCTACTGGGCGAAATGCCCGATCCCGATTCTCGTCAGAAAAAGGAAAGCGCCCCGGTAGGGTAATTGGATTGGCCCACCTCTCTCCGAAAGAGGAACCTTGTCGGTTCGAGTCCGGCCCGGGGCACCAGAGAAAATCACGCGCCCGTCGCTTAGCTGGATAAAGCGCCTGCCTACGAAGCAGGAGACCGCAGGTTCGAGTCCTGCCGGGCGTACCAAACTTGATCGTTCCAACCGATCTTTAAGGAAACAGCCAAATGACCATTCCGAACACGCTCCACGTCTACGCCCAGGGGTCGTTTCACGAGAGCGCCTACATCGCCGGGACTCCGGAGGCGCTCAAGGCTCTGCGTGACGCGATCGACCTGGCTCTCGCGAAGGGGAGGGGAATCTGCACGTCGTTCGTCAACGACGGGGAAGGCTTCGACGCCGTTGTGGTCCGGGTCGATTCGGAGACCGCTTTCAAGCTCGCCGTCCCGTATGGGGACGACTATGCCTTGGAGAAGAACGACAAGGCGCTCTGGCCTTGGCAGATCGAATAGAATCCAAACTTGATCGTTCCAGCCTGATTCATATAGAATGGAGCCGCCATGATGAGTTCAGCCGCCAGACTCCTGGAGCACCAAGTCCTGGTGCTCAACGCCCGGTGGACCCCCATCCAGGTTACGACCGTCAAGGAAGCGATCGGTCTGGTGGCCAAGGGCGCGGCCTTCGTCCTCGAGCCGGGGACGTTCGAGCGCCACGACCTCTCCTCATGGGCCGGGATTTCGAAGTTAAAGGCCAAGATAGGGGACGTGGTGATCCGTTCTCCGAGACTCGTGCTCCTGCCGCCCGAGGTGATCGTGCTCTCGAAGTACGAGGGCCAGGGCGAGAAGTCTGTCATATTCTCCAGGCGGAATCTCTTCAAGAGGGATCGGTATACGTGCCAGTATTGTGGTGCGCAGCCGGGCCCCGAGGAGTTGACGATCGACCACGTGAACCCGAAGTCCAAGGGTGGAACCTCGACTTGGGAGAACTGCGTCCTCTCCTGCATAGAGTGCAACAAACGGAAATCCAACAGGACCCCGGCCGAGGCGGATATGAAGCTCCGGAAGGTCCCGAAGAAGCCGTCGTGGAGAATCTTGACCCAGGTTCCCCCGAAGGACCGCCACGAGTCCTGGGAACAGTTCCTCTCTAAAGCCTACTGGCAGGTCGAGCTCGAACCGTAAATAGCGGTTGGTAAGTCCGTCCCTGGGTAGTCCCGGTTCTCGTGTGGGAGCCGGGATTTTTTATTTCCTGGAGAGCCTATGAGAAAGACGCGCGCAGGACGCATAAAAGCCTTGAAGGGGGAATACGAGGACATCGTCTTCGACGGCGTGGAATTCAGGCGGGGAAAAGTCACCGGACCCGACCGGAGGCGCGGCGTCTGGCAGAAGATCGAGGAAGAAGTCTACGCGACCTGTCCGAGGTGCCGGGCGATCAACCGGATCACCCACCATGT
>Ga0315297_10001825_pt1 | contig 13305 bp, 8 predicted proteins | sample YL17G15_0_MG_FD_203628 | JGI IMG/M metagenome (GOLD analysis project Ga0315297, IMG submission 203628) | Sediment microbial communities from Yellowstone Lake, YNP, Wyoming, USA - YL17G15_0 | ecosystem: Environmental > Aquatic > Freshwater > Lake > Sediment | place: USA: Wyoming | collected... | reverse complement strand
AGGATGAGGACGAAGAAGAAGACGACCGACATCTTGCCGAGGAGGTAATCCTTCTTGCCGAGCGGCCTCGAGAAATAAAGCTGGAGGGAGTTGTGCTTGAGGTCGTCGGAGATGAGCCCGGCGCCGGCGAAGCTGAGAACGAGGATGATAAGGAAAAGAAGCCCGTCGTTCGTGAAGATGGTCTTGAAATATTTCGGATTGATATTGATCAGCGCCTCGTTGCTTCTGACGATGGCCTTGAAATCCTCGAGCCGTTCGGAAATGTAGAGCCCGACGAGGGCGATAAAAGAGGGCATGAAGGCCCCGGCGAAGACGAACTTGAAAGCCTTCTTGCGGAAGGCCAGCCGGATACCTACCCGGGTGATCGGCCACCAGGGGAAGCGGCGTTCGGCTAGCTTCCCGTCCCAGTGGCTGTAGCCCTTCTCGCGGATGGTGGCCATCAATCGACCCCCACGACGCCGGCGAAGAGGTCTTCGAGCGAGGTCTGGCTTTTGACGAAATAACGGAGCTGGACGCCCGTCCTCGCCGCGGCCCGGAAGATGTCCATGCGGTCGCTCCCCTCGGGCATGTAGACCTTGATCAGCTTGTCCTCCATCTCGTCGACACGGCAGCCCAGGGATTCGAGGTCCTTGCGGAAGGCTCCGCCGTCGCCCTTGAGCCGGAGCTCGAAGAGGCTGTAGTTGATCGCCCGGAGGTCAGCCATCCGCCCTTCGGCCGCGAGGCGCCCTTTGTTGAGGATGACGACCGACCCGCAGATCGACTCGATGTCGGCCAGGATGTGCGAGGACAGGAGGACCTGGATCGACTTGTTCGTGGAGATGTCCCGGATGAGCTCGAGGATCTCGGTGCGTCCGTTCGGGTCGAGATTCGAGGTCGGCTCGTCGAGAAAAAGGATCTTCGGGTCGTGAACGAGGGCCTGGGCCAGCTTGAGGCGCTGTTTCATCCCGGCCGAATACGTGTCCAGGAGCCGGTAGCGCGCCTCGCCGAGGCCGACGTAGAAGAGGACCTCGTGGGCCCGTTTCATGGCCTCCTGCCGGGGCATGCCCGAGAGTTCGCCGAAATAGGAGGTGAAGGTCACGGCGTCCATGCCGGCGACGAAGCAGTCGCTTTCGGGCATGTAGCCGACGGAGCGGCGGATCATGGCCTGGTCGCGGCGGATGTCGTAGTCGAGGACTTTGCCCTCGCCCCGCTCCGGGACGAGGAAGCCGAGGAGGATGCGGAGGAGGGTGCTCTTCCCGGCCCCGTTCGGACCGAGCAAACCGACCGCGCCTTCGCCGAGCTTCATGGTCACGCCGTCGAGGGCGACGATCTTGCCGTAACGGAAACTCAGGTCCTTGACTTCGATGCTCATCGGAAGCGCTCAGTTTATTCCCAGTGATATACGGGACGCAAGCGAAATTTGTTCCGTCGCGGATTTCTTAGGGACTTTTGCCGTATAATCCCCCGCGCAAAAAAGACCGTTGCGCACAAGTCGTTGACTCTTATCATATGCGCCAGATAATTCAATCTCGACAAAAACTCGACACGTGGCGGGCACCAGTCTTCACATGGCTTTGAGCCACGGGCGATCGTGGGAGTCCTTCGTGACACGGATTTGACGCGGCTCATGAGCCTCAGGTTTGCGTTCGAGACCTCGGGGGGAGGCTCAGGCCTCTCCCCTCTTTCAGGCTGACGAAGCCCGAACTCGTCGATCTTGGGGCTTGAGCGGAATGGTGGGTGGTATTATAATCTGAGCGGGTTGAGAAGAGCCGGAGAGATGATGGCATGTTTTTCCCTTTCTCCTAATGCTGCCAAGGTTCTGGCTTTATCGATCTTGATCGTCGATATGTTCTTCCTCGCGGTATCCCCCACGATGGGCGCTCAAGGTCAGCCTCGAGCCGAACAGGCGCAGAAACCTCTCCAATACGAAGTCTTCGTAACGCTGAAGCTCATCCAGGTCTTCGTCATGGGCCCCGACGGAAATCCGGCGGTGGATCTCGAGAAGGCCGACTTCGTTCTCTATGATAACGGAAAACTCCAGAAGATCACGGATTTCGAGAAGCACTTCATCAAGACGCCGGAAACGGTCGACGTGGAGAAGGCCGCTTCGGAAGCCGCGCCCGCCGCTTCACCTCTCATGAAGCGCAAGTATATTCTGCTCTTTGACAACGACAGCAACGATCTGGAGGGCACCAACAAATCCCGAAAGGCGGCCCTGCAGTTCCTCGACAACAGCGTCCAGCCGGGCGACGAAGTCGCCTTCTTTTCCTGCTCTCCGACGTCGGGCCTGACCGTCCACGAATATTTCACGTCTGATCACCGGAAGATCCGCGAAGCGATCAGCAAGATCAAGAACGAGCCGGGAGCTGCGCTGGGCGGACTGGCCGTCGAATCCTTCACCGAGCACGAGCTGGCCAACCCGGAACATCCGACCCTCGACGGACTTTTCTCTCTTTTCAAAGACTTCGACAGCGGCGGCAACCGGCGCCCCTATGGTCGCCGGGACTTCATCGTACGCCTTGCCGAGCTGGCGAAGGCGCTGGGGCAGGTCGACGGACAAAAAAACATCATCCTCTTTTCCAGAGAATTCAGGCACATCATGGACAGCCCGTCAGACCCGGACGCGGTGCGCTTCCGGGATATGGCCAGGGAGCTGGCTTCGGCCAACTGCCCGGTCTTCGTCGTCAACACGGCGGGAGGGATGGACAAAGCGATGTCCCCCAACGGCGGACTCAGCTATCTCTCCAACATCACCGGCGGCCGATACTATGACGCCGTCGACCACTACGCCGAGAACGCCAGGAGCATTCGGAACGTCACCAGCAACTACTACGTCCTCGGCTACCCGACCAGCACCTCCTGGAACGGAAAGTTCCATGACATCAAAGTCGAAATCACGCGCAAGGGATACAAGACCTTCGGCCAGAAGGGATATTTTAATCCCGCCCCGTTCAACAAGCTTTCGGCCATGGAGAAGTCCCTCCATCTCATCGATGTCGCCCTCGGCGAGGATCCCTATTTCGGGCAGCCCATCGGCTTTCCCCTGACCGCCCTGCCGTTTTCGGACGAATCGGGAACCAACACGCTCCTCCTCTCCTTGATCCGGGTCAGGGCGATGCTCGAAAACGTCGGGAAAAAGACTGAGGTCATCAGCCTCGTTTTGGCCGCGGACAAGAGCATCGTCGCCGGTCGGCGCGCGGAAATCGATTGGACAGCTCTCGCCGCAGAAACACTCTGCCAGTATTCCGCCGCGGCCCTCACGCCTGGCCGTTACGAGGCCCGGGTCGTCGTCAGGAATCTCGAAACAGGCAGGTCGGCGGTCGGCGCCTGCTCGGTCGAAGTGCCCGAGGCCTCGGCCGCCCCCCTCAAACTCTTCCCTCCGCTTTTCATCGGCCCGTACCGCTCGACCCAGTACGTCAACTTTTCGGGCGACGTCAAAGATAAGGGCGGGCAGGGCTTCTCGCTCGCGCAGGCGTTTCTCTTTCCTACCCGGGAATACAGCCCGGTGCCCGCTGAGCTGGAGGAGGGCAGCGAGGTGTTCCGGGCGGTGCTGAGGTGTGAGCGGACCAGCGCCTCTGCACAGGACTTCCAGGCCCGGGCCTTGCTCGAGATTCCCGGAGTCGGACAAACGACCCCGCTCAAGGTCAGTCTCCTCGACAGCGTCAAACGTGACGGCCTCCTGTTCCTCATTCTGGAGTTCCGGACGCCCGCACCGCTCACGTCTGGCCCATACACCCTCAGTGTTCTGGCCGAAGACCCGCAAACCGGCGCGAGGGCCATAACGACGGCCGACCTGATTGTCAAGCAATGAGAGGTCCCCTCGATGAGGCGGCAAATCTAGGTCTCCATGACGTTTAAAGAACGCGTGCGCGGTCTTTTGTCGTGTGCCCAAGCCGCTAAGCGACAAAAGACGAAGCTGGACTTCAAGACTCATGAGCTGGCGTTCCTCGTTCCGCACGCCAAGAAGAACGCGTCCAGAGTCCTAGGGCTGTTCTGTCTGCTCATCTTGGGCTCTGCCCTGAGCCTGCCGGGCCCCGCCATTACGGGGCTCATTATCCACTTTCGTTCTTCAACGATTTCCAGACGGGTTATGTCATTTCACGGCTTGACGAGGTGAACCTCTTGGGGAGTTTCTTTTCGTCGACCATCCCGGTCCTGGCCGAAAACACACTTCGCTTCGTGGGCGCAATCTTTCTGATTAGTCGTTATGACTTGAAGCTGACCCTTGTGGCCTTGCCGGCACTGCCGCTGTTTTTCGAGGTCTCTCGCCGTTCGGTCGGGATGATCCGAACAACGAGCCTCGGGACAATGGAAACGAGCGCCAAGGTGCGTGGCAAGATCCAGGATACGCTGTCCGGCATTGAAGTCGTGAAGACTTTCGGAAAGGAAGGTCAAGAAACTGTTGCGATCAAAGGTGGCTTGCGTAGCATGATCGAAGTGGAGACGCTCCAAAATCTATTCAGCTCGATATCCGGGAGAGTCCTGGCGGTTATCACAGGCCTCAATCTTCTGCTCATCCTATGGTTCGGCGGGCATGAGATCATCGCGGGCCGCCTTAGCGTGGGCCAGTATATGGCCTTCGTCGCCTACCTCGGCTATCTGTATTCACCGATCCAATTGTTCGCTATCACGTTTATCCAATTGCAGAGGACCATGATGGCGTGCAAGCGGATTTCGTCCTTTTTGGATCGATCGGCAGAGGACGAGAATCCGGCAAGGACACACGATCCGATGACTCTCCGCGGCGCCATTTGCTTCGACAAGGTCCATTATAGCTTTGGCAACGGGAAGGACGTACTCCGGGATGTGAGCTTTGACATCCGGGGAGGGGAAAAGGTCGCTTTTGTCGGGAAGAGCAGGGCCGGGAAATCGACCCTCGTCCATCTTGCGCTCGGGCTCTATGAGCCGACTTCGGGTCGGATCGAGATCGACGGATTCGATCTCAAGACGATCAAGCTGGACTCGCTTCGGAAGAGGATCGGAATTGTGTCTCAGAACGTTCTGCTATTCGATGACTCGCTCCTCAACAATATCAAGTACAGCAGGCCGGAAGCATCGTTGGCTGAGGTCATTGCCGCCGCAAAGGCATCCGGCTGCCACGACTTCATATCCAGGTTTCCCGAAGGCTACAATACTCGCGCTGGAGAAATCGGAAAGAGGCTGTCGGGCGGCGAAAAACAGCGGATCTCCGTCGCCCGTTGCCTTCTGAAGATGCCGGATGTGGTCATCTTTGACGAGCCGACGGCCCATCTGGACCCGCTGGCCGCGAAGGACGTGATTGATTCGATCCAGGAGTTGTTCAAGGACAGAACCTGCATCATCATCAGCCACAATCTCAACAATATCCATTGGGCGGACAGAGTCTACGTCCTCGAGGACGGACGCCTTGTCCAAGAGGGGAGGCACGAAGACTTGGTGAGAATCGCCGGGTGCTACAGGGAATTGACAGATGCCAGTATGGCTGTCTCGGCACGGCTCGTTTCCTAAAAGAAGGCGATTGGCGAATTTGGCTCTTAGGGAATGACGAAAGGAGGTGAAGTATGTCGGCTTGCGCCGCTTCCCGCGTACGAATGTTGATCTTAGCGATGGTGATCCTCCCCACGTTCGTGGGACTTCGGCCTTTGAAGGCCCAGGGCGAGCAGATCACGCGCGCTTTGTCCTGCATGGACTTTATGCTCTACGACGAGGCGAACTCGTTATTTGAGCAGGCCCTCCAGAAGCATCCGATGGAGAGAGGGCTGCGCATCAAGCAGGCCTACGCCTGCTTCCGGTTGAACAAATACGAAGAAGCCGCGGGCGTCCTTAACCGGGAGCACGAACTGTTCCCGGCCGATCTCAAGCCGCTCATTCTCTTCATTCTCGTTCAGCGTGCCATGGGACAGGCTGACAACGCCGCGACAACGGCTCGGGCAGTACAGGCTGATTTGGACGAAATCCTGAAAAGATCCGGCCGGAAGAAGGTCGAAGCCGCACTCCGAGATCTATCTCCTAACGCGGGTCTTCCTGCCTATGTTCTGGGCTTGGACGCGTCCAGAAAACGAGACGCCCGGACAGCCAGATCCTGGCTGCTCCGCGCTCAGGCCCTTGGCTATGACCCTACGGATTGCTGGCTTCAGGCAATCAACGCGGAGATGGAATCTGGAAATTGGGAAGAGGCCCTGAAACTGTGTGACAGGCGGGGCGAGAGTTTTTCGGCCGGACCGGGGAGAGCGGGCTCCTCGGCCACCGTGGGAGGGTCCTCGGCACTGGAAGACGGCACGCGCGTGGCCTCCGAGATATCCGCCGATGCCCTTGTGCTCAAGGCCATCAGCCTAGCTCAGGTTGGCCGGCGGGACGAATGCCGGGCTTCGCTCGAGGAGGCCTTAGCCGCCGAACCTTTCAGGTCGGACACCCTCATGGATTTGGCTATCCACGACTTGCAGAGCGCCGAGTTCGAAAAGGCCGCTCGGACGCTGACGAAAGTTATCAAGCTGGCTCCGCTGGATTTTCAGGCCCGTTACCTGCTCGAGCAGGCGCATGCGCGCAGGAGACTGGCCGACGGATCGACCGCGGCAACGTTTTCCCGGGATTTCCTGAAGGCCCGGGGACCACGCTTTATCTATGTTTTGGAGGGCCGGCCGGAAGAAGCCGTCTCGGTGGCCCAGACCTATGCTGTGGACTTCATCAAGAGGGGCCTGCTGACGGAGGCGGCTCGTCATCTTCGGATGTTTACAGAAATTTATGAAGGATCTCCATCGATCTATTATAACCTAGGCCAGCTCGACAACAACCAGGGCCTCCTCGCCGAGGCGCTCGCATGCGGCGTGAGGGCTCTGAGGCTGAAGCCCGACTACCGGGACGCGTATGATCTGATGGGGAACGTGTATTTCAAGGTCGGGGATTTCGAGAACGCCGTCCATTCCTACGAAAGCGCGATCCGGCTGGACGCTCACGATCCGCTGGGCTTTTTCAACCTGGCCTGCGCCTTCCACGGGCTGGGGGATGACGCGAACGCCGAGAAGAATTGGTTGGAGGCCCTTCGCCTGGAGAACGTCGCGCCGGCGGCCAGAGCTCCAACCATGGCCGCCGCAGGCGCACTCGATCATTCCCTCACGGTCAAGGTCGAGCTGGTGTCGGCGCCATGCTGCGAGTACCTGGGGCTCCTCTATGCGCGACAGGGGAAGACTTCGCAGGCGACCGAATACCTCGAGAAAGCGATCGCCTTTAATCCGGAGGGGCTTGTACCTTACCTCGAACTCGGAAATCTCTACAAGGCACGGAACGATCTGGACAAGGCCCGGGAATATTTCAAAAAGTATCTCGCGTTGGGCGGCGACGAAAGGGAGATCAAAGAGCCATAGTTTACCCATTACCATTTTGGGGACTCCCGATATTGTCTTTGACCTAAAATGAAAGGATGAATTCAGCCCAACGTACCGAACTCTGACCAGCCTCGCTCAATCGTTGAGGGGCAAGGCCGTCACCCATCGTGCTTCAAATCTGGCTGGCTGGTTGCCACAGGCGTATTGAGCCGGACCCCAAATCCAGTATGGGGCTATAGACGTCCCGAGTGGGTTCGGCTCCCACACCTTCCCGCTCAAACCCGGAATCGCCGAGTGCCGAATATCCGTTTATACGGCGACTTCTGTTTTTTGAAATCTTCGGGATCCTTGTTCTGGCCAGGACGGGATCCGTGATTTCGAGGAAAGCAAAATGAAATTCATTCGGCCGACTCGCCAAAAAGTCGACAATCCCCTTTTTCCCCTGCCTGTCAATCGGCTTTTGTCGTATAATCCTTCCGTGACCGCCATTCAAAGTGAAGGAGTCCCGCCGATGAAAAAAGCCGCCCTCGCCGTCTGCCTTCTTTTCCTGGGTGTCGTGATAGGCGCCCCGTTCGCCGCTCCGGGCCAGGGCGCGACGCTCAAGCCCATCGCCTTCGACGACTTCATCAGCATCAAGCGGGTGACGGACCTCCAGCTCTCCCCCGACGGATCCTCCATCGCCTACGTCGTCACGGTCATGGATAAGGCCGCCAATCGCGGGACGAGCGATATCTGGCTCGTGCCGTCGCGCGGCGGCGAACCGAGGCGGCTGACCTCGAACCCGGCGGCGGACATGAATCCCCGCTGGTCGCCCGACGGCCGGACGATCGCCTTCATCTCGACCCGCTCGGGCAGCCCGCAGGTCTGGCGGATCGACCCGAGCGGCGGCGAAGCGGTCCAGGCCACCCGCATTTCAACCGGCGCCTCTGGAGTTATCTGGTCACCGAAGGGAACGCACCTCGCCTTCGTCTCATCGGTCTTCCCCGATTGCCCCGACGACGAGAGCAACCGGAAAAAGGCGGAGGCCATCGAGGCGAGCAAGGTCAAAGGCCGCCTCTTCGACCATCTCCTCATCCGCCACTGGAACGCCTGGTCGGACGGGACGCGGAGCCACCTGTTCGTCGTCCCGGCGGCGGGGGGAACGGCCGTCGATATTACCCCGGGCGACTTCGACGTGCCGCCGATCGCCCTGGGCGGCGCGCAAGACTACGCCTTTTCCCCCGACGGGACGGAAATGGCCTTCGTCCGCAACGTCGACCCCGAGTTCCTGCTGGGGCTCGGCACGAACAACGACATTTTCGTCACCGGGATAGCTGGCGGCGGAGAGCCGAAAAAGTTGACGGTCAACAAGGCCAACGACCATTCGCCGAGCTATTCGCCCGACGGACGCTTCCTGGCCTACCTGGCCATGGCCCGTCCCGGGTTCGAAGCCGACAAGCTCAGCTTGATGCTCCTCGACCGGAAAACGGGGACCGCGGACAACCTGACCGGGAGCTTGGACTATTCCGTCGGCGCATTCTTCTGGGCGCCGGGAAGTACGGCGCTTTATTTCGACGCCGAAGAAAAGGGGCGGACGGCCGTCTTCCGGGCCACCCTGGCGACGAAGAAGATCGAGAAGGTCCTCGAGGGCCATACGTTGAGCGCCCTGGCCCTGTCCCCCGACGGCCGGACCTTCTACTTCCTCAAACAGGCCCTCAGCCTGCCGAACGACGTCTGGTCGTTCGATCTGAAAGCGAAGACGCTCGCACAGCTCACGAAGATCAACGCCGATCTTCTGGCCGGACTGGACATGAACCCGGCCGAGGAATTCTGGTACGACGGCGCGGCCGGCGACAAGGTCCACGGTTTCCTCCTCAAACCGCCGGCTTTCGACCCGTCGAAGAAATATCCCCTCCTCATGCTCATCCACGGCGGGCCCCAGGGCAGCTTCGGCGACAACTTCCACTACCGCTGGAACGCCCAGATGTTCGCCGCCGCCGGCTACGTCACGGCCATGGTCAACTTCCACGGCAGCACGGGCTACGGGCAGGCCTTCACCGACTCGATCAGCGGCGATTGGGGCGGCAAGCCCTACCAGGACATCCTCAAAGCCGTCGGCTACCTCCACGGCGCTTATCCCTTCATCGACAAGGATAAGCTCGGCGCCGCCGGGGCATCCTACGGCGGCTACATGATCGACTGGATCGAGGGTCAGACGGACATCTTCGACTGCCTCATCTCCCACGACGGCGTCTTCGACCTCCGCTCGATGTACGGCGCGACCGAGGAGCTGTGGTTCCCGGAGTGGGAATACCACGGCACGCCGTGGACGAGCCCCGAGCAGTACACGAAGTGGTCGCCGTCGATGTACGTCAAGAACTTCAAGACCCCCCTTCTCGTCGTCCACAGCGCCAACGACTTCCGCGTTCCGCTCGACCAGGGCCTGCAGCTCTTTACGGCGCTCCAGCGGATGGGCGTTCCCTCGAAGCTCCTCTATTTCCCCGACGAGGACCATTTCATCTCTAAGCCCCAAAACGCCGAATTGTGGTGGAAGACGCTCCACGAGTGGCTCGCGACCTATCTCAAATAGCGCCCGCCGCTTGCCGCGCAGGGGCCTCGGGGATCGTCTCCGTCCGCTGCGGTGATACGTTCGCCGGCGCCAAGCGCCGCTCAGTATTAACCCGGCGCATACCCCCAGGCTTTAAGGCCGGGGAAACGAATGGGTTTATTCTTCACGTCGTCATGGGCCTGCCCGGCCCATGACGGCTAAATCACCGCTTATGCTCATTCGGACGATCCCCTCGGCCCCTGATATCCGCGGCCTACTTTGGAGGTACCTTGCATATGTTCCGGGGGCTCATCGTTTTTCGCGACTGGAAGCCGCAAACCATCGCGACAAAAAAACAAAGGGAAAGCCGAAGTAAGCAATCGGAAGGGGCGAAGGATCAAGGCGGCGGATTAGGACGACACCCGGGCCGTGATGGGGACCATCCGGAGCCCCCGTAGCGGAGGGGGCCCCATCGGGTACCGATGGGGGAACCGCCGGGACTGGTTCCCAGGGGGCCGGGGGATACGGATGGTCCCCATTACGGCCAAAACGGGTGGCGTCCTGCGGCCCTATTATTCTAGCGGCAAGCGCAGCATGGCTTCGGGGTCGACGCGGACGTCTAGAATCTTAACCGACCAGTGAAGATGGGGCCCGGTCGAGCGCCCGGTCGAGCCGCAGAGCCCGAGCGGCGCGCCTTTTTTCACCGCTTCTCCCCTCTTGACAAGGAGCTCGGACATGTGCCCGTAGGAGCTGAAAACGCCCAGACCGTGGTCGATGATGACGGTCTTGCCGCCGAGATAGAGGTCGCTCGCAAGAACTACCGTTCCCGCGTTGGCCGCGCCGATCCTCTCGCCGAAAGGAGCCCGAATGTCGAGCCCGGCGTGGACGGATTCGAGGACGTTGTTGTTGAGGCGCCGCTGACCGAAATTCGACCATGACGGCGCGTCGTGCGGCAGGGCGAAGGGCCCATCACCCAGCCACTCCGGCGTGATGACGCTCGTGGCCAGCGCGACGAGTTCCGCCTCCCGCTTGATCCGCTCCAGGGCCGACGCGGGCGGCGTCACGTATTCCTTCTTGATCTGGAGTTTCGTAAAGGGGAATGTTTTGTCCGCGACTTCGAGGTCCTTGCGGATCGTCTCGACTTCCCCCCCCGTCTTGTAGACCTTGACGGTCATGACGTGGGATCCCGGCTTGGCCTGCAGGTCTATCCCTAGAAAGGCGAAGACGCTCCGGCCTCCCGGGGCGGACCTCAGGACGGCCGTCTTCCCCAGGAATGTCACCGAGGCGGACTTGGCCGTGCCGTCGCTTTCCAGAAAAACGACGATCGGTTCCCCCGGCTGGAGGGCCCTGTAGACCAGGCGGATGACGGGACCTGTCGCTTGCGCCTGGGGTTTGTCTGGAGGGCGACCGGCCGGGACGATGAGGGAAACCGCTAGGACAGCCAACACGACCGCGCCGAGCCTCGTCCCCAAGGCCCGGCTGCTGGTCACGCCACGGCTCCCCGCGAGTTCTTCCTCAGAACCCTCCCAGGAAGGCGCCCGGTGTGCCGGCCTTCGTCGACGACGACCTCGCCATTGACGACGACCTGCCTGATGCCCTCGGAGTAAACGGCGGGCTCCGTGAACGTCGCTTTGTCGATGATCCGTTCCGGATCGAAAACGCAGACGTCGGCGGCCCAGCCGACCTTGAGCATGCCCCGGCGCACGAAGCCGAGGTGAGCGGCCGGCATGGCCGTCATCTTCCGGATCATCTCTTCGAGCGGGACGACTTTCTCTTCCCGGACATATTTCCCAAGAACCCGTGGAAAGGTCCCGTAAAAGCGCGGGTGGGGCTTGCCCTTGGCCAGCGGGCCGTACGGGGCGACGGCCAAGCCGTCCGACCCGACGCCGACAAGGGGATGGGCCAGGAGGACCTTGAGGTGGTCCTCGCTCATGCCGAAGGTGATCATCCCGACCCGGCCCGTCTCCTCGACGAGAATGTCTCTCATGAAGTCATAGGGCGCTTGGCCGGCCCGGACTGAGGCGTCGAGGACGTTCATGCCTTCGAGCGGGCGGTTCTTGTCGGTGGCCACCGAAGAGATGAGGACCTTGTCCCACGAGCCCAGCTCTTTTTGCTTGACCATGACCTCGGCCCGCAGACGGTCCTGCAGGGACGGGTCGCGGAGCCTGGCGATGAAGTCCTCGGTCGTTCCTTCGCGCGACCAGAGGGGGAAGAACATGTCCAGCCCCGTCGCCCAAGCGACATACGGATAACGGTCGCAGCGGAACTCGACGCCCGCCGCGCGGGCCCGCTCGAGGCGGTCGAGGAGGGCTGGAAACTTGGGCCAGTTCACGGCGTAGCCGATTTTCAGGTGGGAGATCTGGAGACGGATGGGCGTTTCCCGGGCGATGCGAAAGGCCTCGTCCACGGCTTCGAGGATGCCCGTTTCCTCGTCGCGCATGTGCGTGGCGTAGATACCGCCCGACCTCGCCGCGACCCGGCAGAGCTCGATGAGCTCCTCCGTCGAGGCGAAGCTCCCGGGCGTGTATTCGAGCCCCGAAGAGAGGCCGAGGGCGCCCCCGGCCATGGCCTCTCCGACGAGCGCCTTCATCCGCTCGAGTTCCGCGGCGGCGGGCGGCCGGTTGCCGAAGCCCATGGCCGCGGCTCTCACGGTCCCGTGCCCGACGAAGGTCGCGTAGTTAAGGGCGGCCCCAGCCTCGTCGAGACGGCCGAGGAAGCCGCGGATGTCCCGCCAGTTCAAGTTCAAGCCGTATTCCGCCTCGAGCGTTTCGCGCATCTTCTCGAATCCCTCGTCGGTCAAGGGAAAGGGAGAATCGCCGCAGTTGCCGCTGACGATTGTCGTCACGCCCTGGCGGACGGCGCTTTCCGCCCGGGGGTTGACGAGAAGCCCCTCAGCCGTGTGCTCGTGGATGTCGATGAAACCCGGCGAGACGGCCAGCCCATCGGCCTTGATGATCGCCGCCGCCCGCGCGGCCCGGATCCGGCCGATCGACCTGACCGCTCCGCCCGAGACGCCGATGTCGGCGCGGAAGGGCGGGGCGCCCGATCCGTTGTAGACCGTGCCGCCGGCGATGAGAAGGTCGAACTCCTTCCCTTTCGTGCATCCCCGGAGCAGGAGGCTGGCGCCCCCGGCGGAAACGAGGCCCGCCGTCCGCAGCGCTCCCCGGATGAACGTCCGTCGGTCCATGAGTTCCATATCCCTCGCATGATAATCGAAACTCGCCCCTTAGTAAACCGGGATCGGCCGTCAGGGACGCATTTGCCTTCGCGGCCCGTTTCTGGTAAATTAACGGTCCTCGAACCGTCGTAATTCCGACGAGAGAGAAATCGAAAGGATCGACACATGGCTGAGCAAAAAGAGGACGGCGCTCCGAAAAGGAAAAAAATGAACTCCCTGGACCTGGCCGAGATCGAGGCCGAGCTGGCCACGTGCCAGGAGAAACAGGGAGGGCTCGTTTCGAAATACGCCCTCCAGCTCCTGGCCCGTAAGAGGGCCCT
>Ga0315297_10001824_pt1 | contig 13308 bp, 10 predicted proteins | sample YL17G15_0_MG_FD_203628 | JGI IMG/M metagenome (GOLD analysis project Ga0315297, IMG submission 203628) | Sediment microbial communities from Yellowstone Lake, YNP, Wyoming, USA - YL17G15_0 | ecosystem: Environmental > Aquatic > Freshwater > Lake > Sediment | place: USA: Wyoming | collected... | reverse complement strand
GAGGTACCGGTGCTGGTTGCGCAGGCGCTGCAGGTCGATCGCGCGGCGCACGACCACGAGGAACTCGTCGATGTCGAAGGGTTTCTGGAGGTAGTCGAGCGCCCCGAGCTTCATGGCCTCGATGGCGCTCTCGACGGTCGCGTGGGCCGTCATCAACACGACTTGCGGCCGCTCGCCGGGGGGCATGTGCCGGCTGAGGTCACGGATGAGATCCAGCCCGGTCAGGTCGGGCATGATGTTGTCAACGACAGCCACGTCGAAGACCCGCTCGGCGAGGAGGCGCTGCGCCAACCGGCCGCTGGACGCCTCCACGACGTCATGACCGTCATCCCGCAACGCGCGCCCAAGCGCTCGAAGAATGCGCTCCTCGTCGTCGGCGATGAGGATGGTTCCGCTCGTGGCCATGAATTCCTCTCCAGCGTTCATCAGGCGCGCGCCGCCCCGGGGTGCCCGGGCGCCGTCGGCGCCTGCGGCGGAAGCTCAATGCACAGTTCGGTGCCCGCCGGAGGCTCGCTCCGGATGGTAATCGTACCCCCGAGTCCCTCGATGATGTTGCGGGCAATCGCGAGGCCGAGCCCCGTGCCCGCCCGCCGGGTCGTGAAGTACGGTTCGAACACGCGGGGCAGGAGTGCCGGGTCGATGCCCCCGCCCTGGTCGTGGACAACGATGATCGCGCCGCCGTCCTTCCTCGCGGCGGTGCGCACCTCGACGCCCGGCCCAGTCGATGACGGCCGCTCCGGTGCCTTGTCGCGCGCAGCCCGCACGGCCTGGCTTGCGTTGGTCAGCACATTCACCAGCACCGTGCGCAGCCGTTCCGCATCAGTGTGGATCGGCCGGATTTCTGGGGCCAGCAAGAGCTCAATCACGACCTCGGGCTCCGCGATCTGAACGGCCTGCACCGCTTCCCGGCAGACGGCATTCGCATCGGTCACCTGCCAGGTGAAACTGAGCGGCTTCGCATAGTCCAGCACCTCGGTGACGATGCGGTTGAGGCGCACCACTTCCGCGTCGATGTCCTGGAGCGCTTCGAGACGCGCTTCAGGGCCGGTCTCCGGCTGGCGGAGCGTCCTGACCGCCGACTTGACGATCATCAGCGGGTTGCGGATTTCGTGCGCGATCACGCTCGACAGGCGCCCGAGCGATGACAGCCGCTCGCGCTGCGCCGCCTCCTTCTCGAAGCGGGCGATGGAATCCGTCAGCGTGTTGAACGTCGATGCCAGCAGGTGCGCGTCTTCGTCCTCCCAGGATCCCGGCCGCGCGGGGATCTTGAGCGTGAGGTCGCCGGTGGCGGCCATTTCGCGCATGACCCCCTTGATGGCCGCAAGAGGCCGAGTGACGGTCCGAGCAACGGCGTAACTCAGGACCGTCGCCAGCAACATGGTCACGATGACGGTGGCGGCAATCACGGTCCGGATGGGTCCGAGGAAGCGCAGTTGTTCCGTCCGTGATCGCACGACGACCACGAAGGGCGCTCCCTCGACAACACCAGGAGCCAGGCTCCCCTGCCCGGGCCTCGGTACAGGCACGAGCGGTCTCGAGAGCAGTACGTACTCGTCGGGCCCGACCAGGATCCGCAACATCCGATCGGGCTGGCCCGCCGCCTCGAGCGCAGCCCAGGCAGACGCCGGGAGAGTGGCGGCCCTGATCCTGTCACCGAAGCCGAACGCGATGTCGCTGCCGGTCAACTCTTTGAAGTCGGACGCGACCGTGCCGTCCAGCAGGAACCCCACGCTGAGGGTGCCGGCCAGCCCTGCGGGCTCCCTGCCGACCGTGATCGGTACGCTGAGCACCTGCAGGATGCCGGCGGGATGGAGCCGGAACGATGACGACGCCGAACCGGAAAGCGCGGCGCGCACTGAGGGCAAGGCGGCGGCCACCGCGGGGTCCAGCACGGCCGGCCCGGCCGACGCCAGGACGCGGCCGTTCTGGTCCGTCACGACCACGAGGCTGGATCGGGCAAGCATCTGCTGGTAGTCGGCCGCGAGCGGCTGGACAGTCGGGGGGTCGCCGGTGGCCACCGCCGCCTTGAGTTTGGGCAGGTCGGCCGTCAGGCGAGCCAGCAGGGTGAAGGTCTCGACGAGCGCTTCGCTCTGGCGCCCGACCACCGCGCCGGATTCGACGAGCCCGCGCTGCAGCTCCGATTCGGCCTCGGCCGTGACGCGTGAATTGACGAACACGGCGGTCACGCCGGTCGCCAGAATCACCAGCAGCGCGGCGGCCAGGAAGATCCGGTTCGTGAGCGAGGCCAGGAGCATCACGGCGTGTCTGTCCCTCATCGGATCACGAAGCCGGCCTCGACCGTGCCGCCGGCGTCGGGTAGGGACACGGTGCGCCTCTCACGCACCTCGCCCTCGTGCCACACGGCGAGGGTGTAGGAACCCGGGGGCACACGGGTGATCGCGTAACCCCCGGATGGATCGGTCACGGCGAAGTACCGGTGCGCGAACACGAGAATGTAGGCGTTCATGTGCGAGTGGATGTCGCAGAACACCTGCACGACGCCGGGGCGCTCGAAACGGACCGATTTCGAGCGCCCGCGTGAGTAGCGGCCCAGGTCGAAGGATTTGGTCTTCGAGAGCGAGAACACGTTGTGGAATGTCAGATCTCTGTTCGGGAAGTCCACGGTCGTTCCCACGGTGATGGCCAGCACGTGCGGCACGAACGTCTCGTCCAGCTGGTCCATCGTCGCGCGGGCGGACTCGTCGAGTTCGAACGCCCCGCGCGGGGCGGTGTCGAAATAAACGACGGCCGGACGCAGTTCGGCCGGCCGGTGCGCCGGCATCCCCATCGCGGCGGAGGCCGTACGGGCTTCGGCGGTGACCTGGGTCCGGCGAAGGTCGACGAGGCCTCGGATGGTGCCTTCGGCCCCGGCAATCCCGTGACCGCGCCCCGCGAGCAGCAGCACGCAGAACAGGCCACCGGCGAAGGCGGCGTGGCGGAACGGAGCGGATCGCAGCATCACTCTCAAAACCAGAAAAGTGCCTGTATCGCGGCAAGTCGGCTTTGGCGCACCTTGCCGCCGTCACGCCAGTTGTTCATCATGGACGCCTTCACGAGCAGGCCCCGGCGAATCCTGTAGCCCACGCCGAACTCCACGCGAGCGACGTTGGCGTCCCAGGTCTGAGCGCCGGTCGTTCCCTGGATCGTCGAGAAACGGAGCTGGTCGCCGCGAGCGGCCGCGTAGAATCGTGGACCCATGCGGACCTTGGCCTCGAGGTACCCGCTGACCGCACCGAGCGGGCCCGTGATGCGCGGCTGATCGAGCGGCGGAAGTTGCCACGAATTCGCGACGAGTTCACCGCGAAGCAGCCATCGTCCCCAGGACGCCTCGCCATCCAGCCCGAAGGCCCGCTGATCATAGCGCCCATCCGGGATGTCGGAACGTGCCGTGAGCACGTCGTGGCTGATGAACGCTCCCTGCGCAGCCGATGCCCCGATGGCGAACGCCGGCACTGGCCGCCAGACGATCCGGCCCGCAAGTTGTTTCCCGTGGTTGTCATCCCGCACGAGGGGATACGAGAGCGTCCCGACGGTGTAGGCTAGAGCGCCTTCGAGTCCGGGTTTTCCGGCGCGGACCTCGACTCCGGTATCCCAGCGCCCGGCCGCGATCATCGGCACGCCGGGCTCCGCGACAGACGAGCCGACCGGGTACTGCACGAGCCACCCGTGACCGCGCATCTTCAGCAACTGGTCGGCGTTTGCAGGCACGGCGTCCGGACGGGCAGAGGTGAGGTACTGGTAGCCGAGCGGATCACCGATGAGCGGGTTGTCCTGCGGGTAGTTCCGGCGCGCGTAGGTGCCGAAGACCGGCGGGATTCGCCCTGCCTGGATGTCCAGGACACCATTCTCGAGCGGGCTCACCCTCACGTACCACGCGTACGGCACAACGCCGGCACGAGTCTCGGCGCGGATCTCCGCCAGGAACGACAGCCACCGCGATGGACGGGCTTCGATCGTGACGCCCGCGCGAACGCGCCTGAGCGAGTCCGTCTCGTAATCGGTGTAGGTGAACCAGCCGGGATCTTCGCTGCCGAAGGTCGCTGACGCATCACCGGCCAGCAGGACGCGGCCGCCGGCAAACGCCACCGGCGCGTCGGGCCAGTGCTGGGCCTGGGCGATGCCGCCGAGGCCCGGCGATCCTAGCACGACAGCGACAGCCACGACGGTCAGCCGGGGAACACACCTGCGCATGTCGGAATGCCTGAGTTATTCTATGCACATTCGCTGCCGGAGCAGAGACGATGATGGCCAAGGTCGGCTGCGACAGCATCCGGAACGGGTAAGAGAATTGCAAACTCTCGCCGGCATCCAGTTCTATCGGCCGGACAGGTCCAACCCGCCGTTCGATCCTGGAGAAGATGTGCGATGAGGTCCGGGAGGGGCGCATGCCGCTCACGCAGGACCTCTGGCTGCATCGGGACGCCCGGCTCTCGGAGGCCGACTGGAAGCCGGTCTGCAGGGCGGACTATTCCGGGCCTCCGTGAGTAGTCCGGGCTAGCGGCAATACTGTTCACATATCGTCACCCCGGTGAAAACCGGGCCTGCCCCGGCGAAGGCCGGGGGTCCAGCGTGGACACGCTGACTGGATTCCGGGTTCCGCTGCGCGGCCCCGGAATGACGGTAGGGTGTTAACTGAACGGCATTGGGGCTAACGGCTGCCGGGCATGAAGCGCTCGAACCAACTGATGCGGGCCAGGTCGTTGTAGACGACCGTGACCATCAGCACCATCAGCACCACGAAGCCGGCCATCATCAGACGTTCTTTCATCTTCATGCTGAGGTCGCGGCGGACCAGGCCCTCGACGGCCATGATGAAGATGTGGCCGCCGTCGAGCACCGGGATTGGCAGGAGGTTCAACAGGCCGAGGTTCAGGCTCAGCGACGCCATGAAGGTGCAGAGGGCAATCCAGCCGGCCGCGGCGAAGTCGCCCGACATCTGGGCGATGGCTACCGGCCCCATCAACTGCTTGGGCGAGGTCTCCCGGGTCAGCAGGCCGCCAATCGTCCGCACGATCAGGCCGGAGAACTGCACGTTGCGCTCGATGCTGAGCTTCAAGGCGCCGAACGGCCCGGGCTTCACGAGTTTGAATGGATCCTGGATGCCGATGCCGATGAGGCCGATCTCGCCCTGACGGCGAGGGGTCACGACGATCTCGAGAGGCGCGCCGTCCCGCTCCACTTTCAAGGTGATCGGTTCGTCGGGGTGCGTGCGGATGGCCGCTGACAGCTGCCACGAGAAGACAATCGGCTCGCCGTTCAGCGCCAGGACAACGTCGTTGACCTTGACGCCCGCCTTCGCGGCCGGCCCGTTCGCCTCGAGGAGGCTGCGGATGCTGGGGTGCACATTGGGCAGCACGCCGATGTCGCCAATCTGCATCCTCGTCTGGGCCTCCGGCCTGACCGTGACGACGGTCTCGCGGCCCTGGCGCAGCAGGGTGATCGGCACGTCGCGATCGGCGCGGCCGCCGATGGCGAGAAAGAACTGCTCCCAGGTGGCCACGCGCTGGCTGCCGACCTTGATGATGCGGTCGCCCGCCTGGATCCCGCCCCGCTCTGCCGGCGACGCTTTCGTCACCACGCCGACGTCGACCGGGTCGTCCTCGAAGATCGGCACCTGGGCGCCCTGGGCCAGGACGATCGTCATCAGCCCCACGGAGAGGATGATGTTCATCACCGGGCCGGCCGCCAGAATGCGAAAGCGGTCCCACTTGCTGCGCGACATGAACTCGTCGTGAGCGCCTGTCTTTGGCTCGTCCGGATTCTCGCCGGCCATCTTGACGTACCCGCCGATCGGGAACGCGGCAATGGCGTACTCCGTGTCGCCGCGCCGGAACTTGAGCAGCTTGGGCCCCATCCCGATGCAGAACGTGATGACGCGCACGCCGAGCATCCGGGCCACCAGGAAGTGCCCCAGTTCGTGCACGAAGACGAGCACGCCCAGCACGAACACGAACGCGAGCAGTGAATTGATCACAGGAACGCCTCTACACGCGGTCTCAGAACCCGTGCGCGCCGCCTATTCGGCGCTGTACGCAGGTTCTGAAACCGTCACCAGCTAATTGTAACCTCGGACCAGATCCTGGGCGAAGTCCCTGGCCCAGCCGTCCACTCTTCGGACGTCGGCAAGGCTCGTGACGTTCCCGGCCCGGTTTGCGTCCATGGCCCGTTCAATGAGCTCTGCGATGGACAGGAAGCTCAAATGGCCGCCGAGGAATGCGCCCACCGCGACCTCGTTGGCCGAGTTGAGCACGACCGGCAGGCTGGATTCGCCGCTCAGGGCGCGGTAGGCCAGGCCGAGGCACGGAAACCGCTTGTGATCGGGCGCGCCGAAGTCGAGGGGGCCGCACCGGGCGAGATCCAGCGCCGGCAGCGGGCTTGTCCAGCGCTCGGGATACGAGAATGCGTATTGAATGGGCAGCCGCATGTCGGTGACGCCCAACTGGGCGATGATCGACCCGTCGCACAGTTCCACCATCGAGTGCACGACCGACTGAGGGTGGATCAACACGTCGATCTGCCGGGGCCCGACCCCGAAGAGCCAGTGGGCTTCGATCACCTCGAGGCCCTTGTTCATCAGCGTCGCCGAGTCTACGGTGATCTTGCGGCCCATCCGCCACGTCGGGTGGCGCAGCGCGTCTTCGGGCCCGACCTTCTTCAGCTCCGCCACCGAGTGGCTGCGGAATGGCCCGCCGGACGCGGTCAGGATCAATCGCGTGATCTCGGTGTGGTCCCGGCCGTGCAGGCACTGGTGGATGGCATTGTGCTCGCTGTCAACCGGCAGGATCGCGACTCGATGCCGACGCGCGGCCTCGGTGACGATGGCCCCGGCCATCACCAGCACTTCCTTGTTGGCAAGGGCGATGGTTTTTCCCGCCTCGATGCCCGCCAGCACGGCTTCGAGCGCGGCAGTGCCGGACGACGCGCAGAGCACGATGTCCACGTCGGGGTGGGTCGCCACCGCGATGAGACCCTCGGCCCCGGCGCCGAGGTGCGCCGGCGTGTAGGATCCGAGGTGCCCGCGCACGGTCTCGAGGGAATGTGGCGTCGCCATGGCCGCCACCAGCGGGCGCACGTGGGCGATCTGGCTGGCCAGCAGGCTCGCGTTGGCCCCGGCCGCGAGGCCTACCACCTCGAGCCGGTCCGCATGGGCCTCCACCACCGACAGCGCGCTGCGGCCGATCGAGCCGGTCGATCCGAGGATGGCGATTCGCCGGCGGGATGTCACTGGCACAGCCTCTTACGCGATGAGCTTCAGGACCAGGTAGAACCCCGGCACCACGAACAGCAAGGCGTCGATGCGATCGAGGACGCCGCCGTGGCCGGGGATCAGCCCGGAGCTGTCTTTGACGTTGGCGCTGCGTTTCAGCAGCGATTCGAACAGGTCGCCGGCGATGCCGAGAGCCACCGCGCCGGCCCCGATAGCCGCCAGGATCGGCACGCCGATCGCAGGCAGCCACAGCCGGCCGAGCGTCATCATGATGGCCCCGCCGGCAATGAACCCCCCGACAGCGCCTTCGATGCTCTTCTTGGGACTGATCGTGGGCGCCAGCCGGTGCCTCCCGAGGAGCGTACCGGCGTAGAACTGCGCGGTGTCGGACACCCACACCACCAGCAGCACGAGCAGCAGCACCTCCCGTCCCCACGTGTCGCGAATCGACACCACCATCCCGAGCGGCAGGCCGAGATACAGCACCGGGAAAAGCGTGGCCGCGGCCGTTGCCGGAACGTGCGGCGCCGGGGGGAACGCGACGAGCACCGCGACGGAGGCCGCCAGGATCACCGCGATCAGGATCAGATCCGCCGGCACACCCGGCCAGGCGACGGCGGCACAGGCCAGGGCCGCCGCCAGGGTGGTGACGACTCGCGGCACGGGCACGCCGGATTGTTGCACCAGGCCGGCGTACTCGACGCACGCCGCCGCCAGGACGGCCTCGATGAGCAACAGCAGCGCCCAGGACGGCGCGTACCAGAGCACGCCCAGCATGACCGGGATCATGACGAGGGCGCTGAGGATGCGAGTCACAAGGCGACGCGGGCGTGCGCGGGCGGCTTGATGCCGCCGTAGCGGCGGTCCCGCTGCTGGTAATCGAGGACCGCCTCGAGCAGGTGGCGGCATCGGAAGTCGGGCCACAGCACGTCGGTGACGTGAATCTCGGCGTACGCAATCTGCCACAGCAGGAAATTGCTGACGCGCAACTCGCCGCTCGTCCGGATCAGCAGGTCCGGGTCTGGCTGCCCGGCCGTGTAGAGGAACTCCGAGAAACGCTCTTCATCCAGCTCGTCCGGGCTCAGCCCCGCCTCGATGGCGCGGCGGGCGGCATCGACGATCTCGGCCCGGCCGCTGTAGTTGAGGGCGATATTGAACAGCATCCCCTTGCAGGACGCGGTGGCCTCGCGCGCGCGCGCCAGTTCCTTCTGGACATCGCGGCCCAGGCCTTCCACCCGTCCGATCACCTGGAAGCGAATGTCGTTCCTGACGAGCGTCTGCAGCTCCAGCTTCAGGTACCGCTTCAGCAGGGTCATCAATGTCATCACTTCGAGTTGCGGACGCTTCCAGTTCTCCACCGAGAATGCGTAGAGCGTGAGGACCTGGATGCCGAGGCGCGCGGAGGACTCCACCGCTTCGCGAACGGCGTCCACGCCAGCCTGGTGGCCTTTGACCCGCGGGAGATGACGCTGTGCCGCCCAGCGCCCGTTGCCGTCCATGATGATCGCGATGTGCGACGGGAGCTTGGCGGGATTGACGCGTCGCGCCAGCGCTTCGTCTGGCGAACCCGGTGGTATCGACGCCAGGAGCTTTTCAAGCGCCATGCGGGTAACCTGGGGAACGCAAGCCCTCATGATACAGGCTTCGTGCCGCACGCGCCACAACCGCTCTGCCGGGCGCATGACAGCGCCGCACGCACCCCGCGCGACACCCGCCGCAGGCTCGTCGTCGCACGGTCACGGCGCTTCGCCTGGCGGCGCATATGCCACGTGGACCAGGAGCAGTCCGTGGGCGGGGGCGGTCGGCCCCGAAGCCTCGCGGTCGCGCGAGTCGAGGAGCGCGGCCATCGAACCCGCCTCGCGCCGGCCGTCGCCGACGTCAACCAGCGTGCCGACGATCGCCCGCACCATGTGGCGCAGGAACCCGTTCGCCTCGACGGTGACGACGAGCCCCGAGCGGCTGTCCGGCCCGGAAGGCCACGATTGGAGCGGATCGGCGGCCGTCCCGGACCGCGGCGCTATGGCGCGGACCCGCGCGGACGTGACCGTCCGCACGGCCGTCTTCACCGAGCCCCGGCGGGACTGGAACACGGTGAAATCGTGGGTGCCTTCGATCGCCCGCGCAGCGGCATCCATCGCCGCCACATCGAGATGTCGAGGGATGTGCCAGCTCCACGCCTGGAGGAAGGGCGGATGTACGTCCCCCTGCCAGATCCGGTACTCGTAGGTCTTGCCGATGGCGTGATACCGCGCGTGAAATCCTGGCGCCTCGTCCTCGACCGCCACGACGCGGACATCGGGGGGCAGCATCGCGTTGAGGGCCCTTCGCAGCGTCGGCGCGTCGAGCCCCGTCGACACGCGCGCGGACGCCACCTGGCCGATGGCGTGGACGCCGGCGTCGGTCCGGCCTGCGCCGTGGACCGTCACCGGCGCGCCGTCGATGCGCGCGAGGACCTCTTCCACCAGGCCCTGGATGGACACGCCCCTCGCCTGCCGCTGCCAGCCGACGTAGGCGGTGCCGTCGTACGCGAGGGTGATCTTCAGCACGCGCATGTTCAACGTACCGCCACCTGAAACTCGCTCGTCCCCCTGGTTCGTCTCGTGTGCCTTCGGCGACCCCGGGGATATGGCCTGCGGCCACCCGGAGGCTGAAGCCTCCGGGCTACGAACCCCGGACCTCGCCTCTGTACGTGGCGCAGGACTTCAGTCCTGCGAAGACACCCGCCTCTCGCCTGCCCTGAGCGAGCCCGCGCGCTCGCGAGTCGAAGGGCCTTCTGATTAGCGCCCCGCCCTCGACCCCGGCTTCGTCACAGGGATGCCCCGCTGACACATCGGACACGCGTCCGGCTGGTAGGTCGGCGGCGTGATGACGGCCAGCGCCGCAAACGTCACATCGACAGGCGATGCCGACCCGCTGCGGTTGATGACCGCCGCCGCCGCCACCACGGCCGCGCCCCGGGCGCGGGCCACCTCCATCGTCTCGCGCGTGGACCCGCCCGTCGTCAGCACGTCCTCGACAATGACGACGCGGTCGTCGGGCGTGAGGTCGAACCCGCGGCGGAGCGTCAGCGTCCCGTCGACACGCTCCGCGAACATCGCGCGCACGCCCAGAGCGCGCGCCACTTCGTGGCCGATGATGAGGCCGCCGAGGGCCGGCGACAGCACGGCCGTGGGCTTCACATCCGCCAGTGTCGCGGCGAGCGCCTCGCCCAGGGCCTTCCCCAGCGCTTCGGCCTCCGCGGGGTGCTGGAGCACCAGGGCGCACTGCAGGTAGTTGGGACTGTGCAGGCCGGACGACAGCCGGAAATGTCCCTCGAGCAGGGCGCCCAGCCGGGTGAATCGATCAAGGACCTCATTGGGTCTCATCGCTTGGCTCCAGAGTGTCGGGTCAGCGTGGCTTCGCGCGGGCGGCCGGCGCCATGCGCAGGTGGGTTTCGAACAGCTTCAGAATGCGTGTGTACTCGTCGGCCCAACTGGTGGCCTGCTCGAAGCTGTGGTTCTCGACGGGATACACGGCCAGCTCCCAGTTCGTCTTGCGAAGTTCGATCAGGCGCTGCGCGAGGCGGATGGAGTCCTGGAAATGCACGTTGGTATCGACCAGGCCGTGGCAGATGAGGAGCGCGCCCTTCAGCCCGTCGGCGAAGTAGATCGGCGAGCTCTGCTTGTAGGCCTCCGGATCGTCCTGCGGCTCGTCAAGGATGCTCCCGGAGTACCCGTGGTTGTAGTGGGCCCAGTCCGTGACGGGCCGCAGCGCCCCGCCGGCCGCGAAGGTGTCCGGCGAGGTGAACAACGCCATCAGGGTGATGAACCCGCCGTAGCTGCCGCCCCACACGCCAATCCGTTTCGGGTCGACCTTCTGGGCCTGCACGAGGTACTTCGCGCCGTCGACGATGTCATCGAGGTCTTTGCCGCCCATGTGCCGGTAAATGGCCGTCCGCCAGTCGCGGCCGTAGCCGGCGCTCGCGCGGTAGTCCACGTCGAGTACCACGTACCCGAGCGACGCGAGCAGGTTGTCGAACATGTACTCGCGGTAGTAGGTGGACCAGTACTTGTGCGCGTTCTGCGCGTAGCCGGCGCCATGGACGAAGACGACGCCAGGCCGGGTCCGATCGCGTGTGGCGCCAATCATCTCGGGCGTGAACAGGCGCGCGTAGACCTCGGCGCCGTCCCGGGCCTGGAACGTGATGACTTCCGGCTCGATCCACTTGAATGACCGCCACTCTTCCGTCGGCGTCGTCGTCACCTGCTGCATCGGCGCGCCGGCCCGGTTCGGCATCACGAAGACCTCGGGCGGCCTGGTGGCGGACGACTGGATGAGCCCGATCATCGTCCCGTCGGGTGAGATCTCTCCGATACTCGAGCCCGTCATGGTCGTGATGCGCGTGCGCGGCCCGCCGGCGGCGGCCATCTCGTACATGTGGCGTTCGCCCGGGTGCACCTCGGTAGACACGAAGTAGAACTTCTTTCCGTCCCTGGAGAGCCCGGCCGACGTCAGTTCGAAATGTCCGGACGTGAGCTGTGTCGCCGCCGCGCCTGGCTGCGCGGCATCCACGACGTAGAGGTGCATCCATCCGTCGCGTTCGGAGAGGAACCAGAGGCTGTGTCCATCGGGCATCCAGCCCATTCCGCCGCTGCCGAAGGGCCCGCCGCCGGCTTCCCTGATCCACGCGTCGTCGTGCAGCGCGTCGACGACACGGGTCTTGCCGGACTCGGGGTCGAGGGCGACGATCCAGCGGTCTTTGAAGTCGACCGCGCGTGCCGTGGCGACGACGAGACCGCCATCCGGGGCGATCGTCGGCGCGCCCCAGCGCACCTCTCGTGGCTCGTCCTTGCCGTTCACCGTCGTTGTACCGGCGAACGCGGCGTCGGCCCAGACGGTCGTGCGCGTCTTCAGGTTGAGGATGGCCAGGCGCGTGCGGTCCTGGGCGTCACCGACCTTCGTGCGGGACGGGACGTCTTCCGTGTAGCCGGACTCGGTGACGTAGTTGGGCACGATCGTGGTCCTGGCCTCGGCGCGGTCCGCGACCGTCAGGAATACCCAGGACTCCGAGGGATGCAGCAGCAGTTGCGGTACGCTCTGGCGCTCGGTGATCTCGAACTCGGGAAGCGCATCTTTCTTGCGTTTCTCTTCGTCTGCTTTCTTCTGCTCCACGGCCTCCCTGGTCACCTGGAGAAGGGCGGCTTCCTGTTCCCGCACGAACTTCTGGCTGTCGGTGTCGCGCGTCTCCCGGCGGCGCGGCTTCACGTCGGTCATCTGCTGGATGGAGCCTGTGGAGAACGGCACGATGAACAGGTTGTTCTGCGACACGAAGGTCACCGCGGTTTCCTTGCGTGCCCAGCGGGGGTTCGATTCAGCGGCGGTGGTCCGGGTGATCTGCTGGCGGGCCCGCGCGACGGTGTCAAGGAGCACGATATCGCCGCCGTCCACGAACAGCACGCGGCGGTGGGCCTCGTCCCAGGCACCGTTGACCGGCGGGGCGAGCGTGCGTTCGTCATCGGTCAGTCTGCGAGGCGCTGTCGTGTTCTGCGACAGGACGTAGGTGGCGGTTTCCTTCTCGCCCGGCCGCCGCCATTCAAAGAACAGGTCGCGCGCGTCGCCCGACCAGCGCAGACCCGACGGCGGATATCCGACCAGGTCCGGCCCGCGCATGATGCTGTCCACCGTCAGGGTCATCCTGGCGGGTGTCCCGGCCTGAGCCGGGGCGGGTGGTTGCTGGGCCGCCAGCGTCACGGCGGCCAGGAACGGGAGCAGCATGGCGGCAGTTGAAGGTCGGATTCGCATGGGCAGGCAGCCTCGGCTCGTTGGCGGCAACGGGTGTGCACCGGGCGCAAGGACGGGCGCGCTGGTGCGGTGCTAGTATACCTGCTGAGGATTTCTTGAACCGGCGTCGGTCCGCCTTCGTCTATTCATCTAAGTATCGGCGTGCTCGGCACCTGATCAGTTCGTCAAGCAGTGGAGCAGATGGCAATGCGTCAACAGCGTTCCCGTGCCGCGCGGGTCGGTCTTCTCGCGGCGTCCGTGTTCGCCCTGGCGGTGTCCGCCTTCGCACAGACCCCGCAGGCCCCGACCGGCGCGGCGGCCCCGCAGGCCCAGCCAGCCGG
>Ga0315297_10001821_pt1 | contig 13320 bp, 16 predicted proteins | sample YL17G15_0_MG_FD_203628 | JGI IMG/M metagenome (GOLD analysis project Ga0315297, IMG submission 203628) | Sediment microbial communities from Yellowstone Lake, YNP, Wyoming, USA - YL17G15_0 | ecosystem: Environmental > Aquatic > Freshwater > Lake > Sediment | place: USA: Wyoming | collected... | reverse complement strand
CATCGTTGTCTGAATGACCAGTGAATCTCCGAAGGTGGCTGGAAACTTAAACTGACAGGTCAACTCCACCACTGGTGCCAAGAGATTTCTCTCCTTGAGCTGGAGGGGACCAATTTGGAACCTTTCGGTCAGTTCATTTCGAGCCACCTCAAACCAACCCGCATAGTGGCCATGCCAAACCATTCCATAGGCGTCCACTTCGTAGAATCGAACCTGCAGGGATGTTTCATGGTATTTCATTTCAAACCCTTCCTCAGAGACGATCCCCTGCGGAGAAGGCTTCCACCTCCCGGTTGATCCATCGAATCAGTTTGGTCAGGGCAGACTCATTTCCCACCTCAACGAATTGGTCGACGCCTTCCTGGATCAGCTTCTCGACGCATCGAACCCAATAGACAGGTCTTCCGATCTCCTGGGAGAGAAAATCTTTAATCTCCTCTTTTCTTAAAGGCTTTATCGTCCAATGATTGAGGATGGGAAACTTGGGTGGTTGGACTTTTATATCCTTCAGGAGATTCTGGATTTCCTCCCTTAAAGAAAAAAGAGATGGGGAATGAAGAGCGATATCGAAGGCGAGCCGGGTAGCAGAAATGGCTCTTCTGGAAAGGGCAAAAGAGATCGCTTTCTCCACCCCTTCCTCTTCTCCGGAAAGGACATATTGCATTGAACCGTTATAATTGGCAATGAAGAGTTGGTAGCCATCAAGGTCTTGACAGATCTTTTGGACCTCCTCCAAGGGAAGACCGATAATACTGGCCATCGCTCCCGGGTGAAGGGTCCCTTCTCTTTCGAGGAGCCTTCCGATCGATTCTGTGATGAAGAGCCCCTCCTCAAAGGTGATGGCTTCGGAGGCGGCCAATGCCCCATAAATTCCCATGCTGTGCTCGGCCAGTATATCCGGAGTCCATCCTGCGGCCCTCAGTCGGTAGAAGTGGACCATGGAAAACAGATAGGTTGATATCTGAAGCTTGAGTTCCAATTCATTCGCTGCCTCTCCCCCTTTGAAGGAGAAATTGGGCAGATCAAATTTCGTTACAAGGGAAGCCCTCTCCAACAATTCATTAAAATGGGGATCCTCCCTCAGGGGATGGTGATCCTCTAATATGGGCCTCTCTTGAAGTTGACCAGGAAAGCAGAATGCTGTTTTTCCCATCATGCCCTTCCTTGCTGTTCTAAGACATATTGGGTCATCGTCCTGACGGACTGAAAGACCTTCCTTCCCACCTCTGCATCGGGAATGATCACTCCGAACTCTTTCTCCAAGCCGAGGACCAATTCGAGAGCATCGATCGAGTCCAGTCCAAGTCCTTCACCGAATAGGGGGGCATCGGTCTCGATCATCTCGGGTGTCATCTCAACGAGTTTCAATCTCTGGATGATGAGGTGTTTAATCTTTTCGATCAGATGATCATTCGGTTCTACCATTCTTCTCCTCTTCCACTAAAATATTATTATCATGGCTAAAGCCATGAGTTACAAATGCTTCACCTATTAATGTAACTCAAGCCTTCAGGCTTGACGAAGTGTTTCATCCCAATAAGAAAAGAAATTATACCATTGATCTGGATATTTTTCGATATACGCTTCAAATTTTTTGATCAATTTTTCCATGCCTTTTTGAATGAGGACCTCTCGGTTTTCCCTCGAAATGGTAGTGAAATAGATAGGAGCTTCTATGATGCCTCGATATTTCCGGTTTCTTTCCATCACCACAAAAACAGGCAAAACAGGGGCGCCTGTGGCAATGGCAAGGATGGCGACACCGATGGGAAAGGGGGTCTTCCTACCAAAAAAATCGAAGACCATCGTCTTTTGAGACTCTTTCCGATCTCCCAACATGGCCACAATCTCATTGCGGCGAAGGGCCTTGACCACATCAAGGATGGCCATTGGAGAATCATCTCTTGGATCAATATAAAGGTTTTTTATTCCCCTCCTTCTTCTCATCTCTTCCCGAAAGGACTTTGTATTCAAATCCCTTTCATCAAGAGTGAGAACGTTGAGCTTTCCTCCCCTGAAAGAAAAAAGCAATCCTCCGACTTCCCAATTGCCGAGATGAGGAGTAATACAGATCACTCCCTTTCCCGATCGAAGGGCATCCATCATGTAATCTTCTCCCGCCTCTTCTTCAACCCATTTCCCCTTGTTCGAGGGACGGAGTCTGTGCATCACCATATAGTCCAGAAGGTATTGTCCATAATTCTGGAAGGTTTTTCGTGTTAAAACGTTCACCTTCTCCTTTGACCATCTTCCCCTGCTCACCCCTTCGATATTTTTCCTAACACTGGCCCTCGTCCTTCTCATCAGGAGGTAAAAGAGGTCTCCTATGACCACACTGAAGAATTTCTGTATCGAGCGGGGGATGAGGGTTGAACAGAACTGGAATAAGAAGAGGTAGATAAAACGGTTCAGAGCACGGGGGTAACGTTCCATCTCAACCCCCAAAGTGGTCTCTTACAAAACGGAAGAGCGTCCCAATGCCTAAATGGTGTTTTTTGATATGATGCCAGATATCCCGGATCGCCTTTTTCGATCGGGTATAGTATAGAAGGTGAGCCTTGAGAAAAAGCCACTCCATTCGAATAAATGAGAGCGGAAAGAGAACTCCTGTCGCTTTAAGGGTCTCTGATGGAGCAGGATTGATGAGATAGATGTTCATTTAATTTTACATTTTAGATTTCAAATTTCAGATTTTTCAATCTGCAATTTGCAACCTACAATTTGCAATGAATGGCCTTGGGAATGGCGATAGCGCTCGCAGAGATCGCCCCAACAGGCAACGACTTGGTGATTTACTAAGAGTTGAATCACTTCACATTGATTTTCACATTCATTGCATTCAAATCCCCGAGTTGAACAGGATTTTCTGGAAAGGTCAAATCCTCTGAATTGGGTTTTTGAGGGTTTGGCCTTTTTCACCAATTTGGCCGCACCAATAGCACCCATCACATCGAAGTATTCCGGGATGATCAGGGAGACCTCCAGTTCCTTTTCGAGCGCTTTTTGAATACCTCGATTAGCGGCGACGCCTCCCTGGAAGACGATGGGAGGAAGGATTTCCTTCCCTCGGCAAACATTATTTAGATAATTCTTAACCAAGGAGTCGCAGAGGCCGGCCACGATATCCTCAACAGAATGTCCGATCTGCTGTTTATGAATCATGTCTGTCTCAGCAAAGACCGTGCATCGACCGGCGATCCGGACAGGATGATCTGCCTTTAAAGCCAAATCTCCAAACGCTTCGATGGAGATCCCGAGCCTGGCTGCTTGTTGATCTAAAAAAGAGCCTGTCCCTGCAGCGCAGACCGTATTCATGGCAAAGTCGACCATCACACCATCTCTCAGCGCAATGACCTTGGAATCCTGGCCTCCGATTTCGATAATGGTCTTCGCTTCAGGAAGAAAGGCGATCACCGCAACGGCATGGGCGGTGATCTCATTCTTGATAAGATCTGCGCCCACGAGGTAGGCTGCTAAATGTCTGGCACTTCCGGTCGTGGCGACCCCATCGATGGAGACGGTTTCACCCAATTGAGCCAGGACGTCCTCCATCCCTTGCTGGATGGCCTCGATCGGGCGACCACTGTTCCGGATATAGGACTTGGCTAAAACTCGATCGCGCTCACTCACCACCACCACCTTTGTCGTGATGGAACCGACATCAATGCCCAAATAATTTACCATTCTTTAAATCTCACAATGCAAAACACAAAGCGTATAGAGCATAGCGCATAGAAAAAAATGGAGCCCCACGGGCAAAGCCCGTGGTACCTCCATGAAATACCCGCCTACGCCAACCTGCCCGCCGAACAAGTTCTTTGCCAGGCGGAGGCTTCGGCGGGTTATCCGCCAGCAGCGAAATCCGCCAGAGCACACAAACCTCAGCTCATGATGGATTCTGCAAAGATTTACGCATTCATCCACGGCCAAAGACCGTGGTCTTCTGCGTAGGCGGATAAAAATCTCAACCTTAACCTCAACCTAAATATTTTCTGTTTTTCTCTGTTCTATCACATCTCGGAACGCTTCCAACCGGGTTGTCAACCCTTCCCTCCCTGTGTGTTCATCGAAGGAAAGGATGAGAAGAGGAACGGGCGATCCTCCTCGAACCTTCAACCTCCTTTTGATAAATTCTTGAAGGAGAGCATCAATGCCGCATTTGAAGGAGGTGAGGAAGATTACACCATCCACCCCGCTCGACAGAAAATGAAACAGGGACCCAACGATTTCCCTTCCCGATGACCAATAAATCTCTTTGGAAAGCCCCGAAATCTGCCGATCGATCTCCTCATCAGAGAGAAGATCAGAGGTGAGGATCTCCATTCCTAAACTTTTGCTTAATGCAAGAACATCTTTGTTGATATCGATATCGAACAGGTTGTAAGGATGTCCAACGAATGCCACACGCCATGGAAATCCAATCTCTTTCCCTCCCCCTTTGATGGGGGAGGGTGAGGGTAGAGGCGGGGGTGGAAAGAACCGGGTTGCCTCCCCCTCCTCTTCGTCCCCTCCCGCCAGGGGAGGGGAAATATTTTCTAAGTTGCTCTTTATTTTTGGTGTGGGGATTCCCAACTGGAAGAGTTGTCTCGTTGGGAGCCCGTTAATCCGATTCATCCACTCTTCTTTGAACTCAAAAAAAGACTTTTCTCCTTCCCGAAAGGCTTTCTTGCTTTCTTTCTTCGACGCCCCCAACCTTTCCCCGATTTCCAGAAAAGATTCGTTCAACGAATTCCCTCCCTTTCGAAGATCAATTATCTCGTTGATGATGGGGACACATCCTTCTGTGGCCAGCCGTACGATGTCCGGAGCCCCCCGGAATTTAGGACACATGATGTAAGTGCGATGGATGCTGACCAACCGGGGGATGAAAAGATGATCCACTTTATCTTTCAACTGGACGGCATGGGTGACGAGCATTTTCATCGGAAGACAGCTGTCTTCGATATAGATGATCTTTCCCTTTTTTCTTACCCCGTCAGAAACGATCACCTCCCAACCCAGCGCCTCAAAGAAGGTGTACCAGAAAGGGAAGTAACGATAAAACATCAGGGCTCTGGGGATGCCTATGCGGCCCTTCTTTTCCACTCCAACATCTCCACAAAGGCCTCGAGAAGTGTCTGGATTCGGCCTTCGATTTCTTGTTCGTCCAAGATGAGGGTAAGGATCGGGATGTTCCAATCTTTCCCCACCTTGGTCAAAATTCCAGAGGCGGTGGTCTCTGGCATGCAGGCAAAGGGCATGAGATGGACGACGCCATCATATCCCTCTTTGGATCTCAGAATTGCCTCACCAATGGAGACATTGCATTCTGCCCCCACATCATAACCGAGATAGGCCTGTGAAGCTTCAAAGAAACGAAGTCTTTCGGAGGTTTGATCCGCTCTGTTTCTCCGGAGAGTCCTCAGAATATGGGTAGAGAACCAGGAGGTGCGCGTCACCTCGACTCCCAGCTCCCCTAATTTCTGTTCCACCCCTCGATTGATATGGGGGTCCATCACCGTGTAGAGCTCCCCCACGATGGCAACTTTAAATGGGGTGCGAGAACGATCCTGTCCCATCTCGTGCAGGAATTCCTTTCCTTTCCGAACCGCTTCCTCCAACGCTCTGGGTGTTTTGGCCTCATCCACCCAAAGAAGAGCCTTCTTCAATCTCCTTTGAGTCTCCCCTTTGATGATTTCCATCGGCCTCACCCTCATGGCCAGCCGTTCCAATCCTTCGCAGGCCATCATCTTTTTCCATCCCATCCAGAGTCCGTATGGAAAGAGGAGGAAATTTCTTGCGCTCAATTCTTTTTTCAGTTCCTTCGTCTCCTCATAATTCTTCCAGATGGCCTGCCAGCTCAATCGGGGTGGAATGGTCAACCATCGATAATGAAGCCCCATGTCTTCAAGGATCACTTTTTGAACGAGATCGTAGAGTCCCAGCCGACAGGGAGGTCCGCTGCCCACCATCACAATGGTATCCGCTCCCATCTGAAGGGCTTCGATAAAATTTCCCAGGATGATTTTGAAAGGGAGGCAGATACACTCATTGGAATGGAGGACACCAAGGGTTAGAGTTTTACGACTGGTTTCAGGAGGAACGATATATGGAATTCCGGCAGTCTCTGCAATAGCCTTGCAGAAGATATGCATGGAGCCCAGATGGGGGAAAGTCACCTTCATCCATGTCAACCCATTACCTTTCTGCCTTCTGAGAGAGGCTGGCCATCTTGACTTTCGATTCTCTCCTTCCAAGAGGCTTCAGCAATCTCTCCGTAAACCTTGGCATAGGCTTTGATGGCTTCGGCGAAATCGGTGAAGAGACGTTCCGCGCCTTCATGGGTGAAGTACTTGGCATGGTGAAGGGCGATCTCTTGCCCCTGTTCAGGGTGATCGATTAGAAGACAGGGACGGTACAGGTTTTCTGAGAAGGGTTGGCGAGATCGGATCTCCCGAAAGAGAGGCGAATTGAGAGCCTCAGAGAGAGACTTCTCTTTGATATTGTCGGAGGCGAAATGACAAAAGACACATGGCTCGACATCTCCACGGGCATTGACATGAAAGTACTTCCTCCCTGCTGCAATGCATCCCTGAGTGAGACAGCCATCATTCCAGAAATCAACGAAGAGCATGGCTTTCGTGGCCCGAAAATGGACGAGCCGTTCCCTCATCCGGGTCCTCTGCTCAGGAGTCGCCATGAGGCTGAGATCAGGATCTCTCCCGATGGGAACGTAGTGAAAGTTCCAGAGGAGGATGCACCTCTTTTCGACCAGAAAGTCAATAAAGGCATCGCTTGTGAGGACATCTGTATTTTTGGAAGTCTGAGTGGTGGAGACAGCAAAGAAAATCCCGGCTTTCCTGAGCCAATCCATCACACGGACGATTTGATCGAATTGACCTTTCCCTCTTCTTGAATCGGTCTCTTCCCTGAGGCCTTCGAGGCTGATCGCTGGAACGACATTCCCCAAGGCAACAAATCGATCAATCATCTTTTCATCGATCAGTGTGGCATTGGTGTAGATTTGGAACATCATATCTTCATGCTCTGCAAAAAGGTCAAAGAGGTCTTTCCTCAAGAACGGTTCTCCACCTGTCATCAAGACGAGATGGATGCCCATCGCTTTACATTCTCCCATCAACCGATCCAGCACTTCATAAGGAAGATCCTCTTCAGGATAAACCCCTGCATAACATCCATAGCAATTCAGATTGCATCGCATGGTCGGGCTGATCAGCATGGCATCCGGCGGATAAAATCCTTTCTCTACCTCAAAGGCCTTTCTCCGATTGGTACCCACCAATAGTTGGTTGATGATGAAGTTAGAGATGATCTTCTTTCGATGGTGAGGATGCGTTTCGCCAAGAACCCTTTTTGCAATGGTCAAGCCGGGATGATCGGTTCGGAAAAGGGTACGAATCCATCGGATCTTTTCCCGATAGGATTCTTTCTGGGGAATTTTTTCCGCCAGATCGGTGAGGCGAATCAAATTTTCCTTGGATGTATTGGCCAGGAGAGAAAGAGCACTCGTTGTGAATTTTTCTATGGCGTATCGCTTTGTTCTTTGGTAGAAATCCATTCCCTTCTTCACCAAAGGAGACTTCGAAGAAAAAGCTTACAGACCAACCATGTATCCGTCACAGGCCTAAAATGGCTGGAACCTGTGCCGTCAACTTTTTGTGTATTGATAGGAACACATAACACACTGAACCCTTTTTTGCAAGATTTTATCAGGAGTTCCAGCTCTGTTTCAAACCCGGAGGTTGAGAGATCGATCTCCTTCAGCACATCTGCACGAATCAGTCGAAAACCGGACTGACTATCCGTAATATCTGAATGGCAAAGCCGGGCAACTGCTTTGACTCCCAGGCGATTCCAGAATCGGCGGAGGAAGGTCATCCTCCCAAATTCTCCAGCCCTGGAGCCAATGAGGATATCGGGTTTGACGCCTCGAAATATCCTGAGAAGAGAAGGAATCTCTGAAGGGTCATGCTGACCATCGGCATCGAGGGTGATGACCACCTGATAGCCCTTTTGGAGGATATATTGAAACCCCGTCCGGAGGGCAGCACCCTTTCCAAGATTATAGGGATGTTCCAGGAGATGTACTCCATGTGCTGAAGCAACCTGTTTCGTCTCATCCAGAGAACCATCATCCACAACGATCGTATCGATCTGAAGGGACAAAATCTTCTCAAGGATGGGGCCAAGGGTTTCCACAGCATTGTAAGCTGGGATGAGAATGCAGATTTTGTCTAAAGTCAGCATCGGACCGAACTCTTCCCCTCACCCCATCCCTCTCCCCATAGAGGAGAGGGGGAGGGGGGCATTTTGGATTGGGATTTTATATTCTTCGGTGAGTATGAAATTTTTTATTGAAATAAACTCAAAGTCGTTTAGAAGTCTAATCATTCGCTCCTCCGTCGTCCTGATCTTCCCGTAACAGACGAATCTCTTGATCCAAGGAAGGGCGATTCTTGGAGGAAGGGAATCAAAGTCAGAGGGATGGCAGAAGATGAGAACAGGATGGCCACGATGATTCAATCTCTCGATCGTTCTTCGAATATTTCGATAAGGAAATATCCGGAGCCCCCATCCGCCCCCAATAGGAAGGTTCCCCAGCGGGGATCGCATGACCAGGGGGGGAAATTCCCTGATTTCACCATAAGGGGTGGAAAGGGTGTAAGGGGCTGTGGGAGCATTTGGGATCCCAATAAACCGGAGTGGGGCGATGCTCGAATCGTAGATGAATCCATTTTCGACCAAGAGATCGAGCGCCCAATACGAATCTCTTTTCCCCTTGCCTGCCTTCGCGACAAAGCTTGCTCCGGCGGGTTCCGTTGGCTGCAGGGCTCCATAGATCGACCACTCGGGTGCACGATAACCGATCACCTTCTCTTCATCACTTCCAATGATCCCTTCGATGAGGCTTTTAGACCGAAGAAGATCACGGAGGAATTCTTCCCTCTCCTGTTTATAAACCTGAACATGGCCATATCCATGGGAGGCGATTTCATGCCCTTCCCCGTAGATCATCTTCACAACCTCCGGTGTCCTCTCTGCAATATAGCCGAGCACGAAGAAGGTGGCTTTTACTCTAAAACGGCTGAGAAGGGTGAGGATCCTTTCCACATTAATCAGGATTCGACTCTCACATCGATCCCAAGAAGAACGAGGGAGGATGTGTTCGATATCACAGATGTGATACCAATCTTCCACATCCACCGTTAGTATATTTTTGATCGCCATGTTATCAATAGCCTGTGTTTCACGCCGATTTATTATAACCCAAATTGAGCGTTTTTTTTAAAATTATTGGTGTCCACCAGATTCTTTACATTGCCGATCAACAAAGCCCCTTTTTCTTCATGTCATGCTCTGCCCCCAATGGATACCTTCAGGGGGTAAAAATTGTCTCTTGTTTAACCCCATACATTTTGTTATTTTAATAGTATAAGACTTCTTAATTTCAAAGGCGTATTTTCAAAATAATAACAAATGGATGTTGCCAAAATTATTGAAGCAATCCGATCGAATCGAGTAAGAATCACTGATCATGCTGATGAAGAGGCTGAAGTAGACCGACTTACATTTGATGAAATCTACTTCTCAGTTCTTCACGGTGAAATTATTGAGGATTACCCTACTGAAAAGCCATATCCGAGTTGTCTGATATTCGGCAGAACATTTGGTGGTGACCCAATTCATAGTGTCTGGGCATATAACGAGGCAAACCAATGGACTGTTTTAATTACGGTATATCGACCTGATCCTAATCTATGGATCGATTGGCGAGAAAGGAGAAGATGATGACGATGCCATTTAGTAGGTGCCCTGTTTGTAGTGGCGACCTGGTAGAGAAAGAGGTAGAAAAGCTCCTCCGCGGAGGAGTACACACAGCTATCTTAAAAGTCCATGCTGAGGTTTGTACCAAATGTGGAGAGCGCCTGTACAAACAAGAAACTGTGAGTAAATTTGAAGAGATTAGAGCCAAACTGGAACGGCAAGAGACGAAAGACTTCAAACCCATTGGAAAATCATTTCAAGTACTTTAAAGTACTGGTTAGCAATTCATATCAACCCTGGATAAAGTAGAGACGTCCCAATGGTGAGGGCGCTGGTTTCATACCGCTTGAGTCATGAGATAGGGCTGCTGATAGCAGGTGCCAGATATCCTGGGGTTTTTACGACAGGGATCAGCAAGGCCATTCATAACTTCGAATCGAGATTTGTAAAGTGAATATTTTCAACAACGTCCTCTTCACTCCTAAAAGCTAAGTCGCCCCTTACCCTCTGAATAAACTTCGTTTCCTCTATCCATTTATTCAAACTTATTATTCTTTTATTAAGATCCTCATAAGCTCCCTTACCAATTTCCTTCTTCAAAATCTCTGGAAGATCCTCCGCCTGAACTTCATTTCGAGAGGTAAACAAAAATATTAAAAGAATCGTTAATATAATAGTCGATAGTCTTCTCATTTTTTCCTCCTGGGATAATGCCTGCCCGCAATGAGCAGCGTTCAAGGCCAAACGAAGTGCGAAGCATTTGGATGTCGGTCTTTTGCCCGGTGTTATCTGCTGTTGCAGGCTTGTAAATACAAAACACATTTATTTTTTTGGCATACCATTCCATTACATTATCGAGTGCAGCAGAAAACTCTTTTAGACGCATAACTGGACATTTCGGCCATTTATCATCGCATATTCTATTTTTGGTGTTTTCTATATCATCTTTTTCAATTTGTTTTCCACCTCTCCCAACAGAAACGCCTTGGGCGAAGATACAAATACATATAAATGAAAGCCAGGCATCAATAAGTCCTTCCTTTTCCATTACCTCTTTGTATATCTCTTTGAATCGGCTATGGACTGGGAATTTGTTCTCCTTTGCCGCATCGAACCCTTGCTCTAATAATTCTCCGAGATATTCAATTGCAGCCTCTTGAATTTTACCAAAAGTAAGTCTAGCAATCACAGATTTCAAATGTTCTTCTGTCATTTTGCTTCCCCCCTTTTTTGCAATTAAATTGAATGATTATTTTGTAAATATATAAACAAATATTGACCAATTTAAAAAAAAGAAGCTTAGAACAATAGCAGTGATCAAAGACCATAGACCCATCCTAAAAGACCACTCAGCCCCCCTTGCCCTCTTAGCGGTTATATCCTCAACTCTTTCAGCCTCTGCCATATCGCCTTTTTCGCGATGAGCAGAGGCATTTATTAATGTTCCAAGCGCATTAAGTGACTGTGTAACACAACTTACCAAAAAAATAGAAGCTACAACAATGGAAGCCGCTATCAGAAACTTTTGCCATCCGTGAATGGAAACAGACGATGCAGTATATAGGATAGTTAATATCATCAGAGATATCGTAAGCATTATGCCGCTAGTTGAGGCGAGGGTAGTAATCCAATCTTTTTCAAATTGCTCTGTATCCAATCCGGCCATAAATCCTTTTACCTCCTTTTAGCCTGCAATTGCAAATAACGTTCTTGGTGCAAAAGAAGCCCGAAGGGTTTGGATTTAAATCTTTTGCACCATGTTAGGCGCTCGTTGCAGGCTTTTTTATAGAACAACCTCCCATTTCCTTAGTGTAAAAAAGACTTTTCAAGCTCGGCCGCGAGCGCTGACTCTCCTGAATAGGAAATGCAGAGTTCACTCCTCGCCCGCGTCATGGCAATGTAAAGGAGTCGCCGACCCTCGGCTTCATCTCTTCTCTCAGGTTCATGCGCCCCCAAGACAAGGACAGCTTCTGCATCGAGCCCCTTCGCACTGTGAATAGTCGAAAGTCTGACAACTCCTGCCCTCAATCTTCCTCCAAGCAACTGAGCCGGGATATTCGCGTCCTGAAGCCCTACCTCAAGCCTCGACATATCGGAACGGGACAATCCTAGCACCATAATGTCATCCGGCAGAACACCTTTTTCCAAACGAGTTCGAATCCACTCGATTGCGTGTCGCTGCTCTGCGTCAAAAGACTTAAACCTCTTGACCTCAGGCATTGGACCGTCTCGAAGTGCCTTTTCTGGCACAACATATTCCCCGCCAGCCTCGCACACAGCTATCCCAGATATATCAAGATCACGGATCAAGGTATAGGCTGTAGAGAGGATAGGCCGTGTGTTTCGGTAATTCACCCGTAGGACTCGCGTTCGTCGTCCCGCAATCTGGATTCCAATATCTCGCCAGCTTACCTTTCGTTTGTAAACGGTTTGCGAAGAGTCTAAAGCGATGAAGAGGCTGTTCGTTGTCGGGTCCAGGGCTCGAAGCAAGGTGCGATACCAATCGTCAGCAAAATCCTGCCCTTCATCGACCAGAATAGCCTGATAGACAGCTGGCTTGAGGTGACCGTCTTCGTGCGCCTTCAATAGAAGTTGAGGAATTATTCGGTCCCAATAGTTATCCAACTGCTCTCTTAACTCGGGACGCTCTGGGATAGCAATTCCAGCAGCTTCGAGCTCTCGCCAACACCAGCTGTGATAGTGAAACACCTCTAACTGCGGGTCAGGGCCAATTGCATCCCTTAGATAGTTGGCCAACACCCTGTTGTAGCACAGCGCCAGAATGCGCCAATCCGGATACCGAGATCGAAGGTGATGGGCTCGGCATATGAGTATAACTGTTTTTCCACTTCCGGCTACCCCGCGGACCAAGTGATGTCCTTCCCCCAAGGTGCGTGCGAGACGTTCCTGCTCCTTATCCATCACTTGCACAATTTCATTATCGGTATACCCCCATCCGATACGGATTTCTGGGCAAAAAAGGAGTGGAAAGGGCCAAAATGTCATGCTGAACCTTGCCCTAAAACAAGTTCAGGGTCTCTGTGATTTCAGCGTCACAAAATCAATGAGTTACGAGACCCTGAAATAAATTCAGGGTGACAAAAAGGGACTTTTTCAGAGATCTCTTCCTGCTTGAATGGTAATGGGGTGTGTCTCCACCATAAAAAATTCTGTTCCCAAATGTACTGGAACTCCGATATAAGGATTGAAAAAAAATAAAAAATTTTTGAAAAAACTTGTGATGTTGAAATTTGAATGTGTCATTTGGAAGTGTTTCAAAAAGGCATCTGAGTGGCCTTATGTAAGTTGGTAGGGCATGGTTTTGGCGTCGGACGAGAGGGGGGGGAGTCACGGAATAAAAAATAATGCCCCTAAAGCCACTAAAAATGGTTTATATCTTATTAATATTATTACACTATTAAGATTTTCCGATTTGACAAACGCACTTCTTTATGCGTATCCTGTGGTTATGCTAACACGGGAGCACATGCAGAACATCCTGATTGAACGACTCTTCTGGCATACGGCAGAGCGGGACGATGCGAAGGTGGCTGA
>Ga0315297_10001819_pt1 | contig 13322 bp, 9 predicted proteins | sample YL17G15_0_MG_FD_203628 | JGI IMG/M metagenome (GOLD analysis project Ga0315297, IMG submission 203628) | Sediment microbial communities from Yellowstone Lake, YNP, Wyoming, USA - YL17G15_0 | ecosystem: Environmental > Aquatic > Freshwater > Lake > Sediment | place: USA: Wyoming | collected... | reverse complement strand
GATCGCGATGGAGAAGGAGTTGCGGTTTGCGATCCGGGAGGGGGGTCGGACGGTGGGTGCCGGGGTCATCAGTGAGGTCATCGAATAGGAAGAAGGTGGGCAATGACAGCCTCATGCTCCTGCTGGTGAATGGAGAAAAGAAATGCGGAATACTATTATTTTAGCCTGTACGGATTGTAAAAGAAGAAATTATTCGACGACAAAGAATAAGCGGACGACTCCAGATAAATTGGAGTTCAAGAAATATTGTCGCTTCTGCCATAAACACACGGCTCACAAGGAGACCAAATAACGAGAGAGTGGAAGGCTGAGAGTAGAGGGTAGAGAATAGTCTGGCCCCCATTCGACATTCTACTTTCTACTTGCCGCAAGGCGGGAGGCCAGTAGCTCTAACGGCTAGAGCACCGGACTCCAAATCCGGGTGTTGGGGGTTCGAATCCCTCCTGGCCTGCCAGATTTTAACGCACCTATTCTGATTTCTTCCGGAACGCCTTGCGACAGCGCAGGGAGAGGATGTGCCCCAACGAAGGGGATCGGTTATTCGAAAAGGCGGACTCATGGAATTCTCGATACGGCCAAAGATCGAAGTAGCAAAACAATTCTTGAGAGAGGTCAAGCAAGAATTGAAAAAAGTGACTTGGTCTTCAAGAAAAGATACCCTTTCCGGGACCGCTGTGGTTCTGGTTGCTGTCTTTGTGATTGCCTTTTTTCTGGGTATTGTTGATTCAGGTCTTTCGAGCCTCGTCCGCGAATTGTTAAAGAAGGCGACAGGATGAGGTCTCCTCATCCCCAACGGTAGGAAGCATGGCACAACACTGGTATGTCGTGAACACCTATTCAGGTTATGAGAACAGGGCTAGACAGAATCTGGAAGAGCGGGTGAAGACCCTGGGGAAGGTGGTTTTCTTTTCTGAAATCCTTGTCCCCACAGAAACCGTCGTTGAGTTGGTGAAAGGGAAGAGGAAGACCTCGCAACGAAAGATATTTCCAGGCTATATTTTGGTCAGGATGGAGCTCAACGAGGAGACCTGGCATATTGTAAAGGATACGCCGAAAATTACGGGTTTTGCAGGAGACGGCACAAAGCCTGTTCCCATCTCCGAGAAGGAGGTGGAAGGCATTCTGGCCCAAATGAAAGACGGGGTCTCCAAAGCAAAACCCAAGGTGAGCTTTAGCGTTGGAGATAACGTCCGTGTCTTCGATGGTCCCTTTGCCAATTTTATTGGAACCATCGAGGAGGTGAAACCAGAAAAGAGAAAGTTGAAGGTTCTGGTTTCAATCTTTGGCAGGGCAACTCCTGTCGAGTTGGATTTTATTCAAGTCGAAAAGAATTAGGAATTGTCAACTGAGGAGTGAAGCATGGCAAAGAAAGTCGTCGGTATGGTGAAACTTCAGGTTCCAGCAGGACAGGCCAACCCTTCTCCTCCTGTGGGACCGGCCTTGGGTCCCCACGGAGTGAACATCATGGAGTTCTGCAAGACCTTCAATGCCCGAACCCAGGGGCAAGAGGGGATGATCATTCCTGTGGTGATCACCGTTTTTTCGGATCGGTCGTTTACCTTTATCACCAAGACCCCTCCCGCCCCCATCCTTTTAAAGAAGGCGGCGAAAATCGTGAAAGGATCAGGAGAACCGAACCGGAATAAAGTCGGAAAGGTGACTAAAGAGCAGGTTCGTGAGATTGCCCAGATCAAGCTCAAGGATCTGAATGCCGTGGACCTGGAAGGGGCCATTCGAACCGTAGAAGGAACCGCCCGCAGCATGGGCATTGAGGTGGTGTGAGAGCAGACCAATGGCAAATCGAGGAAAAAAATATTTAGAGGCAAGGGGTAAGGTTGATCGAAACAAACGCTATGAGCTGGAAGAGGGCGTGAAACTCCTGACGGGGACAGCCTTTGCCAAGTTTGATGAAGGCGTAGACCTTGCTATTCGTCTCGGGGTAGACCCGAAAAAGGCGGACCAGATGGTTCGAGGGACCGTTGTCCTTCCCCATGGAATCGGGAAGAAGGTGAGAGTCCTGGTCTTTGCGAAAGGGCCCAAAGAGAAGGAGGCGTCGGATGCCGGGGCGGATTTCGTCGGAGCCGAAGACCTGTTGGAGAAGATTTCTAAGGGCTGGCTCGATTTTGATAAGGCCATCGCTACCCCCGATATGATGGGAACCGTTTCCAAACTGGGTAAGATTCTGGGGCCTCGGGGCCTGATGCCCAATCCCAAGGTTGGAACCGTTACCTTCGATGTGGCAAAGGCCGTCAAAGAGATCAAGGCAGGGAAGGTGGAGTTCCGGGTGGAGAAGGCAGGGATCGTCCATGTCCCTGTCGGAAAGGTCTCATTCGGGTTCGATCGATTGCTGGGGAATATCAGGACCCTGCTCGAAGTGATCCTTCGTGTAAAGCCGCCGACGAGCAAGGGGATATACCTCCGGAGCATCACCCTGTCCACCACCATGGGAGTGGGGGTGAAGATTGATCCTCTCTATGTTCGCAACGTTTTGAAGTAGAAGCAGGGATGGGATGGAAACCAGAAATGACCCTGATGAAAAAGGATGGATGGAGGTAAGGGGCATTGAATCGTAAAGAGAAGGAACAGACGATATCGGAGCTTCAAAGGCAGATTGAGCGGTATAAGGGGGCGGTCTTCGCCAATTTTCGAGGCCTCAGAGTAGACCAGATGAATCAGATCCGGCAGCGGTTGAGAGAAGGGAAGATCTCTTTCCATGTCGTCAAGAACACGTTAATGAAACGGGCCTCGAAAGGGACCGATCTCGAAAAAATAATTCCCTACCTTGAGGGACCGACGGCAATGGCGATCTCCTATGGGAATCCGGTCTCCCTGATCAAAATCTTCTTAGATTTTATCAAGACCCAGCCTCTTCTCGAAATTAAGGCGGGATTAGTCGAAGGCCAACTGGTATTACCCCAGGAGATGAAAGCCATTGCGACGTTGCCTTCTAGGGAAACGATGATGGCTCAAGTCATGGGGACCATACAGATGCCTGCAAGCCAGCTTGCAGGTGCCCTGATCAATCCAATTCAGCAACTGCTCTATGTGCTTGAAACCCACATGGACCAGATGGCAGCAGCAGAAGGATCAGGATCGTAATTGAACCGGGAAGGCGAGGGGTCGTTCCCAGCGTGAAACATGAGCCTACAATGTTTTCGGTCATCAGAGCTGGCCGAGGACATCCGGGCCTGCTTTAATAAAATCGATTCGCACAGGAGGACGTTTAAAATGGCAGATGTTCAAAGAACACTCGACGAGATTTTGGGCATGAACCTACTGGAGATTCGTGATCTTCTGAAGGGGTTGGAGGACAAACTTGGAATCAAAGCCGCTGCTCCAGTGGCTGTTGCAGCCGTTGTCGCTCCCGGCGCCGCTTCTGCAGCGGAAGCGGCTCCCGCCGAGGAGAAGACGGAATTCGATGCCGTTCTCACCAGTTTTGGTGACAAGAAGATTCAGGTCATTAAGGTCGTCCGAGAATTGACGGGATTAGGTCTGAAAGAAGCCAAGGACCTCGTTGAGGCCGTCCCCAAGCCTGTGAAGGAGGGCGTTTCCAAAGAGGAAGCCGCCACGGTCAAGAAGAAGCTTGAAGAGGCCGGGGGAACAGTGGAGATCAAGTAAAGCACCATTGAGCGTTCGTGAGGAACGTCATTGTCTCTTCCCAGAAGGACACATCAAATCCTGAGTGGCCGTCCGATAGGGAGGGGACTTTTTATTTAAGGGGGAAGCATTATGGCCAGTGTCATTCCAGTCTATCGAAGGTGCCGTAAGAACTTCTCGAAGATTAAAGAGGTCCTGGAAATCTCAAATCTAATCGAGATTCAGAAGAGGTCTTATGACCAGTTTCTGCAGGCCGACGTGAACCCGGATAAACGGGACCCCTTCGGTCTCCAGGGCGTCTTTAAAACGGTCTTTCCCATCAAGGATTTTTATGAGACGGCCTCGCTTGAGTTTGTCCATTATCGACTGACCGAACCCAAGTATGATGTGGAGGAGTGTCTCATGAGGGGGATGACCTTTGCCGCCCCCATCAAGGTGACGATCCGCTTAGTGGTATGGGACGTGAATCCGGAAACCGAAGCGAGAAGTATCAGGGCCGTCAAGGAACAGGAAGTCTATTTTGGCGAAATCCCCGTGATGACCGACAATGGGACTTTCATCATCAACGGGACGGAACGGGTCATCGTCAGCCAGCTCCATCGGTCTCCCGGCGTCTTCTTTGATCAGGATAAGGTCAAACCCCACAGTGGGGGGAAGGTTTTTTATTATTCGCGTATCATCCCGAATCGTGGGTCGTGGATCGATTTTGAATTTGATCAGAAGGATCTTCTCCATGTCCGGATCGATCGACGTCGAAAGATTCCAGTGACGGTGCTGCTTCGGGCCTTGAAGTATACCGGAGAAGAACTCCTCGATTTCTTCTATCATCGGGAAAAGATTCTCCTTCGGAAAGGAAAATTTTCAAAAGAGATCTCCAGGGATGTCCTGGTCGGCCAAAAGGCCACCTCCGACATTCTGGACCCGGAGACTCACAAGGTCGTTGTCAAGAAACATCGCCGGATCACCGACGCCTCCTATAAGAAATTGGAATTGGCAAAGATCAATACCATCTCCGTGGAGGAAGAGGATGTTCTTGGAAAGTACCTGGCCAGGGATGTGGTCGATCCCGAGACGGGAGAGGTGGTTGCCGAGTGTAACGATGAGGTGACCGAGGAATTTCTGGAAGAGATCAAAGCGAAAAAGATTGAAAATTTTGAGATCCTCTTCATCGATAACATTAACGTCAGTTCCTCGTTGCGTGATACTCTGGTGATGGACCGGATCGGATTGAGCCGCGAGGAAAGAGAGCAATTGCCTCTGGCCGACCGTGGAAAATCGGTTCGTGAAAAGGAATCCGAAAGGGCCCTAATCGATATCTACAAGAGGCTTCGTCCCGGAGACCCACCGACCATTGAGACCGCCGTCAGTCTGTTCTATAATCTCTTCTTCAATCCGGAACGGTATGATCTCTCCAAGGTGGGGAGGATGAAGCTGAATCATAAGATCGGTCTGAAGGGAAATCCGCCTCGAATCCTGGTTTTTACGGAGAAGTTCAAGAAGGAAGCCCAAGAGGCGGGGGCGACCCTTGTCGGAGGGAGAGATCTCGTGGATCGGATTTTAGAAGGGTGGCTCGATTTTGATGAGGCCCTCGCCACTCCTGAAATGACGGATGAGATCCAGCGGGTCTCCAAGATCCTTTATCCCGTTGGGCTCATGCCCTCCCTAAAGGAAGGGACCATCACAGACGATGTCCGAGGAAAGATCCAGAAGATTTTTGAGGATGAGAAGATTACCCTGAGGAGACGGGACATTCTGGAAGTAGTGAAATACCTGATCAAGCTGAAGGACGGTCAGGGGACCATCGACGACATCGACCATCTTGGAAACCGCAGGGTCCGGACCGTTGGAGAATTGCTCGAGAACCAGTACCATATCGGGCTGGTGAGGATTGAGAGGGCCATTAAGGAGAGGATGAGCCTCCAGGACATCGAAACCTTGATGCCCCATGACCTCATCAATTCGAAACCCCTCTCTGCAGTGATCAAGGAGTTTTTTGGCTCCAGCCAGCTTTCTCAGTTTATGGATCAGACTAATCCCCTCTCTGAGATTACCCATAAGCGTCGGCTCTCTGCCCTGGGTCCGGGGGGATTGACTCGGGAAAGGGCAGGATTTGAGGTCAGGGATGTCCATCCCACCCACTATGGTCGCATCTGTCCCATTGAAACGCCGGAAGGTCCCAATATCGGTCTGATTACCTCTCTCTCCACCTATGCCCGGGTGAACGACTACGGGTTTATCGAGACACCCTACCGAGAAGTGGTGAACGGAAAAGTGTCCAGTACCATCCGGTATCTTTTTGCCTTGGATGAGGAGGAAGAAATAGATGGAAAGAAGCCGGCCATTGCTCAGGCCAATGCCCCTCTCGATCGAGAGGGAAGATTTACCGCCCCTCTAGTCTCTGCCCGGAGGGGAGGCGAATTCGTCATGGTCAAACCTGAAGAAATCAATTATATGGACGTTTCGCCTAAACAGTTGGTGAGTGTGGCTACCTCGCTGGTTCCCTTTTTGGAGAACGATGACGCCAACCGGGCCCTGATGGGATCGAATATGCAGCGGCAAGCCGTTCCCCTCTTGAGGACAGAGGCCCCCTTGATCGGAACGGGAATGGAGGGTATCGTTGCGAGAGATTCGGGAGTGACCCTGGTCGCCAAAAGGGATGGGGTCGTTGAAGATGTGGACGCCTCCCGCATTGTCGTCCGGGCGGACGAGGAGGGCCAGAGCGAGACCGACCCGGGGGTGGATATCTATACCCTCATCAAATATAAACGGTCGAACCAGAACACCTGCATCAATCAGAGACCGATCGTCCATATCGGGGAACGGGTCCGGAAGGGCGAGGTCATTGCCGATGGTCCAGCGACCGATATGGGAGAGCTGGCCCTGGGCCAAAATGTCCTGGTGGCCTTCATGTCCTGGGGAGGGTATAACTTCGAAGATTCGATCCTCGTCAGTGAAAAGCTTCTGGGTGAGGATACGTATACCTCGATCCATATCGAAGAGTTGGAGTGTATCGCCCGGGATACCAAATTGGGAAAAGAGGAGATTACCCGAGATATCCCCAATGTGGGCGAAGAGGCCTTAAAGGACCTTGACGAAAGCGGCATTGTGCGCATCGGCGCAGAGGTCAGGCCCGGAGATATCCTGGCGGGCAAAGTGACGCCGAAAGGGGAGACCCAGCTCTCTCCGGAGGAGAAGCTCCTTCGAGCGATTTTTGGCGAGAAGGCTGGGGATGTTCGTGATACCTCCTTGAGGGTTCCCCATGGCATTGAGGGGATTGTCATCGATGCCAAGGTCTTTTCCAGAAAAGGGCAGGATAAGGATGACCGAACCAAGGCAATCGAGGATCAGGAGAAGGCCAGGCTATTGAAAAACCAGGCCGATGAGATCCGGATCATCATGAACAGTGTCCGCCGAAAGATCGGAAAGTATCTGGTCGGAAAACGGGCGAGCCATCGGATCGCAGACGAGAAAAAGGGCCGGGTCTATCTGGAGGCGAAAGATAAGATCCGAGAGGAACATCTCCTCACCATTCCCTTTGATCGACTGAGAGAGATTGATGTCCTGGAAGGAAAAAGAATCCTTCCCGAAGTCCATCGGTTTCTTTCCCATGCGGAACTGCAGATCAATGTCGTAAAAGGCGTCTTTGAAGAAAAGCTCGGCAAACTCAAACGGGGAGATGAACTGGCCCCTGGGGTGATCAAAACCGTCAAGGTTTACGTCGCGATGAAGCGGAAACTCTCGATGGGCGATAAGATGTCGGGACGACACGGGAATAAAGGGATCATCTCCAGAATTCTCCCGCTCGAGGACATGCCCTACCTCGAAGATGGGACCCCTGTAGACCTCATCCTCAATCCTTTGGGGGTTCCTTCTCGAATGAATGTGGGACAGATTCTTGAAACCCACCTGGGATGGGCGGTGAAGGGGCTCGGCTGGAAAATCGGAGAGTATATCCGGAAACAGTTCAATCCCAAACTCCTCCGGCGAAAGATCAGGGAGATCTACTCCTCAAAAGAGGTGACGACCTACCTCGAGGAGGCCAGCGATGATGAGGTCATGGCCTTGGCCCGGAAATTAGGGGATGGGATCTTCGTCTCTGTTCCTGTTTTCGACGGGGCCTCGGAGGAAGAAATCCGGGAACTCCTGAAAAAGGCGGATCTTCCTGTCTCCGGTCAAACCACGCTCTACGATGGAAGGGCGGGAGAGCCCTTTCATCAGAAGGTGACCGTAGGCTACATGTACATTCTCAAATTGCATCATCTCGTCGATGACAAGATTCATGCACGGTCCATCGGCCCTTACTCTCTGGTGACTCAGCAGCCTCTTGGAGGAAAGGCCCAGTTTGGCGGACAACGATTGGGCGAAATGGAGGTCTGGGCCCTCGAAGCGTATGGGGCCGCTCATTCTCTCCAGGAATTTTTGACGGTCAAATCGGATGATGTGGCAGGACGGACCCGGGTCTATGAAGCGATTGTGAAGGGAGAGCATTCCTTGGAACCTGGCCTTCCAGAGTCCTTCAATGTCTTGGTCAAAGAACTTCAGAGCCTCTGTCTCGATACGGAGTTGATCGAGGAGAAGGTTGAAGAGGCCTAACCACAAGCATAGCGCATAGGGCAGAGAGCATAGCGTAAAGGTTGAACAACAAAACTTAAGGCTCGAAGCAGAGAGAAAAGATACCCTATGCCCCATGCCCTTTGCCCCATGCCAAAAAAGGAGGGAGACCTTGGAAGATTATTTATCATTTTATGAAAAGGTGAAGAACCCCATCAGTTTCAACGCCATCCGTATTTCGATCGCTTCTCCGGAGAAGATTGAGTCATGGTCCCACGGAGAGGTGAAGAAACCGGAAACGATCAACTACCGGACCTTCAAACCCGAGAAAGACGGTCTCTTCTGTGCCAAGATCTTCGGTCCCACCAAGGATTATGAGTGTAATTGCGGTAAATACAAACGGATGAAGCACCGTGGCATCGTTTGTGAGAAATGCGGCGTAGAGGTGATCCAATCGAAGGTCAGGCGGGAGAGGATGGGACATATCCGGCTCGCGACGCCTGTTGCCCATATCTGGTTCCTCAGGAGCATCCCCAGCAAAATCGGGATCCTCCTCGATATGACACTGAGAGAATTGGAGCGGATTCTCTATTTCGAGGCCTACCTGGTGATTGACGGGAAAGAGACCCCCTTGAAGAAAGGGGAGACCCTTTCCGAGGAGCGCTATCGGGAGGCAAGGGAGAAATACGGTGACGGATTTGTTGTAGCCCAGGGAGCGGATGCGATTCGGGAACTGCTCAAGAATACCGATGTGAAAGATCTCTCCAAGAAACTCCGCACGGAGATGAAAGAGACGTCCTCTGAGGCCAAGAAGCGGCGGCTGGCCAAGCGATTAAAGGTCATCGAATCCTTCCTGGAATCCGGGAATAAACCAGAGTGGATGATTCTGGAGGTGGTCCCCGTGATTCCTCCGGATCTTCGACCCCTTGTTCCCCTCGATGGGGGACGGTTTGCAACCTCGGACCTGAACGACCTCTACCGAAGGGTGATCAATCGGAATAACCGTCTCAAACGGCTCCTGGAGTTAAGTGCTCCCGAAATCATCATCCGGAATGAGAAACGGATGCTCCAGGAATCTGTCGATGCCCTCTTCGATAATGGAAAACGGGGAAGGACCATTCTGGGCGCCAATAAAAAACCGCTCAAATCCTTAAGCGATATGCTTCGCGGGAAGCAAGGACGCTTCCGGCAGAACCTGCTGGGGAAACGTGTCGATTATTCCGGCCGTTCCGTCATTGTCGTCGGTCCGGAACTCAAGCTGCATCAGTGCGGGCTTCCCAAAAAGATGGCCCTTGAACTCTTTAAGCCGTTCATCTATCACCGCCTTGAAGAGAAGGGTTTGGCGACGACGATCAAGAGCGCGAAAAAGATGTTGGAAAAAGAGAGACCTGAGGTCTGGGACGTGCTCGATGAGGTCATTCGCGAGCATCCTGTCCTGCTCAACCGGGCGCCCACCCTCCACCGGCTGGGGATCCAGGCCTTTGAGCCTGTCTTGATTGAGGGGAAAGCCATCCAGCTTCATCCCCTGGTGTGCGCGGCCTACAATGCGGACTTTGACGGAGACCAGATGGCTGTCCATATTCCTCTTTCCGTTGAAGCCCAGGCAGAGGCAAGAATCCTGATGATGTCGACCAACAACATCCTTTCTCCTGCCAATGGAAAACCGATCATCGTTCCCACACAAGACATTGTCCTTGGAATTTATTACATGACCCGAGAGCGCCCCTATGTGAAGGGAGAAGGAAAGTTATTTTCCAGTCCCGACGAGGTTCGGATGGCCTACGATGCCCAGGAAATCGATCTTCATGCCCGGATCCAAGTCCGGATGGACGGAAGCCTTGTGAAGACGACCGTAGGCCGGATTCTCCTCTGGGAAATCATCCCCGAAGAAATTCCCTTTTCCCTGATCAACAAGGTGATGAAGAAGAGCGAGCTGGCGAATCTCGTCGATTACTGCTACCGCTATGGTGGGGATAAGAAGACCGTCCTCTTATCCGACCGGCTGAAGGGGCTGGGATTTCGTTTTGCGACCATGGCGGGGATCTCCATCTCTATCGATGATATGCTGATTCCTTCCGATAAGGCAGCCCTCCTCCAGGAGGCTGAGAAGGAGATTGAAAAGGTCCAGGATCAGTACACCGAAGGTTTGATCACCGATGGAGAGCGATACAATAAGGTCATCGATATCTGGGCTCAGGTGACGGAGAAAATCGCTGATGGGATGCTGAAGGAATTGGGGAGCGAAACCATCGAGTCACCGGAGGGAAAGAAGGAGACGACCCAAAGCTTCAATCCGATCTTCATGATGGCCGATTCCGGAGCCCGAGGAAGCGCCCAACAGATTCGGCAATTGGCTGGAATGCGGGGACTGATGGCCAAGCCTTCGGGGGAGATCATCGAGACTCCCATCACAGCCAACTTCCGTGAAGGCCTGACCGTGCTTCAGTATTTTATCTCCACTCACGGAGCGCGAAAGGGATTGGCGGATACGGCCCTCAAAACAGCCAATTCAGGATACCTCACGCGACGGCTGGTGGATGTGGCCCAGGACGTAGTCATCACCGAGCACGATTGCGGAACCCTGGATGGGATCGATGTGACCTCTCTGGTCGAAGGAGGAGAGATCATCGAATCGATGAAAGAACGGATCCTGGGCCGTGTTGCCTTGGAAGACATTGTCGATCCCTTTACCAGGGATGTGATCGTTAAGGTGAATGATGAAATTGAGGAGACCTTAGCCGAGAAGATTGATGATTCGGGAATTGAGAAGGTGAAGATTCGGTCCGTCCTGAGCTGCAAATCAAAGCGGGGGGTCTGCGTCCTCTGCTACGGAAGAGACCTGGCGCGGGGGAGGCTGGTGAATGTTGGGGAAGCCATTGGGATCATCGCCGCCCAATCGATCGGGGAGCCGGGAACGCAGCTGACCATGAGGACCTTCCATATCGGCGGTACGGCAAGCCGGCGCGCCGAGCAGACGACCCTTGAATGCCGGATCGACGGAAGGGTGAAGTTTATCAATCTCAAGACCGTCAAGAACCGGGAAGGAAACCTGATCGTCATGAACCGCAATGGCGAGATCGCCGTCCTCGATGAAAGCGGGCGGGAGCGACGACGCTATTCCGTGATCTACGGGGCAAAACTGAAAGTCAAGGACGGCCAAAAGGTCAAAGAAGGAGAACTGATGGCCGAGTGGGATCCTTACTCCATCCCGGTCTTAACAGAGGTTTCAGGCCGTGTCAAGTTCGGGGATGTCCTTGAAGGCTTGACGATGCAGGAGCAGGTGGATGAGTTCACCGGCCTCTCAAGGAAAGTGATCGTTGAATCGAAGGACCCTGATCTGCGGCCTCGGATCTCGATGAAGGACGAGAAGGGAAAGACGATGAATCTCCCGGGTTCCGCCTCTCAGGCCCGCTATCTCCTTCCCGTGGGAGCAAACATTTTCATCTCGGAAGGGGATACGGTCGAAGCAGGAGACATCATCGTCAAGATCCCGAGGGAGACGACGAAGACGAAAGACATTACCGGAGGTCTCCCAAGGGTCGCTGAGCTCTTCGAGGCCCGAAAGCCCAAAGAGATTGCAATGATCAGCGACATCGAGGGGGTGGTGGAGCTCGGAAAGGACCTGAAGGGGAAACGGACCGTGATCATCCGCCCCGAAGTGGGTGATCCGAAAGAGTATATCATGCCCAAAGGAAAACATGTGAGCGTCCATGAAGGAGACTACGTCAAGGCAGGAGAGGCCTTGATGGATGGTCCTTCCAATCCTCACGACATCTTGAGGGTCCTGGGAGACAAGGCCCTGGCCCATTACCTGGTGGATGAGATTCAGGAGGTCTACAAGCTCCAAGGAGTCAAGATCAACGACAAACATATTGAGGTCATTGTCCGCCAGATGCTCAAGCGGGTGAAGATCAGAGAGGTGGGAGATACCCGCTTCCTGGTAGATGATCAGGTGGAAAAATTCGTTTTCGAAGAAGAGAATGCCCGGGTCATCAGAGAGGGCGGAAAGCCCGCCTTAGCGGAACCTCTCTTCCTTGGCATTACGAAGGCCTCGTTGATCACCGACAGTTTTATCTCTGCGGCTTCCTTCCAGGAGACGACCAAAGTGCTGACTCAGGCTGCCGTGGCAGGAAAGGTAGACAATCTCAAGGGATTAAAAGAGAATGTCATCATGGGACGTCTGATCCCTGCGGGGACCGGCCTTCCCAAATATAAAAATCTTGACCTCTGGGTGGAGGGATTCACCGGAGAAGAGGTGGTTTCCCAAGAGGCAATGCCAGAGGTCTCGACAGAAAGCCCCGCCTGAGAAGAGAGAAGAAACGATTTTGGTCAATCATTAAGAAGGCCCATTCCATGGAATCATGGAATGGGCCTTTTGATTTGGCGGAATCCACGTTTGACAGTTATCAGTGATTCTGGTATGGTGAACACATGAAGTGCCACTGCTGCAATAACCCCTTATTTCTCAGTGAAGCAGGGGATCACAAAAAGACTCTGATGAAAAAAGTGAAAATTGTGAACAACCTTAGATCAATAGCTCCCAAGAAATTACTGGAGGAAATATTATGAGTGCTTTAAGTCTGCGTTTGCCAGAATCCATTCATCGTCATATCAGGGAAATTGCGAAAAAGGAAGGGGTATCTATTAACCAGTTTATTTCATCCGCGGTATCTGAGAAAGTTTCGGCGTTAATGACGGAAGACTACCTGGAAAAAAGGGCCAAGAGAGCGAGAAAGAGGGACTTCAGGAAAATATTGGCAAAGGTTCCGAGCCGTACGCCCATTTTTGGTGATGAGCTATAGATTTCTGGCTAACAATTAAATCCAGCGGAAGCGTTACACGCCCCGCTGGTCGCGAGCGTGGGGCAGGAGAAAAAATGAGAGTCATAGAGGAAAACTACCAGCGTATTACGGATGACAGGCGTTCATTCGATATTCACTTCTGGCAATCCCAAGGTGATCGTGCCATTTTTGAGGCAGTATCGGAAATGCTGCGGGATTACTTCCTGATTCGAGGGAAAGATGCTGACGAATTCCGACTTCAGAGAACTATTGAATCTTTTCGAAAAGCATAAGATTCGCTATCTTGTTGTGGGCGCCTATGCGGTAATGAAATACAGCGAGCCACGATTCACGAAAGATCTTGACCTATGGATAGCGACTGACTCAGAGAAC
>Ga0315297_10001818_pt1 | contig 13323 bp, 18 predicted proteins | sample YL17G15_0_MG_FD_203628 | JGI IMG/M metagenome (GOLD analysis project Ga0315297, IMG submission 203628) | Sediment microbial communities from Yellowstone Lake, YNP, Wyoming, USA - YL17G15_0 | ecosystem: Environmental > Aquatic > Freshwater > Lake > Sediment | place: USA: Wyoming | collected... | reverse complement strand
GAAGGCTTTGCTTGACAGTGTCAATGCAAAGCTGGACAGAATGGAAAGAAGCCAGGCTCCAAAAGAAGAGGAAGCAATCCCATTGAGTGTGCGAAGATGGCGGTAAAGAAAACATCTGGCTCAAGCGTTCTTTTCTGGACTGCCATTATTGTTATTATTCTTGACATTGCCTCAAAGGTTTGGGTGCGCAGCGCATTGCCTGTTAATGAAAGCATAGCCCTGACAAAATTCCTAAGCGCCACGCACATTCAGAACACAGGTGTTGCTTTTGGAATGCTCCAGTTTGCGGCATTGAGATGGGTTTATGTCGGCATTGCCCTTATTATCGCGATTATTATTGCGAACTCGTGCAGGCACAAAAAGCTGAAAACACACTTCCTGCTCTGGGGATTGATTATGGGCGGAGCAATTGGAAACGCGCTTGACAGGATTTTCATCAGCACAGTCACAGACTTCATTGACTTTCATTACTGGCCTGCGTTCAATGTGGCAGACTCAGCACTGACAATAGGCATTTTATTGCTGATATGGCACTCTTTCAGGAAAGAGGAGTAATTATCCTGCAGTTTTAAGGCCAAGCTCTTCCTTGATGTGCTTCTCTACGAGGCGCGACATGTTGAGATTGCGCTCCCTGCAGAATTTCTTGAACTTGGCAAGCAGGTTGTTGTCTATCGTCAGGTTTATCCTCTGCCTGTAAGTTATTTTTGGAAGGCGCTTTGTCCTCTCAAATTCCATGAGGGCTTCAAATACCTCGGGGTTCTCTTTTACAATTCTTTTCGCGGTTTCAACGAATTTACTCGATCGCATTTTTAATCAGCCTCTCAATCTTTCTTATGTCGGAAATGTTCTTTAGCAGTATCTGGACTATTGCCGCGTTGACTTTCTGCGGATTGCAATAAACTCCGCTCATGTCACAGCAGGAGAGGATTACGGCAGCTGCAGTCCTTTTGTTGCCGTCCTCAAAAACATGGTCGATAAGTATTGCGCGCGTTAGTACTGCCGCTGTGCGAAGCCAGTTCCTTGACCTTGCAATTGTGGAAATCGCATAGTCCATGCTTCCTTCATTGACTATTCTGCCTGTGTGAAAAAGCTTATTCGCAGTGAGGATGTCCTTCTTGCTCAGCATGGATGGGTTAAAGACGGAGATATTTATAAAACTTTCTATTTTTATACGTATAAATACGTATAAAATCTGGAGTGTTTGTATACGCACAATATCCGCAGTAACATTTTAATACTGAATATGAATCATTTGGGCATATGCGCCTTGCTGTGATATTTGCGGTGATGCTTCTGATTATTCCGTTTGCTTATGCAAGCGGGCATGGCAGTTTGATTTACGCAACAGGAGTGCAGGTTTCTGTCCCTGTGAATGCCACGCCTGTCGTGATTACCACACCCACAGCAGAAACCCCTGGCACTGCGCCCGGGCTGAACGCCATTCCTGCACCTGGCTCTTTTGACACAAAAATGCAGCCCATTGTCAGCCCAAACATAGGCAGGGCTGTGAGCATGGGCACTGTTGTTGTTAACAAAACAATCATTGCTCCTGGCTCTTTTGACACAAAAATGCAGCCAGTTGTCAGCCAGGACATAGGCAATGCTGTGGGCAGCGTTTCTGCTGCTTTTAACGGAACAAGGGAATCTCTTTCATGCCCTTCTGCAACAATTCAGGAGCCAGGACTGCCTTCGCCGTTTTTCAGCGAAACCAAGGATGACTGCCAGCTGAAAAGCAATCCTGACGAGGTTGAGGAGTATTTGCAGGAGCTTGAGGCAATTGTGGAGGATTGCAGGTCAAGGCAAAACACAAATTATGACTCAGCGTCAATGATAAATCAAAACCTTCACATTCAGATTGACCAGTTGAAGATAGCTCCTGAGCCTGACATGATGTATTTCCAGCCTGCAAGGACAATGTGCAGCATGATTGAGCCTGTAGGGGCGCTTGAGGGTGACCTGGACAGCAGCGGCGGGCTTGATGATAATACCCAGTACACAAAGTGGCTTTTCAACATTGCAAAAGACGTGAAGTATTACTGCGGCAAGATTGACAATATGGTTGCAGAGATTGCAGATAACTGCAGGCACCTTAACGAAGAGATTGAATGCGAGATGGAACAGGGCGGATTGGAGTCGGAAAATGAAAAATCAGCGTATCACTCCCAGCTTAACACTGCAATTGACAGCATACACTATTCATCCGAACAAATGACAACTTTTTATTACCCGTCAACATTAAAGACATATGGCTTTGGCAATTTCAGGCAGTATTTCAACAATGGCACAAACATTGACTGCACGCTCAAGATGGCTGTGTCAAATGCAGACAAGATTGGCGCGCAGGCAGGCAACCCTGTAGTCCATGTGGTAAAAAATATTTTCTCATTCCTGTTCGGATGGTGGAAATAATGAGGATAACTGCAATCATTCTGGTGTTGCTTCTGGTAATTCCTTTTGCCGCTTCGAGAGAATTGTCAAGGGGAAGTGTTGAGGAAGTTCCTGCAAGGGAAGCACCTGTTACTTTGAGAATGCCTGAAGTTCAGCAAATGCCGTCTGCGCGGGGCGCAACGCTGGAAGTTTCTTCTGTGCAGGGCATAACCCAGGAAATGATTAATGCCCAGAACGCAAGGCTGGAAGTTTTGAAGCAGAATGCCCTTGTGACTCTGGCCTGCCCTGAACCAGCAAGGCATGTTGTCACTATGCCGAAAATGCCTGTTCCTGAAGGCTCTGATGACTGCGAATTGATTGGAAAGTCAGCAGAGATTGAGGCATACCTGAAGTCGCTTGAGGCAGTTGCCGCGGAGTGCAATGCGAGAAGGGAGGCAAGTTACAAAAATGCGCTTTTGGCAAAGCAAAAGCTTGACAAGCAGATTGACCAGCTGTTGCTTACTCCTCCCGACCTGCCCAAGGGCTGGAAAAGCCCGCCAATTTGCGGGATTAATTCGCCAGGAATCGACATAACGTCCGATGAATACTCTGCTGATGCGCAGTTGCAGTATTACACAATCTGGCTGAAATTCATAGGCAGTAATGTGAAAGAATACTGCGAAATAATTGAAACACAGTTCATCAGCGGAATTGCAAACGCCTGCAAGGTAATGAATAAGGAGATTCCCTGCATAATTGATTATTATGAGGGGGTTAAAGACACTGACAAGGCGGCATTCCACGCAAAGCTTAACGGAGAGCTCAATGCACTGAACAAGCTGTATACTTACACTGATTCCTTGTACAAAAGAGCAATTGTTGAGTATGGCATTGGCAATTTAAGGAAGTATTACAACGAGAGCAACCTTGACTGCGGAACTCTCACTCCTGCGCAAATATCAATTGCGAGAAAGCAAATTGAGATTGCGTCATTGAAAAATGCATTGCCTGCCCAAAGCGTCCAGCAGCCATTGCAGCACGACAACATAGTAATTGAAGAACTGCCGTCGTGGGGCAATGCGCCCACTGGTGCGATAACATACATGAGGATGTGGGGCGCGCCGATGTATGTTAAGAGGACAGTGAACTCATCACAGGGATTTGCAGGACCGTGCGAGACATACAGGGAGGGGAACAAGACAAAGTTTTCGTGCATAACGCCAAAGCTGGGCAGGGGAAGCACTTTCCCAATAGGAATTTCTCCCGGGCTTTACGCAAAGGATATGGCTGCAGGAAGGATTCAGCAGTGCGTGCGCGGTGCAACAAGGTGCACAAACAGCACGTATGAAAGGTGCGTGGGCGGTTTCTGGATTTCAACAGAGCAGTGCGGAAAATCAGAAACGTGCACGACAGGCGGCTGCAGGATAATTTCAGGCTACTACAGCGCAAGGCAGAGAGCAATGATAACAAAGGGTTACGCTTACAACGCCAATGTCCATATGACAGGCGGATTTGTATAAAAAAAGAGGTGATTTGGAATGAAAGCAGTTGTTGTGGTGCTGGTTTTGATGGCGCTTCTTGTTCCATCAGCGATTGCCGGCAGGGTATCACAGAGGTATTATGCATACCAGCCGGGAACATACCTGGTCGCAGGCTCATGTGACACAGGCTACAAGTGCGAGGACAACAAGTACAGCAGGTGCATGGCAGGAAAATGGCACGTGCTTGAGATGTGCACGCCAGGAGAGCAGTGCATGGCAGGCGGATGCAGGACAGTGAGGATTACAAGGTTTCCGCAGGTGACCATAACCCCGAGCATGGCGCCGGTAAGGCCTTATGTGTATGTGACCAACGGTTCAATCTTCAGAAACACCGCAGGAATACACTCATAAGAGTAAAGTATTTATACTGAATTGACTCGGTTAAAGCAAAATCACAGTCAAAACGAGGTGAATCTATATGGAAGACGGACGAGGAGTTGCGTATGCGATTCTTGGAATAGTTGCGGTTATGGCAATAGTCGGGCTTGTCCTGCTGTTCAGCGGAGCAACAGGAATGGGCCTTTACGGCGGAGAACTCACAAGGGTGGATGGCGTTGACCTCTACCAGAAGGGAGAGTCAGTCCCGAGATACACAAACCCTGTGCCAGTATCAGAAGGCGGAACGTACTACCAGTACAGGCAGGGATGGGGCGGCCTTCAAAGGGACGCGTGCCCAGACGCGCCATACACAATGGTGTACACTGTCAATGCTGCAGGAATGCGCAGTGACTGCGTCCCAAGCACAGTCGTCCAGAGCATGCTTTGCTGCATGAAGACAGGGCAGCCGTCAGGAACAGGAGTGGCTGACTAAAGCCGTTTGTTTTTTATTTTACTTTTTTCTTTGATTGTTTTATTTGAATAGTGCGCAATAGCTGCATTTATTCACTACTGCACCAGAAACATTTATATATCAGAAGGATTGAACGACACTCATCAAAACGAGGTGATATTACTATGGCAGAAGAAGGAAAGGGAATCGCAATGGCGATTCTTGGAATTGTTGCAGTGATTGCTGTTGTCGGGCTTGTAATGCTTTTCACAGGAGCGACAGGGAAATTCTCTGCTTCGTTCCCAAAGGTCTATGGCGGAGTCCACGCAGGAGAGGAATTCCCCTACCTGACAGACAGGTCAGCAGGAGGATACCCGCAGACTGCAGGCATCCCTGACGCAATATATTACCCGCCGGGATACTACACTGAAAAGCCAGTGGGTATTGAATTGCAGCAGGACGCCCCATTCTATGGAAGCAGCCCAAGCGGCACAGATGCATTTACAACTTACAACAGGCAGCCGTACTATGTTCCAAGCGGCCAGGACTGCTGGGATGACAGCGGAATGCCAGGATTCAGGTGCCCGCAATACACCACCTGCATCCCGAACATGAAGATATCAGAGAGCGGCGGCTGGATTCCAGCTCCTGAACACCCATGCTATGTAAGGGCAGGACAGGCTGAATAATCCTATTATTTTTTCTTTTTCTTATCTTTCTTCTCTATAACTGATACTGAATAATCAAAATGTTTATATATCAGTTAATTAATGCCAGTGTCAGATACTCACGTATCACAAAAAACGAGGTGATAGTAAATGGCAGAAGAAGGCAAGGGAGTCGCAATGGCGATTCTTGGAATAGTTGCGGTTATTGCGGTTGTCGGACTGGTCTTGTTGTTCACAGGAGCGACAGGAAAATTCTCAGCCGGCGGACTTGGAGTGCCAAAGATATACACAAGGCAGTCTGAAGTCGCAGTCGCATCAGGACCTGCAAACGTGGAAAACCCGTACTATGGATATGAGTACGAGACATACGGCGGAATAACCCAATCACGCGAAGCAACTGCACAGAAGATTGCAGCAGGCGGCGCATGGGATGCAGCCGGTGTCTACGGTGACGGAACCTGGGAAGCAGCGACAGAGCCAGGAGTTGGAGCAGCGCCTAACATAATAGAGACAACACAGGCACCAACAACCAAGAGGGCTCCGAGCCGCATCACAAGCGGACAGGATGACGTTTGCGGACAGTGCCCATATGGCAGTATATGCATTGCAGACGCACGAAGGATACCGACTGGCGCAGAGCAAGTCGCAGGATATCCAACCTGCTTTGTTGTAGGGCAGACTGTCTAAGCAGATTTGTTTTTTATTTTTTTCTTCTTTCTTTTATTTTGAGAACCCACAGCCAAAGGCATATTATCCTATCCTCTGCACTTTAGCAAAGTTTATATATGAGTTCGTATCACACATTAGTATACTAGTACACATTAACCAAAAGAGGTGATTTTATTATGAGCGAAGGAAGAGGAGTTGCATTAGCCATTCTTGGCATAGTTGCCTTGATTGCAGTTGTCGGACTTATCCTGCTGTTCTCAGGCAAGCTGACAGGCCAGGTAACACTGCCTGCTGCTTACGGAAACTATGGAATCCCAGCGTCAAAGACATATGGCGGATGGGACAATGCACAACTGCTTTCCCCAAGGGGAGCTGTTGTTGCGCAGGAAGCAATGACCGGCGGCGGAGCAAGCTATCCAAACGAGGGCAGCTGGGTCAAGGGAGTGCCATACACCCCTGAAGGAATCCCAGTAGCAGTCATCGGCGGAAGCCAGGCAACATACAGGCAGCCGACAAGGCTGACAACCTGCGCGCCAGGACTTGCACGCTTAGGCGTAAGGCAGATGCAGACATTGAGCGATGAAGTATTCGCGCAGTGCATTGCAGGAACCTTTGGCGACGGCAGCATGTGCTGCCCAGTATCCGGCGTTAACCCGATGGCTTAAGCATAGGGTATTTTTTTCCTTTTTCTTGTTTTTTTAACAGCTTAGAGGGAGCTATCTTAGGCAGTACCTGAGCTCGTGGAGAAATATTCTTACAGAAGTATAGTCCAGGGCTTTTCCTGCTGCCATTCTCACTTCCATTGACCCGTTATCGTAATAATCGTGCTTTAATTCGCGTATTGCGGTTTTTCTTTGCTGTAGCACTGCAAGCCTTTTCCTTTTGGCTTCAACAGCGCCAGGATAATACGCTGCCTGCATTGTGAAAAAATGCAGGGCATCAGGCACTGCAGGTATGTCTTTCCTTGAGTCTGCCTCAAGCATCCTTATCCTCATTACAGCCTGGTCAAGGGTTTCTGTGTCAGTGTCCATTATGTGAGCGGATTATCCCTGTTTTTTTAAATTTTTGCCAGGGCAATATGTTTATATACCTGATTTGCTGGTGAGTGTAAAAAAGAGGATAAAATGCAACTGGACACTGCCCTGACAGCATTCTCAATGACCACTTTGCTCATAATTGTCGGCCTTGTGGTCTGGACAGCCACTGACATGGGAATCACACAGCCTGTCTTTATCGGCAATTACTACGCGAGCATCCCTGAAATCGGCCAGGTGTCAAGGGAGGATATGCCATTGAATATGGTTGAGGTTGAGCCAAAGAGCCCTGCATGCTATCAGACAGGGCTGAATGAGTGCAGTAGGCTGAATGCCGGCGAGAACTTCATAACCTGCCTTCAGAAGGTGACAATTGACTGCAGCCAGACCAGCCCATTGCTCGCGAGCTGCTATCTGCCCGCTGGCTTTGAGTTGAAGTACAACAACAACCGCGACTGCGTGTACGGTATTATAGATGAGTGCAGGGCAAGGTGCTCTGCAGGAATGCAGGAAGTGTGCAACAGGATGTCATCGCCAAGGTGCAGCCTTATTGGAGGAAGATTCTCAAGCAACTACCAGCAGGGCAAATACACAGGATATGGCATGCTAACCTGATTCTTTGCACAATATTTATATACCACTACTGCTAAAATCAGTTAATTCAAAGAGGTGATATTCATGGAAGAAGGAAGAGGAGTTTCACTTGCAATTCTCGGCATAGTCGCTGTAATTGCAGTTGTCGGGCTTGTGCTCCTGTTTACAGGCGCTACAGGCGAATTTGTCGGATACGGGCTGCCCAAGCTCTACCCTGGCAAGGTTGTCCTGGGAGAGACCGGCCAGGGATTCCCATATCTTGGCGGCGGTGAATATGTTGCTGAGCAGAAGGGAAGCTGCGCAAGCAGCGAGATGTTCGTCCAGGGCGGCGGCGCAAATGGAATGTCACAGGACCCATTGAACTGCAGGGCAGGAGAGCAGCGCATTGAAATATACCACAGGAACAACAAGTTCTTCGGCGCGCCTGACCAGATAGTTGTTGTTGACGGATGGTGCTGCAATCTGCCGTCAAACAATGCGCAGTCATTCAACGAATTGTATGACGAGCAAAGATAAGCTGTTTTCCTTTTTCTTTTATTTATTTCTCATTCTTTAGTAGTGTGAAATGCTTATATACGCTATTTTGCCTTCACTGAAGAATGGTTGATGGAAGCGCAAAAGCAGTCTGCGAGGTTTCCTGGGAGGTCTGCAACAAGGTCGGAGGCATTTATACTGTTGTCGCCTCAAAAGCCGCTGAAATGATTAAGCGGTATGGGGACGGTTATTTCCTTATCGGGCCTTATTTCCCTGCCAAGCTTATGGGCACTTTTGAGGAGACTGTCCCTCCAGAGCACTGCAAGGAATGCTTTGAGGACCTGAAGAAGGAAGGGATTGATGTCCACACAGGCACCTGGCTTGTGAAGGGCAATCCAAGGGTTCTCCTGATTGACTTTGCGAATTATGCAAAGAACAAGAACAATATCAAGAAAGAGCTTTGGGAGTCTTTTGGCATTGACTCCATGAACACAGAGTATTTTGACTTTGATGAGCCTGTTGTCTGGAGCTGGGCTGCAGGCAGGGTGATTGAGGAAATGCAGCATGTCTGGAAGGACGGCATTGTCGCCCAGTTCCACGAATGGCTTGCAGGCGCAGGGGCATTATATTTGCGCAAGAACAAGATAAAGGTTGGAACAGTGTTCACAACCCACGCGACAACAATTGGAAGGGCTTTGGCAAGCGCAGACATTAACATTTACCAGATGCTTGACCGGATCAACGCTGACGAGGAGGCAAGGAAGCGCGGAGGCGGCTGCTGGGCAAAGCATTTGCTTGAGAAAGCCTGCGCGCACAACGCGCACGTGTTCACGACTGTCAGCGAGATTACAGGCATAGAGGCAGAGGCATTCCTTGGCAAGAAGCCTGATGTTTTGCTCTTTAATGGGCTTGACATGGAAAAGTTCCCGACATTTGAGCAGGCTTCTGTGAGGCACAGGACTTTCAAGGCGCGCATAAATGAGTTTGTCACGTATTATTATTTCCCTTACGCAAAGTTTGACCTTGACAACACACTGTTTTACTTTTTGGCAGGAAGGTATGAGTTCCGCGACAAGGGCATTGATGTCTACATAAGGGCATTGGCAGAGCTTAATGAGAGGCTGAAAAAGCAAAAGGACTCAAAGACAATTGTTGCTTTTGTCTTTGTGCCTGGCAATATCCGCGCAATAAGGCCCCAGTTGCTTGAGAACAAGACCTCTTTCACAGACATACACAACACTGTTGATGACATGAAAGATGAGATTGACCACAGGGTCGCTTACCTGCTTGCCTCTGACACCCAGATAACAGCAGACACCTTGCTTGACTCTGAGTTCAGGCAGGAAATAAGGCCAAAGGTGAAGAGGTTTTTGTCAAGAAAAGGGTTTGCACCAATAAGCACTCACGAGATTTATGATGAGGACAAGGACGCGATAATGCGCGCCCTTTGGGATACAGGGCTTGACAATTCGCCTGATGACAAGGTGAAGGTCGTGTTTTACCCGATTTACCTTTCTAGCGCTGACGGGCTTTTGAACACAAGCTATTATGAGACAATGCAGGGCTGCCACCTGGGAGTTTTCCCGTCTTATTACGAGCCGTGGGGTTATACTCCGCTTGAGGCAGCTGCTTTGGGAGTTAGTTCTATTACAACTGATTTGGCTGGCTTTGGAAGGTATTTGTGCACGGAATGCAAGCAGGGAAAATATCCTGGAATTTTTGTTTTGAAAAGGTTTGGGCGCACTGATGCAGACATAATCAAGGATTTGGCAGACATGATGGAGTTGTACGCGAAATTCACAATGCACGAGCGCGTTGAAAACAAGATAATGGCCCAGCGCGTTGCAGCAACAGCAGACTGGAAATTCTTCGCAGACAGGTATGTCGAGGCGCACAACAAGGCGCTTGAAAGGGTTTAAGCACCTCAATCTTTATAAACGCCTTCTTTGGACTCAGGAGTATGAATCGCTATTATGATTTTGTTGCGCTGAGAAAGCTTGCGCTGATTGGAAACGGAAGTGTTTTCACAGAGAAAGAGGCTGAAAGAATAGTCCAAGGAATGCCATATGCTGCGCTCGAGGCTGTTGTGAAAGAGACAGACGGGCTCACTCCGGGGTATATCCAGCAGACAAATGAGCTTTATGTCGGACTAAGCCCGCACAAGACACAGTTCTGGAAGGAATATTTCAGGAGGTTTGCCTCGGAGAAGGAAAGGACAGGCAGTTGCATCCATCCGATAGTGCTGGTTGAAACAAGGCGGAAAATAAGCAGGATGAGTTCAAGGCCGGAAAGAAGCGGGAATGACTTGGAAGACATGATATGCAGTGTGTTTGAACTTTTGCGTTTTATGGCTGGCGGAAAAACAGATTGATTATTCTATTGGAAGGTATTCTGCGCGCATAAGCTTTGCGCGCTCAGCATACCATCCCAGAAGCGGGGCTGGCTTTATTGATTCAGGAGGCGCTTCGTAAAGCTCAGCAGGAACTCTTGAAACAGCTGCCACAAGCTCCTCCGGCGGCGCAACAGAAGGTTCAAGGCACTTATTGGCTATGTCAGAAGACTCCAAGCGTGATAACACCAAAGGCGCACCCATCTTCAACACCTCCCCAAATTACAAGGGGTAAGGGGCTGAACTTTATTAATGTTTGTTGCAGCGGGATAGAATAAGCGCGGTCTGCCGCAAGCCCAAGCTTTTTATATTCCAACTCATTACTGTGTTTTATGGGGGAGAACTCAGCCGTAAATGAGATTGCGGATTTGCTCGGCAGGGCTGACCACGCTGATGCAAACAAGGCAGTGATTGCAGACCTTTGCGCAATAATTGCAGACGGCAAGAGAGCAGGCTATTTGTTCACTTCAGACCAGGAAGGCGGTTATGTTGCTTACCGCGTTGATAAAAACGGCAAAGAGAAGGCTGTCGGGGAGGTTTATCCTGACACTGTATCGCTTCTGCTCCTTAAATCTGCAAAGCTTCTTGAGACAGGGTATGTTGAAAAATGCGGCAAGGGCTATATTGCAATGCGCCCGACACAAAAGGCACTGGGATTATATAAGAGGTTAAAGGCAGAAGGGCAGATTGGCATCCACGGACAAGCTGTCTGGCACACAATCAAGTTCAAGGACCAGCTGTGGAAAAACAAGCTGAAATCACCCAAGTAATGCAACAATTTCTCACGACTTGTTCAGAATTTTACCTCAACAGCCCTGGCTCCATTTCTTTGGGGCGTGGAATGCCCATCAATTGGAGTACTGTTGGGGCAACGTGGTAGATTGCAGGCTTCTTGATTTTTCTCAGCCTGTGCTTGTCATTGCTGACGATAATGAAAGGTATCTTGTTTGTTGTGTGCGCTGTGCAGATTCCGCCGTTTGGATACAGCTTTTGCTCTGCATTGCCGTGGTCTGCTGTTATAACCACATCATAGCCCTTGTTTTGCGCTGTTGAAACAACATAAGCAAGGCATTCGTCAACTGTTTTCACTGCCTTGACTGTCTCTGGAATTTTTCCTGTGTGGCCGACCATGTCTGCATTGGCAAAATTGATGAGTATTAACTGGTATTTTTTGCTGTTAAGCGCCTCAATTGCCTTTTTTGTGATTGCATAAGCGCTCATTTCAGGCTTTTTGTCATAAGTCGTGACTTTTGGCGAAGGAATCAGGAATCTGTCCTCGCCCTTGAATATTGTTCCTGAGAGCCCATTGAAAAAGAACGTGACATGAGCCCATTTTTCTGTCTCTGCAAGCCTGAATTGTTTGAGCTTGTTCTTTGAAATGATTTCCCCAAGCGAGTTTGTGACATAAACAGGCTGGAAAGCAACAGGTGACTTTATGTCAGGGTCATACTGTGTCAGACAGACAAAGTGAAGGTTAATCAGCTTTTTGCGCTTGAACTTGTTGAATTTGCCCTGCACGAATGCTTTTGTTATCTGCCTTGCCCTGTCTGAGCGGAAGTTCCAGAATATGATTGAGTCCCCTGGTTTCACAAGCCCTTTTTCGTCAACAACTGTCGGAGTTGCGAATTCATCGCTTTCCCCGCGCTTGTATGCCTCAAGGACTGCTGTTTCAGGATTCGCGTGATGGTGTCCTTCGTTATTTACCATTGCGTCATATGCCTTGTGCTCGCGGTTCCATCTGTTGTCGCGGTCCATTGCATAGTATCTGCCGATTACTGTTGCGATTTTCCAGTCCTTGCTGTACTTGGCAAGCTCTTTTTCAACCAGTTTGATGTATTTGAGAGCGCTTTTTGGCGCTACATCGCGCCCGTCTGTTATTGCGTGGACATAAACCTCTTTTACCTTGCACTTGTGCGCGAGTTTCAAAAGAGCGAACAGGTGCTGGATGTGGGAGTGGACTCCTGCGTCGCTTATCAGCCCGAGCAAGTGCACTCTTTTGTGCTTCATTGCTGAGATTAACACCTTATTTTTGAAAAATGAGCCGTCTTTTATTGATTCAAATATTCTTGTCATGTCCTGCTTGACAAGCCTTCCTGCCCCAAGGTGCAAATGCCCGACTTCAGAGTTGCCTATGTAGCCTGGCAGCAATCCGACTGCAGTGCCAGATGCGTCAAGCATTGTGTGCGGGTTGTCATTCCAGAGAGTGTCAATGTGCCTTGGCTGGGCAAGTGTAATCGCGTTTCCAGGTCCTGGCGGAGCCATTCCCCAGCCGTCAAGCACAATCAGGCAGGCAGGTTTCATAGTGCATCAGCTATAAGTTTTGCAATGTTAATCTTTGCAACAGGATTAGGGACTGTGTTTGTTGCGATTACGGTTGCTCCGAGCTTTCTGAGCTTTTGCAGGGCATTTTCAGTGAACACTCCGTGCACTCCTATGCAGGTTATTTTTCTCGCGCCGAATTTCTTCAGCTGTTTTATCGGCTCTATCATTGTGTGCCCTGTGCTTATGATGTCGTCAACTATGACCACGTCGCGCCCTTTGAACCTCGCAGGGTCGCCGTGCACTATTACCCTGACTTTTGTTGATGAGTAGCGCTTTTTCAGCAGGACTATTGACTCGTGCCCTATGCTGTCTGCGATTGTCTTTGCCCACTGCGATGACTCAATGTCAGGGCCGACAATTATTGATTTCGGATGGCTTTTTTGTATGAACTTTGCGAGAATCGGGTCTGCGCTTATGCTTTTTGCTTTTGTGCGGAAAATGTCCTGAAGGCGGTGTATCCTGTGCAAATGCGGGTCAATCGCAATCACATAATCAG
>Ga0315297_10001817_pt1 | contig 13328 bp, 12 predicted proteins | sample YL17G15_0_MG_FD_203628 | JGI IMG/M metagenome (GOLD analysis project Ga0315297, IMG submission 203628) | Sediment microbial communities from Yellowstone Lake, YNP, Wyoming, USA - YL17G15_0 | ecosystem: Environmental > Aquatic > Freshwater > Lake > Sediment | place: USA: Wyoming | collected... | reverse complement strand
GCCGAAGCCAAACCCGAATGTCCATCGATTGCAGTGTCTACCTGATAACCTTCATAGGCCAGGCCGCGGCGCAGGAACCGAAGGATGGCCTCATCATCTTCAATAATTAGTATTCGTGCACTCATAAGCCCTCCGTGATTGAAATATACCACAGGGTGAGTAAAAACACAAAAGGATAAAATAGATTTCCCGGAAGCAAACCTGCCCCCGGGAAATTTAAACTGCGATTATTGGATCTCAACGGAAGCGCCAGCAGCTTCTAGCTTAGCTTTGCCATCCGTAGCAGCTTCCTTGCTCACAGCTTCAAGGACCTTGGAACCAACCGTCTCAGCGACATCCTTTGCCTCTTTCAGGCCCAGGTTGGTCAGCTGGCGGATAACTTTGATCACCTCGATCTTCTTGGCACCAGCATCCTTGATTACCACATTGAATTCGGTCTTTTCTTCGACCGGCTCAGGAGCGGCAGCGCCAGCAGCGGGCATGGCAGCCATTGCAACGGGGGCTGCTGCAGAAACGCCCCATTTTTCTTCCAGTTTCTTTACGAGATCAGCAGCTTCGAGAATGGTGAGGGTGCTTAGTTCCTCAACCAGTTTATTAAGATCAGACATTTTATAAACTCCTTATTGGTTCAATATAATTCGATCATAATTTAGATTGGTAAAATATTACGTTTAACCAGCGATGATTAAAATACGTATGCAATGAATAGCGGTGCTATGCAGGAGCCGCTTCAGGTTCCGCATGCGCTTTGATAACCGCGGCAATCATGCGTCCGGGCTCAGCTAAAGTTCGTACCAGCTTGCTGGCTGGAGCAAGTAACGTTCCTAGTAACTGGGCGCGTACCACAGGTAATGGCGGTAATTCAGCCAGTGCTTTTACGCCCTCAGGGGTCAGTGCTTGCTTTTCGAGGAAGCCGCCTTTGATTTTTAGAAACTCTGAACTTTTTACATAATCAGTCACGGTTTTTACCGTTGCAGGAGCATCCACAAAAGCGAATACGATCGCGGTGCTACCCTCAAATTGCCCCGTTTGAACCGATAATCCCGCCTGCTCAAATGCCAGTTTGGCCAGTGTGTTTTTAATGATATGGAACTCACCACCATTCTCGCGCACTTTCGCTCGCAGGATATCGATATCCTTCATGGTTAAACCCACATATTGGGTCAGGACCAGGGCTTTGCTTCGCTTCACCCACTCGCTATATTGGGCGACCAACTCATTCTTGCGATCCTTTGTAATAGCCAAGGTTATTTCACCTCCTTTCCAAATAAAAAGTCTTTGCCTCGCAACCAGTGCCTGGCAAAGACTCTCCGTCATCCAAATTTCATACCCGCTTCAGGCGAGTCAAATTTTTTTGGAGATATCCTCACCTCGGCAGGGAATTAAGCGTTTTTACGCACCTGCTGTCTTGGGCGAAGCGTATTTTTATGATTACACTATATCACAATAATTCTATTCCAGAGCAGTCATATTTTGTGCCTGGTTTGGATCTAGTTTGATCCCCGGACCCATTGTGGAGGTTAAGGTGATATGCTTGATGAAGCTACCCTTAACCGACGCAGGTCGAGCCTTCTTGATTGCTTCCATTAATGCTGCCAGGTTTTCATACAATTGCTTCTCGCCAAAGGATGCCTTCCCAATTGGAATATGCAGGTTGGCAGTTTTATCGACCCGAAATTCCACCCGTCCAGCCTTTGATTCATTGATCACCCGCGGCAAGTCCTCTGCAGAGACCACTGTTCCAGCTTTTGGGCTTGGCATCAGACCACGCGGACCCAAAACACGACCCAGGCGACCTACTTTGCCCATCAAGTCAGGTGTAGCAATGGAGACGTCAAAATCAGTCCAGCCTGCCTGGATTTTGGCGATAGTCTCATCATCATCCGCCACATAATCTGCACCAGCTTCACGTGCCAAAGCTGCTCCTTCGCCTTGTGCAAAGACGAGCACCCTTACCGATTTACCCAATCCATGTGGCAGTACAACCACATCACGCACCTGCTGATCTGCATGACGTGGGTCTACACCCAACCGCATATGAATCTCAACCGTCGAATCAAACTTAACGAAGTGAGTTTCCTTTACCAGTGTGACCGCTTCTTCAGGGGTGTACCAGCGGTTCTCATCAATTTTAGCTAACGCAGCTAAATACTTCTTTCCATGCTTTGCCATAAATTCTCCTTCGTGGTGCAAACGGGTGGGTACCACCCTCCCACAGGGTTAGTCTTCTGTTACCGTCAAGCCCATGTTCCGCGCTGTGCCTTCAATCTGGCGCATCGCTCCTTCCAGGTCCACCGCATTCAAGTCCCTCATCTTCAGCTCGGCTATCTCACGCACTTGCTTGCGCGTGACCGTGCCAACCTTTTCGCGGTTGGGAACAGCAGAACCTTTTTCGACACCCGCTGCTTTCTTAAGCAGGACTGCAGCCGGAGACGTTTTTAAGATGAAATTGAACGATCCATCGGTGTAGATGCTGATCTCTGCCGGTATGATCTCTCCCATGCGATTATTGGTGCGGGCATTATATTCCTTGCAAAAAGCCATCAGGTTAATCCCATGCCCGGCTAATGCAGGACCGATCGGGGGTGCAGGGTTGGCTTTTCCAGCCTGGATCTGCAGACGTACAATTGCCTTAAGTTTCTTTGCCATTTTTTTCTCCTTTCGCCGCTTATCTTTCTCAGAGCAACGGCGCGTGGTTTTAGCGGGTGATTATTGGGGACACCCTCCCACTTCCACAACCAGATTTTTCCTGGCTGTTCCTTACGCTTTCTCAACTTGTAAAAAGTCCAGCTCGACTGGTGTTTCACGACCGAAAAAGTTCACCATGACACGGACTTTCGCTCTTTCCATATCGAGCTCCGCTACTGTGCCACGGAAATCATTGAACGGACCATCCACAATGCGTACCCGTTCGCCTGAGCGAAAGGTAACTTTAATATGCGGCGCGTCAGCTTCCATTCGCTTGATGATCTGTGCCACTTCCTCCGGGCGAAGCGGGGTTGGTTGCGTGCCCATTCCAACAAATCCTGTCACACCGGGCGTGTTTCGAACCACATACCATGATTCTTCCAACATGATCATTTCGACCAGGATATAACCTGGAAATACTCGACGCTCCACAGTGCGCCGTTTACCCTCTTTTACCTCGATCTCTTCTTCTGTGGGGACGACTACATCAAAGATTCTATCCTTCATCCCCATGGATTCAATTCGCTGCTCAAGGTTATGGCGAACTTTATTCTCGTAACCCGAATAGCAATGAACTACATACCAGGCGCGGCCATCTTCCTGTGGCAACTCATCTGGTTGCCCAGGATACGCCTCGGTCACGATCTCGCCCGACTCTTGTGGAACGCTTAGATTATCCACTTCATCTAAATCCTCCTCGTGGCTCTCGAGGGGTACTTGATTTTCTTCTTCCTGGTTAAATTCGCTCATCATATTTGCTTAATCGTGTATCCCTGTTTACCGACTTTACCAATACCTAATTAGCCGCCCAGGATTATGGCAAAGATCTTGGAATAAATAAAGTCTAACCCTCCCAAGAAAGCCGCCATTACAATAATCACACCGATGACAATCCAAGTTAATCGGATTGCCTCTCGGCGGGTAGGCCATGATACCTTGCGTAATTCTCCAATGGTTTCCTGGAAAAATCTCTGGACTTTATGCCAGAAACGTTGGAAGAAATTCATCTCTTGGCGAGCAGATCTCATATCAGGCACGGTAATCCTCCAGTTATGGTTAAAACGCCGCCTCTTTTAGACGGCGTAATCCAGAAAAGGCTTATCCTTTTCCTTTCAGGCAGGCCAGGCAGGAATTGAACCCACAACCCCCGCTTTTGGAGAGCGGTGCTCTGCCAAATTGAGCTACTGGCCTATGTTGGGGTGGGCTCTCGCCTACCCCTACTTGGTCTCGCGATGCAGCGTGTGTTTGCGACAGCGCGGGCAATATTTGTTTAACTCAATACGCCCCGGATCATTACGTCGATTCTTCTCCGTGGTATAGTTGCGTTCCTTGCAATCCGAACAAGCCAGGGTGATCACCGGACGAACATCTTTTTTAGAGGCCATACTTTTCCTTTACTAAACCGCGGGTTATACGCGCGGCAATATTGATCATGCAATAATCTTAGTGATCACACCAGCGCCGACGGTCAAACCGCCTTCACGGATGGCGAACTTGGAACCTTGCTCCAAAGCCACCGGCACGATCAGCTCAACTTCCAGGTTCACATTATCTCCCGGCATCACCATCTCCACCCCTTCGGGCAGCTTGATGTTGCCGGTCACATCCATCGTCCGGATGTAAAATTGCGGGCGATACCCGGTGAAGAAGGCTTTGTGTCGTCCACCTTCTTCCTTGCGCAGCACGTACACCTCGCTCATGAACCTGGTGTGCGGGGTGATCGAGCCAGGCTTGGCTACCACCTGACCACGCTCCACGTCCGTCCGCTCGATGCCGCGCAGCAGGATGCCCGCATTATCTCCGGCTTGCACCTGCTCCAGTTCTTTGTGGAACATCTCTGTGCCCGTGATCACCGAACTCATGCTCTTCTCTCGCAGCCCGACGATCTCCACTGCTTCACCCTTCTTGGCTACGCCGCGCTCCACTCTGCCAGTCACCACCGTCCCACGTCCCTTGATCGAGAACACATCTTCGATCGGCATCATGAACGGCTTTTCTGTCTCACGCACGGGCTCCGGAATGTACTCATCCACCACCCGCAGAATCTCCTTGATGCAGGCATACTCAGGTGCGTTCGGATCTGTGCTCGTGCTCTCCAGGGCCAGTGAAGCACTCCCGCGCACGATCGGGGTCGTATCGCCAGGGAACTCATACTCATTCAGCAGGTCACGCAGCTCCATCTCCACCAGCTCCAGAAGCTCCTCATCGTCCATCATGTCCACCTTGTTCAGGAAGACCACGATCGCCGGAACTTCCACCTGGCGCGCCAACAACACGTGCTCACGTGTCTGCGGCATCGGCCCATCCGGAGCCGCCACCACCAGGATCGCTCCATCCACCTGCGCAGCTCCTGTGATCATGTTCTTGATGTAATCACGGTGCCCAGGCATGTCCACGTGTGCATAGTGCCGCTTGGTAGTCTCATATTCCACGTGCGCAATGTTGATCGTGATGCCGCGCTCTTTCTCTTCGGGGGCGTTATCGATCGTGTAAAATGACCGATACTCAGCCTGCCCTAAAAACGAGCAGTATTTCGTGATCGCAGCGGTCAACGTCGTCTTCCCGTGGTCGATGTGTCCCATCGTACCTACGTTCATGTGCGGCTTCGTTCGCTCAAATTTTTTCTTTGCCATAAACGTTCTCCTTAAGAATCATGAAGCAATGATGTTGATTTATGCCTAAATTCATGCCAATATTGTTTTTGCCACATTCTCGGATACTTGAGAGTAGTGGTCAAATTCCATGGTAAAAACGCCTCGTCCCTGTGTGGCAGACCTAAGATCGGTGGCGTAGCCAAACATTTCAGCCAGTGGGATCATAGCAGTAACCATCTGGGTATTACCAGGGCGCATTTCAGTGCCGATAATATTACCTCTACGTGCATTCAGCTGTCCCATGATCTCACCAAGAAATTCGTCGGGTGCGATCGCTTCGACTTTCATGATCGGTTCCTGCAGGACTGGACCTCCTTTATGGATACCTTCTTTAAAAGCCATTGTAGCTGCCATTTTGAAAGCCATATCGCTTGAGTCTACCTCGTGGTATGAGCCGTCAAAGAGTCGAACTTTGATATCCACCACGGGGTATCCGGCTAAAACGCCTGCTTCAGCTGCTTCATGCACACCTTTTTCTATTGCTGGTAGATATTCCTTAGGAATAACACCGCCAACAATACCATTTTCGTAAACAATTCCGCTTCCAGGTTCTCCGGGTTGCAGTGACAATACAACATGTCCATATTGCCCATGTCCACCCGTTTGTTTAACGTAGCGGTACTCGGCTTTTTGCACAGGGCGGGTGATGGTTTCACGATAAGCCACCTGGGGTTTACCGACCCGTGCTTGAACCCGGAACTCACGCAGCATCCGGTCAATGAGAATTTCCAGATGCAATTCACCCATACCAGAGACGATAGTCTGTCCGGTCTCTTCATCCACCCGAACCCTGAATGTCGGGTCTTCATCGGACAATTTATGCAATGCTTCGGACATCTTATCCTGGTCGGCGGTCGTACGTGGTTCAATAGCAACTGAAATAACAGGTTCCGGGAAGGTAATATTCTCCAGCACGGTCTGGTTGGATGCATCGCATAGTGTGTCACCAGTAAATGAATCCTTAAGACCGAGTACTGCACCTATATCTCCAGCAAGGATTTCATCGATATCCTCACGCCGGTCGGCGTACATACGCAGGAGACGACCAACCCGTTCACGCCGGTCCTTGGTGGGATTGAATACCATGGAACCCTGGGTGATCTTGCCTGAATACACTCTGATATATGCCAAACGCCCAACATAGGGATCTGAGACGATTTTAAAGACCAATGCGCTCATTGGGGCATCATCTTCAGCTGATCTCTGAACCTCATGACCAGTGTGCGGATGAATGCCTGTTACTGGAGGAATATCTGCTGGGGAGGGCAGGTAATCAATCACTCCATCCAATAAGTGTTGAACTCCTTTATTTCTCAAAGAACTTCCGCAGAAAACGGGTGTGATTTTTCCGTCAATAGTGGCTTTCCGCAGAGCAGCTTTTAGATCATCTACCGATATTTCATCGCCTTCTAAATAACGTATCGTCAATGCGTCTTCGGTTTCTGCAATCTGTTCCAATAGGCGAGAACGCATTTCCTTAACATAGCCAGCCAGATCAGCCGGGATTTCTGTTTCGAGAGCTTCTGCGCTAACGGTATCATCCCAAAGGATAGCTTTCATGGCTAGCAGATCAACCACACCCCGGAAGTTTGCTTCGCTACCAATTGGTACTTGCATGGCAGCTACGTTAGCACCTAATCGATGCTGCATACTTTCGATGGAACGCTCGAAAGAGGCTCCAATGCGATCCATTTTATTGACGAAGCAAATTCGCGGCACTTGATAACGATCTGCTTGACGCCAAACGGTTTCACTCTGTGGTTCCACGCCTTGAACAGCATCGAAAACGACGATCCCACCATCCAGCACACGTAGCGCGCGCTGCACCTCAGCGGTGAAGTCGATGTGTCCAGGTGTGTCAATGATATTTATTTGGTAACCTTTCCACTCAGCTGAAACTGCAGCAGAAACTATCGTAATACCTCTTTCGCGTTCCTGCTCCATCCAATCAGTGACGGTTGTTCCATCGTCAACAGATCCGAGACGATGGGTTTTACCTGTGTAGAATAGGATGCGTTCAGTGGTTGTGGTTTTACCCGCATCAATATGGGCAATGATGCCAATATTCCGATAGAGATCGAGAGGATACTTGCGGGTCATAAAAGGAACCTACTACCACTATTCAAAAACTCACTATAAATGTTTAAATAAAACCTACGCCCGAAAGTGGGAGAAGGCACGATTGGCTTCAGCCATCTTGTGAGTTTCCTCACGCTTACGAATAGCTGACCCAGTATTATTGGCGGCATCCAACAACTCGCCTGCCAATTTTTCGGCAAAAGACTTACCTGAGCGCGCCTGTGCACCTTGCAGGATCCATCGTGAAGCCAGGGCAAAACGGCGGTATGGAGGGACTTCCATTGGAATCTGGTAAGTGGCACCGCCCACACGGCGTGGTTTCACCTCAAGGATTGGGGATACATTCTTGATCGCTTGTTCGAAAAGTTCCAAAGGATTGCGTTTTGCGCGTTCCTCCATAAGATCAAATGCATCATATACTATGGTCGTGGCAACGCTTCGCTTGCCTTCGCGAAGGACACGGTTGATAAAGTTCTGGACATGTTCGCTGTTAAAGCGGACATCGCCAGGAATTTCATGTTTTTCGGGTTTGCTACGTCGAGACATACCATTACTCCCATGGGATTATTCTTTAGGACGCTTAGAGCCGTATTTGGAACGACTTTGTTTCCGGTTATTAACCCCGCCGGTGTCTAATGTACCACGTACGATGTGATATCGCACACCGGGCAGGTCTTTCACACGACCACCACGTACCAGCACCACAGAGTGTTCTTGCAATGCATGCCCTTCACCAGGGATGTAAGCGGTAACCTCGAGACCATTAGTCAACCGCACGCGAGCGATCTTGCGTAGTGCCGAGTTAGGCTTCTTGGGGGTCATGGTTTTAACGACGGTGCAAACGCCTCGCTTTTGGGGTGAGCCTTTGCTTTGGCGGATCCGGTTTTGGTTATAAAGATTGAGGGTGTACAACAGGGCAGGAGCCTTGCTCTTCTCTTTCTTAGTTTTGCGTCCTCTACGGACAAGTTGATTGATTGTTGGCACCTTCGCCTCCGAGCGTTATATAATTCATTTGATAATTCCATTAAGGGAGGCCATCAACACCATCGATGGCCTCGCCTTGCTTGCATTGGTATACGGTTTGGGTAGGGATTCTACCAACGTATGTTAAAGACGACGAGAAGCGATTTTACCATGCGCTCATGGGAGCGTCAAGGATTTTATAGATGTGGATCAAAGGTCCAACAGACCAGTTTGCAACCTTGGTGGACGGGAACGTTCTTCGTCCTTGCCAAACTTGATCACTTCACCAGTATCGGTGACAGCTTCAACAGACAACCCCAAACTTTGGAGTTCCTTCACCAAAACCCGGAAGGAAGCCGGAATGCTTGGCTCTTCGATAGGTTCACCCTTGACGATGGCCTCATAGGTTTTAACACGTCCCTGGACATCATCTGATTTTACGGTTAACATTTCCTGGAGGGTATATGCTGCCCCGTACGCTTCAAGGGCCCACACTTCCATCTCACCGAAACGCTGACCACCAAATTGGGCTTTACCACCCAAAGGTTGTTGGGATACCAGGCTGTATGGACCGGTTGAGCGGGCATGAACTTTATCCTCCACCAGGTGGTGAAGTTTGAGCATGGTCATCACACCTACGGTCACGGATCGGTCATAGGGAATACCCGTCTTCCCATCGCGAACAATCTGCTTGCCAAGGGTTGGGATAGGGATACCTGAATTCAGCGAATATTTTTCAGCTTCGCTTGCGATATTGGCGCTTTCGATTTTGGAGACATTTTCTCCTTGCTGATCCAGCCACTGGCGCAGACAGGTGGTAATGGAATAGCTATTCATTTTCTCCTGTTGAGCAGCATCGACTGCTATACCATCTGGTGCAATTACCAGGTCGGGATCATAACCATAAACGCGCAACCATTCACGCAATACTGAACGACGGGCATAGTAGTAATCTGACTTGAATAAGGAGACGTCATACCCAAGATCACCTAACCAATCTTCCAGATACAGGTTACGTACTTCATTATCGTCCTCGTATTGGGTTGGATCGTGTTCAGTCTGGTTCAGCTGTTCCCAAGCTTTGAGTCCTGCCTCTTTCCAGGCCTGATCAATCAACCAAGCACGTGCCAGCTCAGCATCGATCTCATATTCTGTCGCACCATCAAATACGGGGGTGATAGCGCGGAAACCCAGGCGGCTCGAAGCCCAACCCAAGTGTGTTTCCAGCACCTGGCCAAGATTCATACGGCCAGGTACTCCTGTCGGATTGAGGATGATATCCACAGGTGAGCCATCTAGAAGGAAAGGCATATCTTCCTCTGCAACTACACGGGAGACCACACCCTTGTTACCATGGCGTCCAGCCATTTTATCTCCTGCGGTGATCTTCCTACGTTGTGCTACTGCTACCCGGACCATCATATCCACGCCTGCAGCCAGATCAGTATTGTCCTCACGGGTGAACACTTTTACATCGACTACTTTCCCACGCTCACCGTGCGGCATGCGCAGAGATGTGTCTTTAACATCCCGTGATTTCTCACCGAAGATAGCTCGTAGCAGGCGTTCCTCAGGGGTAAGCTCTTTTTCACCCTTGGGTGAAATTTTTCCAACCAGGATATCATTTGGGCTAACCTCTGCACCGATACGGATGATGCCTGTCTCGTCGAGGTCTTTAATTGCCTCCTCACCGACGTTAGGGATATCGCGAGTGATTTCTTCTGGACCAAGGCGGGTATCACGTGATTCGACTTCATACTTCTCGATATGTACGGAGGTGAATCGGTCTTCCTGGACTAATCGCTCAGAGATAACAATAGCATCCTCGAAGTTGGCACCCTCCCAGGATAAGAATGCCACAACCACATTTTGACCCAAAGCCAGTTCACCATTCTCAGTGGAGGAAGAGTCAGCAATGACTTCTCCCTTATGAATTCGTTGCCCTTTGACGACAGCCGGACGCTGATCGATACAAGTGGATTGGTTCGAGCGTTGGTACTTACGAAGCTGGTAGGTGTGATCACTCTTTGAAGTGTGGATGACTATTCTACTCCCAGTCACCGATGTGACTTCACCATCTTCTTCTGCGATCACGACCTGACCCGAGTCCATGGCGGCATGATATTCCATCCCTGTCGAGACTGAAGGGATGTCGGGATTCAGAAGGGGGACTGCTTGAGCCTGCATGTTCGAGCCCATCAATGCACGGTTGGCATCATCGTGTTCAAGGAATGGAATCAAAGCCGCACTGATCCCTACAATCTGGTGTGGGGCAACATCCATGTAATCAATATTATCATTGGTAGCGAAGATAAAATCTGAAGAGTGGCGCGAGGATATACTGGTGCGGATAAACTCATTGTATTCATTCAAGGGTGTATTGGCCTGAGCAATCACGAAGCGATCCTCAACATCAGCAGAGAGGTATTCCGTTTCATTGGTCACGAAAGGTACCACCAGGACCTCTTTCACCTGGAGCTTCTTGATTTTTTCAGCCATGTCCAAAGTAACCCGCTCGCCATTTTTTGCGATCACTTTGCCTGTGTTGGTGTGTTTCACATCTTCGCGTAAAGTACGTCCCACCAAACGCTCATCGGTAGGTGATAATGATTTCCGCACTCGCCGGTAGGGGGTTTCGATGAATCCGTACTCGTTTACACGGGCAAACGAAGCCAGACGACCGATTAAACCAATATTCGGACCTTCAGGTGTTTCAATAGGGCAAATACGACCGTAGTGTGAATGATGCACATCACGAACATCAAACCCTGCTCGCTCACGACGCAAACCTCCAGGACCAAGTGCGGATAACGTGCGCTTGTGACGGAGCTCTGCCAATGGATTAGTCTGGTCCATGAATTGTGATAGCTGGCTCGAACCAAAGAATTCTCGGAGGGCAGCTACAACCGGGCGGATATTGATCAACGTGATGGGTGTCAGTTGATCCTGGTCACGGATGGACATGCGTTCCTTAATCACACGCTCCATACGTCGTAACCCGATGCGCAGCTTATTTTGGATCAGCTCACCAACTGTCTTTGCACGCCGGTTGCCCAAGTGATCGATATCATCGGGTGCCTGGGTGCCATTATTGATCATAACCATTCTGCGTACCAGTCGAACAATGTCCCATTTGGTTATCATACGATGTGTGATTGGGACTCGGTCGTTTAGGTCGAGTTTTTGATTGAGCTTGTATCGACCTACGCGTTCAAGATCATAGTGGCGCTGATCAAACAATTGCTCCTGAAGAAAACCACGTGCATTGTCAAGCGTAGCTGGATCGCCTGGTCGCATGCGTTTGAAAAATTCCAATAATGCTGCTTCAGCAATCGTTTGTTTATGGGTTAGATCCCATTGGGGTTCCTGGGCGAATGAGGCAGGAATAAACATTCGATCGGGGTTATTGTCCACATCCTGGAACAAAGACAACAATTCCTCGTCTGTTCCGGTATTAAGGGGTGAATCGGGTAAACCATCAGTAACTGCAGCCAAGGCACGTAGAAAGATAGTTATAGGCACTGTGCGTTTGCGGTTAAATCGCAGTGTGAGATAATCGCTTTTCCGGGTTTCGAACTCCATCCATGCGCCGCGGTCAGGGATCAGCTTTGCGACAGCCAGAAGTCGCCCTGTTGCACGGTCGACTGGAGCTTCAAAATACACACCGGGTGAGCGAATCAATTGTGAAACAACAACACGCTCAGTCCCATTAACAATAAAAGTACCTTTCTCGGTCATTTCGGGGAAATCACCCAGAAAGATATCCTGTTTGATGGGTTGCTGGACTTCTGGTCCAGCGAGTAATACTGAGACGTAAAGTGGACTGGCATAAGTCAAATCACGCTCGACGCATTCCTCAAGAGAATGTTTTGGCTCCCCAAACTTATAAGTTAATTCCCACTGGTCCGATTCGGGTGTCCTGGATGGGAAGTACAATTTCATTCCCTTGTTGTATGATTCGATGGGTGATATTTCATGGAAGAGGTCAGCCAAACCTTCTGTTTTTAACCGCTGGAAGGATTCAAGCTGAACTTCGATCAAGTCCGGCAGCTTTAAGTCGATGGTAATCCGAGCGTAGGACTTGCTTGGCAGGTTTGATGCCATAATTCTCTCCTATTTAACAATTATTGCTGAACCGAATATATTGTGGGTAACAAATAAGGCGTGATGATAATTCTCCATCACGCTTTGAATTTATTAAATCCCTAGTTTAATGTCCATTTTAATTAATAAATCGCAAAGGGTAAACATGCAAACGAATATTATATCATGGGTTAAATATTGGTCAAGATGGAGTGGATTAGTATAAGATGAAACTTTCTACCTGTTAGAGTTGTTTCATCTGTTCACAAGGCTAACTTATCCTGTTAGAATTCGATAATGGATTATGATGTGGATTTTAAAGCTGGATTTATAGCATTGATGGGGCGACCTAATGTTGGTAAATCAACCCTGATTAATGCGCTCATTGGACAAAAAGTAGCGGCAGTTTCACCCCGCCCACAAACGACCCGCCGGCGCCAGGAAGGTATTTTAACCACCCGCAATTACCAAATTATTTTTATTGATACACCAGGAGTTCACAATCCTCACACCAAATTGGGTGAAAGCATGAACGTGGAAGCAAGGTCTGCTTTGGAACATTGTGATCTTGTATTATTCATGGTAGATGCCAGTCAGATGCCAACAGATGAGGACAGGTTATTAAGTAATATACTCCACACGATGGTAACAAGAGAGACGATATTGTTGGTCCTTAATAAAATCGACCTTGTCCAACCCAATAATATCACTGAGGTTCAATCCACATACCAGAATCTTATCCCGACAGCTAATTTGGTTCTAATATCTGCCACGCGTGGGGATAATCGGGATCTGCTGCTCCAAAAGATCATTGACAATCTACCAATGGGCGAGCCATTTTACCCGGAGGAACAGATAACG
>Ga0315297_10001816_pt1 | contig 13339 bp, 11 predicted proteins | sample YL17G15_0_MG_FD_203628 | JGI IMG/M metagenome (GOLD analysis project Ga0315297, IMG submission 203628) | Sediment microbial communities from Yellowstone Lake, YNP, Wyoming, USA - YL17G15_0 | ecosystem: Environmental > Aquatic > Freshwater > Lake > Sediment | place: USA: Wyoming | collected... | reverse complement strand
CTCATCGCGGAGGTGGCGACCCTCAAAGAGGAATCCGGGGACTTGAACGGTCCGGGAGATCGCCCTGCTCCAAAGGCCGGACCTCAAGCCCGACCCTCCGGGGCTTCCATGCCCGAAGCCCTGCCCCGAGCCGGCGCCGCGACCGCGCCCGCCCGGCCGCGGTTCGAATCCGCTCCCCCGGCCACGGACGGTCCGGCGTCTCCCGCCCCGGGCGCCAAGGAGCTTTTCGGCCGCATCCTGGAGGGCGTCCAGAAGGAAAAACCGGCTCTGGCCGCCATCCTGGCCCAATATTCCTCTTACGCGATCGGGGAAGATGCGATCGAGATCGTGTACGAAGGGGAGAGGAAATTCTACGGTCCCACGGTCCGGACCGACACGAAGCTCGTAGAGAGGATCGCTTCGCAGGCCGCCGGCCGGTCGATGCGCCTCCGCGTCGTCGAGCGGGACGGGCCGGCGCCGCCTCAGCCTCCGGCCTCGGCGACCCCGAAGGCCGAGCCTAAAGTGGACGGGGCGGAGTCCGCGCTGAAGGACCCGACCGTCCGGTTCTTCATAGATAAGTTCAAGGCCAAGGTGGTCTCGGTCGATCCCGTCAAGAAATCGCCGGAAGGGGAATAGGGGAGACGCGATGAAGAACGTCATGGAAATGCAGAGGATGCTCAAGGCCGCCAAGGAGATGCAGGATCGCCTCCAGAAGGAGCTTGCCGAGATGCGCGTCGAGGGCTCGAGCGGCGGCGGCATGGTGACCGTCGTCATGGACGGGAGGAAGGCGCTCGTCTCCGTTCGCATCGACCCCGAGGTCGTCGTCAGGGACGACGTCGACATGCTCCAGGACCTCGTCCTCGCGGCCTTTAGCGACGCGGCTGCCAAGGTCGACGCCCGGACGGAGGAGCGCCTCGGGGCGCTCGGGGCCGGCCTCAAGATCCCGGGGCTATCCTGATGTTCGAATACGCCCGGCCCCTCAACGACCTCATCGAAGAGCTGAGGCGCATCCCGGGCATCGGGGCCAAGACCGCTCAGCGCATGGCTTTCCACTTCCTGACTCTGCCGGTCGAGGACACGGACCGTCTGGCCGAAGCCATCCGCGAGGCCCGAAAGAGGATCTTCTCCTGCTCGATCTGCAACAACATCACCCACGTCGATCCCTGCCAGATATGCACCGATGCCCACCGCCAGGACGACGCGCTATGCATCGTCGAAGAGCCGTTCAATATCGCGTCGATCGAGAAGAGCGGCGCGTTTCGGGGCCGCTACCACGTCCTCCTGGGCTCGCTGTCTCCCCTCAAGGGCCGGGGCCCCGACGAGCTGAAGCTCGAAAAGCTCACGAAGAGGATCGAAACGGGAACGTTCCGGGAGGTCATCATCGCCACGAACCCGACGGTGGACGGCGAGGCGACGGCCCTGTACCTGGCCGGGGCCCTCAAGGGCTTTGAGCTCAGGATCACGAGACTGGCCATGGGGCTTCCGGTCGGCTCGGACCTCGATTTCGCGGACCAGGTCACGATCAGGAAGGCCCTCGAGGGCCGGACGGAACTCAAGGACTAGAACGAATTTCGCCGCTCGGCATAAAGAGGAGAACAACCGGTGATAATGAACTTCAAGGCCGTCGACGGAAACACGGCCGCGACGCACGTGGCTTACGCGTATTCCGAGGTTGCCGCGATCTACCCCATCACCCCCTCGTCGACCATGGGAGAACTGGCCGACGACTGGGCCGCACAGGGCCGTAAGAACATTTTCGGCCAGCCGGTCCACGTCGTCGAGCTTCAATCCGAGGGAGGGGCTTCCGGGGCCGTCCACGGCAGCCTTTCCGCAGGCGCCCTAACGACGACCTTCACGGCCTCCCAGGGCCTCATGCTCATGTTGCCGAACATGCACAAGATCGCTGGCGAGATGCTGCCGACGGTCTTCCTTGTCTCGGCCCGCTCGCTGGCCTGCCAGTCGCTTTCGATCTTCGGCGACCACAGCGACGTCATGTCCGCGCGGAACACGGGTTTTGCCATGCTCTGCGCCGGATCAGTCCAGGAGTGCCAGGACCTGGCCATCGTCGCCCACCTGGCCACGCTCCGGACACGGATCCCGTTCCTCCATTTCTTCGACGGGTTCCGGACTTCGAGCGAGGTCCAGAAGATCGACCTCGTCCCCATCGAGACCCTGGCCGAGCTCTTCGAGCCCAAATACCTCGAAGAGTTCCGCGCCCTGGCGCTCAGCCCTGAGCGCCCGATGCTCAAGGTCGGCCAGCAGAATCCCGACGTTTATTTCCAGGGCCGCGAGACGGTCAACCGCTATTACGCGGCGACCCCGGTCCTCGTCCAGGAATATATGGACAAGGTCGGCCAGGCGCTCGGCCGCTCCTATAAGCTTTTCGACTATGTCGGAGCTCCCGATGCCGAAAAGGTCATCGTCATGATGGGTTCGGGCGCGGAGACCGCAGAGGAGACCATCCACGCCTTGAACAAGGCCGGGGCCAAGCTCGGCCTCATCAAGGTCCGGCTGTACCGGCCATTCGACGCGGCCGCCCTGAACGCAGCCCTCCCTGTGTCGGCCCGGAAGATCGCCGTCCTCGACCGGACCAAGGAGCCCGGGGCTCTCGGCGAACCCCTCTACCTCGACGTCGCCGTCGCCCTCTCGGGCCGGCCGGTCAAGGTCGTCGGCGGGCGCTACGGTCTGTCCTCCAAGGAATTCACCCCGAACATGGTCCAGGCGGTCTACGATCACCTGGACGGGAAAGCCGAACAAGGCTTTACCGTCGGCATCGTCGATGACGTCGCCGGGACCTCCCTCCCGCTGGGCCCCGCGATCGACACCGAGCTCCCGGGCACGGTCCGCTGCAAGTTCTGGGGGTACGGCTCGGACGGCACGGTCGGCGCCAATAAGAACTCCATCACGATCATCGGCGACAACACCGACATGTATGCCCAAGGGTACTTCCAATACGATTCCAAGAAGTCCGGCGGCGTCACGATCTCCCATCTCAGGTTCGGGAAGAGTCCCATCCAGTCGCAGTACCTCGTCGACAAACCCGATTTCGTCGCCCTGCACAATATCTCTTACATCGGCCGCTACGATATCCTCGAAGGCATTCGGGAGGGCGGGACCTTCCTCATCAACTGCCCATGGCCCACGGCCGAGGTCTTCGAACACCTGACCGAGGACATGCAGAGGACCATCATCGACAAAAAGATCAAGGTCTACTCCATCGACGCCCTTAAGATCGCCAAGGAGCTCGGCCTGGGCGGCCGGATCAACACCCTGATGCAAGCCTGTTTTTTCAAGATCTCAGGCGTTCTTCCCGAGGCCGAGGCCATCGCGCTCATCAAGAAAGCTATCAAGAAGACCTTTCTCAAAAAAGGGATGGACGTCGTCGAGATGAACTGGGCGGCCGTCGATCGCGCGGCCGAAGCCCTCGAGCCAGTGCCGGTGCCGGACAGGATCACGGCGTCCGCCCCGGCCCCCAAACTGCTAACGGACGATGCCGAGCCCTTCGTCAGGGACGTCATCGACCCCATCATGCATTTCAAGGGCGACACCATCCCGGTCTCGAAGATGCCGCTCGACGGACAGGTCCCGACGGCCACCGCCCGGCTGGAGAAGAGGGGGATCGCGTCGGACGTCCCCGCCTGGATCCGAGAGAACTGCATCCAGTGCAACCAATGCGCCATGATCTGCCCACACGCCGCCATCCGACCCAAGCAGATCGACCCTAAGGTCCTGGACGGCGCACCCGCCACGTTCAAGACCATCACGTCGACCGCGAAGAACGACCGCGACCTCGCCTACAAGCTCCAGGTCTACGTCGAGGACTGCGTCGGCTGCGAGAATTGTGTCGAGGTCTGCCCGACGAAGGTCAAAGCCCTCAAGATGGTCCCCATCGAAGAGGCGCGCGCCGCCGGCGAGAACGCCAACGAGGCCTTCTTCGAAAAACTCCCCTATGACGTGCTCGACGGACTTAAAAGAGACACCGTCAAAGGCAGTCAGCTCCTTCAGCCGCTGTTCGAGTTCAGCGGGGCCTGCGCCGGATGCGGCGAAACGCCCTACATCAAGTTGGCCACCCAGCTTTTTGGCGACCGGATGATCATCGCCAATGCCACCGGTTGTTCGTCCATCTATGGCGGCACGTTCCCGACCGTCCCGTACGCCAAGAACAGGGACGGCCGCGGGCCGGCCTGGGCGAACTCCCTGTTCGAAGATAATGCGGAATACGGCTTCGGCATGAGACTCGCCGTGGATTCCAGCCGGAAACAACTGGCCGAGGCCTTCGATGGGCTCCTGGCGGCCGGAACCACACCGGCGCTCTCGGACGCCCTCGGCAGGATGAAGGGCCTCTGGAAGTCGGTGGATGCCGGGGCCAGGGCCGCCGTCGAGGCCGTCAAGGCCGCCCTTCCGGAAGCCCTCCGGACGGCGGGTCCCGCGGCCAAACCCCTGATCGCGAAAATCAACGAGCTTAAGGACCACCTCATCGAGAAGAGCGTCTGGTGCATCGGCGGGGACGGCTGGGCGTATGACATCGGCTACGGCGGCCTCGACCACGTCCTCGCTCAGAATCGGAACGTCAACGTCCTCGTCCTGGACACCGAAGTCTACTCCAACACCGGCGGGCAGGCGTCGAAGTCGACGCCGACCGGCTCCGTGGCCAAGTTCGCGGCGGCAGGCAAGCGGACCGCGAAGAAGGACCTCGGTCGGATGGTCATGACGTACGGCTACGTCTATGTGGCTGCGGTGGCCATGGGGGCAAGCCAGAACCAGTGCCTCAAGGCGTTCCTCGAGGCCGAGGCCTACGACGGCCCGTCCCTGATCATCGCCTATTCGCCCTGCATCAACCACGGTATCGACATGACGAAAACCCAGGCCGAGGAGAAGCTCGCGGTTGACACCGGCTACTGGATCCTCTACCGCCACAATCCTATGCTCGCCCGGGAAGGCAAGAACCCGTTCATCCTCGATTCCAAAGAGCCCAAGCTCGACTACCAGACCTTCCTCAATAACGAGGTCCGCTACCGGACCCTCGCTCAGCAGCATCCCGAGATCTCCGAAATCCTCTTTAAACAGGCCGCCCGGGAAGCCGCGAAAAGGTTCCAGGACTACAAGAAGATGGCCGAATAACGGCCGCTGATTTTCGTCCTGCGCCGCGGGCCGTTCAATACGAAACCGAGCCCGGGAGCGCGCGCTCCGGGGCTTTTTATCGATCAGGAAAAGGGGGCCCCGGTCGCATGGAGGTTGTGCCTCAGGCTTTCGAAGAAAACGACTGCCTCATCCGCGTCCCGGGCCATGATGATATGCTTCAGAAATTCCAGGCGGGAGGTGACCCTTTCGAGCTGGGCCAGGGAATGGGGGCTGAAGATGATCTCCGCCAAAAGGTCGTTGTCCTCGGAGAGGAGCCCTTTGGCGATCTCGAGGTGCCTCTTGAACGTCGTCCCGGGTACCGTTGCGCTGTTCATGCAGGCGGCGAAGACCATGGTCGAGGCGAACGGCAGGGTCAGGGAGTAGGCGATCAACCGGTCGTGCTGTTCGAAGGAGTATTCATGGATCCGGACGCCCCTCGTCCTGAAGAACTCCCGGAAGAAGCCGGCGCCGTCCGGGTCCGATTCTCGGATGATGATGACGTTCTCGTCCTCCAGCCGGGAGATGTTGGCGAAGGTCGGACCGAACATCGGGTGGAACGACGCGAAGCGGCGACCGGGGAGGCTCCTGTAATAATCAGGGATGGCCCCTTTCACCGACGCGACATCGGCAAGGATACAGTCCGGCGGCAGAACGGGGACGGCAGCCTCGAAGGCGGCGATCGTGTTCTTCAGGCTGACGGCGTTGATGAAGAGGCCGGGTTCGAAGTCCGCGATCGCGCCCATGTCCCGGGCGATCGTGACCGAACCCAGGCCTTCCGTCCGGGAGGGGACCGGATCGTGGACGCAAACCTCGTGGTCCGGGGCGAGCTCCCGGACGAGCCATCGTCCCATGTTGCCGGCGCCGAGGACGGCGATCTTCATGAGCAGACCTCCTCTTTGTAGAATCCGAGAAACCGGAATGTCGCGGTTCTCTTCCGGACCTCTTCCAGAACTGGCTCGACGATGTTCCGGATGTCGTCGTGCTGAAAATCGAGGAAGAAGGAGCACTGGCTCGGGTCGTCCTGATAGGGGAAGGACTCGATCCGGGTCAGGTTGATATGGGCCCGGGCAAAGATCTCGAGAATGCCGAATAGGGCCCCGGCCTTGTGCGGTGTGGAAAAGATGACGGACCCCATGTCTGCGGGCCCGGTTTGCGGTTCTTTGGACAGGACGAGGAACCTCGTGTAGTTGAACGGGTGGTCCTCGATTCGGTCCTTGACGATCTCCAGATTGTATAGCCCGGCACATAGCTCGCTCGCGATGGCCCCGGTCCGCTTAGGCTTCTTCTTAGCCAGCATCCGCGCGGCCCCGGCCGTGTCATAATAGGGGCGAGCCTCAATCTCGTGCCGGTCGATGAAGTTCCGGCATTGGGACAGGGCCTGCGGGTGGGAGTAGACCACGCGGATGTCTTGGTAATGGGTCTCGGGCAGGGTCAGGAGGCAGTGGCCGATCCGGAGCTTGACGGCGCCCGTCACGCCGAGCGCTCCCCGGATCATCAGCGCGTTGACGTCGACCACAGCGCCTCCGATAGAATTCTCCACGGGGACGATGCCGAAGTCTAGCCGACCGTTTTCGACTCCGTCGAAGACGTCTGCGAATTCGGTGCAGGGGATCGTCACGAGATCGGGGTCAAAGCGGCGGGCGGCCAGCTCGCCGAAGGCCCCATGCTCCCCCTGGAACCCGATGAGGCGCCTCCGAGTCTCCTGTATCCCTAAGCTTACCTTGAGGATCTCGCCGTAAATCAAGCGGATCGCCTCGGCAGGGATAAGCAGGTTATAATCCCGGGAGCGACGGGCCACCTCGTCCAGGACCTGCTTCTCCCTTTCGGCGTCGAGCACGGCGTCCTTCAGTTTCGTCGTCCGCAGGGCGAGCTCCATCCGTTCGTTGAGAAGGCTCAGGATCTCGCCGTCGATCTCGTCAATAAGGCTTCGGATCTTTTGAAGGTTCATGGGTTTACCTCGCTGTTCTCGATAGGAGCTGTTGGCGAAGCATCAGGTCCGCCAAGACGACGGCCGCCGCGGCTTCGACGATCACAGGCATCCGGAGGGCGGTGCAGGCGTCATGGCGCCCGGGAACGGAGAACCGTACGGGGAGTCCCGTCCTGAGGTCGACCGAATCCTGTTCGATGCGGATGCTCGAGGGAGGCTTGACGGCGACCCGAAAGACAAGTGCGTTACCGTTGGTGATCCCGCCGTTGATCCCGCCGGTGTGGTTGGTCCGTGTCGTTCCCCGCGGATCGAGCGGGACGTCGTTGCATGCGCTTCCGCGCATTTTGGAGGCGGCGAAACCTGCCCCGAACTCGATCCCCGCGATCCCGGGAATGGCCAGGACGATGTGGGCAATCAAAGACTCGACGGCATCGAAGAATGGTTCTCCCAGCCCGGGGGGGAAACCCGATCCGCGGCATTCGATGAGCCCTCCGACCGAATCCCCGTCCTTCCCGGCCGCACGGACCGTCTCCTCGACCTCCGTCGATCCCCCCGCCTCGAGAAGGGCAGCCGTCAAGGTCGCAGGCGCCAACAGTTTCCTGGCCACCGTTCCGGCGGCGACCAAAGGCAGGGTGAGGCGACCCGAAAAGTGCCCACCGCCCCTGGCGTCGTTGAAACCTCCGAACTTGATGCGGGCGACGAGATCGGCGTGCCCGGGACGCGGGATGTCCCGCATGGCCTCGTAATCTTCGGACCGCGCGTTTCGATTCGCGAAGACGATCGTCAGCGGCGCCCCCGTGGTCCTTCCGTCCAGGGTGCCGCTCTTAATCTCAGGCACGTCCGGCTCATGGCGCGGCGTCCCTCCCTGGCCGCCGGGTTTTCTCCTGTCGATGTCCGCGAGAAGATCGTCGGGGGAGAGGACGATCCCCGCCGGGCAGCCGTCGATGACCACCCCCACACAGTCCCCGTGGGATTCACCGAAGATCGAAAGCCGGAACGACAAGCCGAACGTGTTCATGTGATATCGCCTCCAAGGGATTTGAGATCGTCGAAGAAGTCGGGGTAGGACTTCGTCACGCAGTCGGAACCGCGGATGATGACGCCTCCCTCCGAGCCCAGCCCGGCCACAGCCCCAGCCATGGCGATCCGGTGGTCGTTATGGGCATCGAGGACTCCGCCTCGCAGCGGGCCGCCCTCGATCTCAAGAGTGTCACGATCCAGCGAGAGCCTTGCGCCCAGGGCCGTGAATTCCCCGAGAAGGGCGGCGGCGCGGTTACTCTCCTTATGCTTCAGCCGCGCCGCCCCGGCGATCCGGGTGCGACCCCGGCAATAGCAGGCCAAAGCGACCAGGGGAGGGAAGAGGTCGGGGCAGTCGGTCGCATCGAAATCGAAGCCTTTCAACGCGGCGCGCCTGATAGAGATCGAACCGTCGGCGACCTCCATTCCGGCTCCGGCGGACTCCAGTGCTTCGACGACCTTCCTGTCGGCCTGTTCGGAACGGACGTCGAGATTTCCGATCGTGACGTCCCCGGCGACCGCCCCGGCCGCCAGAAGGACGGCCCCGGCCGACCAATCTCCCTCGACCCTGTAGGTCGTGCCCAGATAGCGCTGGCCGCCCGCGATGCGGAACGTGCTGAGGTCTGGATCGGAGTCGATGACGACGCCGAAGCGGGCCAGGAGCGAAACGGTCATCTTCGCGTAAGGCCTGCTCTTCAGATTCTCGACGTGGACCTCGGAGTCCTCCGCACAGAGCGGGAGAGCCATGAGGAGCCCGGTCAGAAATTGGGAGCTCTGAGATCCGTCGATCGCGAACTTTCCTCCGTGCATCGGTCCCTTGACCGATAGGGGTGGAAATCCGTCCCTTGTCCGGATAGAGACGCCGGCCTCCCGGAGGGGGCCTTCCAAGAGCCGCATGGGCCGGGCGAGGAGCGAGCCTTCCCCGGTGACCAGGAAGAGACGCCCCCACAAGGCGGCGATGGGCGTGAACATCCGCATGCACAGTCCGGATTCCCCGCAATCCAGGGTGTCGCATCGCAGGTCTCCGCCACCCGATATCCCGATCTCCGCATCGAGCCCGACCATGTCGGCGCCGAGCGCCCGGGCGACCCGAAGGCCGGCGTGGGCGTCCGCGCATAAGGACGGCTCGAGGATCCGCGATTTCCCGCCGGCCAGGAGGGCCGCGGCCGTGGCCCGGATCATCAGGCTTTTCGAAGCCGGGGCATCGATCTTTCCGCTAATCCGAGAAGGCTTGATCGATCTCATTCTTGATCCTCTTGACGATCCTTGCGACCGGCTTCTTTTCGCCGACGATGGCGATATCCGATGCCCGCGCATACACCGGTAGTCTGGCGGAAAATAGCTCTTCCGCCCGCGCTACCCCCGTGTCATGATCCAACAGCGGCCGGGAGCCGGGCTTCACGCGCTCCAGCGAGGCTCGGAGGGATGCCCAGATCCAGACCACGAGGCAATGCCGTTCGACGACGGAGCGGTTGCCGGCGCGGCCCAGCCCTCCGCCACCGATGGAAAAAACGGTCCGGACGGCCGAAGGGATCGCGTCATAAATGACGGCCCTTTCGAGCTCCCGGAACCCTGTTTCCCCCCGCGCCCGGAAGATCTCGGCGACCGACATCCCCGCACGACCTTCGACGAGAGCGTCCGTGTCGGCGAAACCGTAACCCATGGCTTTCGCCAGGCTCCGACCCACAGTCGTTTTCCCCGCCCCGGAGAAACCCACGAGGGCGACGTTCGGTTTGGGCCGGGGCGCGCGGTCGAGCTGGTTCCACGCCGCGCGGTCCCGAAGAGATTTCGGCGCCTCCCTCCCGGTCAACAGGCGGAACGAGGGGAGGGCCTGGTGGAGAAGCCATTCCCGGCCGTCGATCATCAATGGCCCCCCTTCGGGACTGCGACGGGGGGGAGCGGAACGCCGATAGTCGGCGGCGAGGAACGGGCAGCCGTTCCCCAAGGCTGCCGGGGCCGGCGGGTCGATGCCCGGAGGGACGCACGAAACGCAGATATCGCATTCCCGAAGCAACGGGCCGGAATCTTTCATGGAACAATGGTCGCAACCGAGCCGGCGGGCGGCGGCTCGGGCCCGTTCAACGGTCCTGTTGATCAGCGTGACCCTGACGGAGCCGGCCCGGAGCAGGGCGTACGCGGCCGCGCGAGCGGCCCCCCCGGCCCCGAGCACGACGGCCTTGCGGCCCGCCGGAGAGACGCCCCTGGCCCGGAGCGCCCCGATGACGCCGAGGTGGTCGGTGTTGAACCCGATGAATCCGCCGGAGCGGGTGACGATGCCGTTGACGGCGCCGATGGCCCGGCCGGACACGTCCGTATCCTCAAGATAGGGCAAGACGCCTTCTTTGAAGGGGGAAGTGATATTGGCTCCGGCCAGGCCCATGGCCTTGGCGGCGTCTATCACCTCCCGTCCGTCTTCCGCGGCCAGCCGAATATAGGCGGCGTTCAATCCCGCGGTCCGGAACAGCCGCGTGAATATTTCCGGACTGAGGCTATGCAGGACCGGATTCCCGGCCACGGCGAAGAGTCTCGTTTCAGGCATCCGCCACCATCCTGATGAGCCTCGCAAGAGCTTCGTGCGGGATCTGTCCGCCGGCCGTCTCCCGCCCCCTAGCGCGGGAAGCGAACGAGAAGCGTGCTCCTGCAAGCGGCCCCATGACCCTCGTCATCGTCCCCTTTTTTCCCAGGCCGACGACGACCAAGGCACGATCATCGTCCAGAAGTCCTATGAGCCGGGCGTTGTCCTTCGGGGAACGGACCCAACAGGCGATCTTGGCGATGTCCGCTCCCGAAGCGAAACACCGGCCGACAACGCGCTCCAGCTCCCTGCGCGGCGGCGTTCTCTCGAGGTCATGATAGGAGACGATCACGCCGCATCCGGCCGACCGCGCCTCCCGGACGAGCGCCCGCTTGTACGATGCCCCCGCCTCGACCTCGACATCGACATAGGCCGCCCCCGCGGAGACGGCCGTCCGCAGGAGTGCCAGGCGCCTCGCGTCCGTGTACCGGCCGGGCCGGCAGGTGGCGATCAACCGCGGGTGGCTCGAAAAGATCCTCCCGACCCCTTCTTCGCTCGTACGCATCCGGTCGAGCCGGATCTCGGCGAAGGGGATCCCCTTCAAGGCAACGAGACACTTTTCTGGGGTGGGCTCAGCGAGGCTGACACAGATCATCGACGTGGCCCTCCAGGTCGTCATACGTCATCCGGACGATCTCCGCCCGTCCGATCGCCGACAGGAGAACGAAGTGAAGAACGTCCCCTTGTCTCTTCTTGTCCCTCCTCAGGGCCTCGAACAGCTTTTCGGGCCGGATCGGGAGTTCGACGGGGAGGCCCGTCCTCTTGAGCAGTCCGGATATCCGTTCCGCGCTCCCGGGAGAGAGCATTCCCCGGGCGGAAGAGATCCGTGCGGCCCCGACCATGCCGATGCTGACCGCCTCGCCATGGCGCAAACCCACGGCCTTCTCGAGCGCGTGTCCCAGCGTATGTCCAAAATTGAGCTTGCGCCTTTCGCCCGACTCCAGCACGTCGGCCCGAACGAACCCAGACTTGACTCGGACCGATTCCTCCAGCGCCCGCGCGACAACCAGCCGGTCCAGGGAGAGGAGGGGGGCCTCTTCTCTTTCGAGGAACGAGAACAGGTCCGCGCTTGCGATCAGGGCGTGCTTGACGATCTCGGCCAGGCCGCACAGGCGTTCCCTGGCGGGAAGGGTCTCCAGGAGCGAAAGGTCGATGAGGACGTACTCGGGCTGACGGAACAGGCCCGCGATGTTCTTCATGCCGCCCACGTTGACGCCGTTCTTCCCCCCGATGGCCGCATCTGCCTGGGCCAGGAGCGTGGACGGTACGAAGCCGAACCCGATCCCCCGCATATAGGTCGAGGCCGCGAATCCCGTAAGGTCGCAGACGACCCCGCCGCCGATCCCCGTCACGAAAGAGGAGCGGTCGAGCTCGAGGCCGAGGAACTCCTTATGCACGCGCTCGACGGTCCGGAGGTCCTTCGAGCCTTCGCCCGGTTCGATCTCGATGATGGGAAGATCCGGAAACCTGTGTCCGAACAACCGCCGGACCGTCGTGTCCGTGACGATCGCCCCGGTCCCTAAAGGCCGGAGGTGCTCTGCATCCTCGAGGGCCCCGTCGAAGATGACCCGGCAGTCGCCGACCGTTGTTCCGATCTCCAGAGACTTCAATTCAATCCCTCCATGAAGGCCCGGAGGGCTGTGACCTTCCGGGCCAGTTCGGAGAATTGGGCCGGGGTGAGCGATTGATCCCCGTCGCTGAGGGCGGCGGCGGGGTCGTCGTGGACCTCGATCATGATGCCGTCTGCGCCGGCCGCGACCGCCGCCAGGCTCATGGCCGGGATCAGGCCGACCTTGCCCGTCCCGTGGGCCGGGTCCACGATGACCGGAAGATGGGTTAGCTCACGGAGGGCCGGAACGGCGCTGAGGTCCAGGGTGTTCCGCGTATAGTTCTCGAAGGTCCGGATGCCGCGCTCGCAGAGGATAACCCGCGAGTTCCCCTCCTTCAGGATGTACTCCGCGCAGTTGAGCCACTCGGAGAGGGTCGAATACATCCCCCTCTTCAGGAGCACGGGCTTCCGGCTCTTGCCCACCTCCTTGAGGAGGGAGAAGTTCTGCATGTTCCTTGCGCCGATCTGAAGGACGTCGACGTATTCGCTCATCCAGGAAACGTCCCGGGTGTCCAGGACCTCGGAAACGACGAGGAGTCCCGTTTCCTCGCGCGCCGTCTTCAGGATCTTCAGGCCCTTCAATCCGAGGCCTTGGAAGGCGTAAGGCGAGGTCCGCGGTTTGAACACTCCCCCCCGGAGCATATGGGCGCCCCCGGCCTTGACCGCGCGGGCGATCCGCAGGGTCTGCTCCTCGCTCTCCACGCTGCAGGGGCCGGCGATGACGACAAGCCCCTCCCCGAACCGGACCTCCCCCAGAGCGATGACGCTCCGGGTCGAATCCGTCCTGGATACGAGACCTATGTTGTTCATGACGTGAGCCTTCTTGTGTCGACCAAGTCCATGGCAAAAGAACCTCCTGGAAATAACATGGAGCCGAAATGGGGTGCGTGGGGGGGGGGAAGGGTTATGGGCGCTTAACGCCCAAAGTAGAAGAGATACGAATACGAACGGGCCGTGTCGCGCCGGGGTAACATCGTCGTCGTATTCATGTTAACAGCCATTATTCACAAAACGCCGCGCGTGTCAAATGAAATCTCTCTTTTATTCTTTCGGCCCGATGACAACCTCGACGGCCCTATCCATCGACAGGACGGCTCTGAGGAAGGCGTTC
>Ga0315297_10001815_pt1 | contig 13339 bp, 16 predicted proteins | sample YL17G15_0_MG_FD_203628 | JGI IMG/M metagenome (GOLD analysis project Ga0315297, IMG submission 203628) | Sediment microbial communities from Yellowstone Lake, YNP, Wyoming, USA - YL17G15_0 | ecosystem: Environmental > Aquatic > Freshwater > Lake > Sediment | place: USA: Wyoming | collected... | reverse complement strand
ATCCGTCCAAAACCCATTTAGGAAAAACTTTTGGTATGTTTGGTCGGTTTTTTGTCAATCTATCATCGCAGGCGGCTTCTAGGTCTTTGTATGGAAATTTCATTATTTCTTTTACAAACTCATTGTCGCTAGTGGCTATCTGGAGATTCCAGCCATTAGCCATACACGAATTTAGCAGCTCCTTAATTTCTTTTTCGTCTGATTTATCCTCTCTCTCTCTCGATTTTTCTTCCGCAAATGCAGATGGATTTCCGATTCCAGCCAAAAGCCCGGCGGTAAATTTATCAACGCCCTCAGTTCCTTGAGCTTCGGTCTGATTTGGTTCTGGTTCTTTTATCGTTCTAAAATCTCTCTCCTCTTTCTTTTCTTCTTCTGGTTCCATTTTTTCAGAAAAATTATCTATCTCTCTCTCTTCTAAAATGTCAAAATTTTCAAAATCGTCTCCATGGTCCTCCTTAGTTAACCTTTCTGAGAGAGATGGATTTAAAGTTTCTTTAAAAAGAATTTCTTTACGCTCCTGCAACTCTACGCCCTCACTTGCTTTAAGGGATGTAAGTGTATTGCTTACTGATATAGGTGGTGTATCGCTGTCCGATACACCCTGTATCGCTTGCTGATACACCTCTTTATCTGTATCGCTTTCTGGAAAATTGCCCTCTATGTCCTCCTCCTCGCCGTCATTTAATTTGTATAAACGATTTGGACTTTCTCTGGATTTGCAAATCGGACAAGCAAAATCTTGAGCTAATTCCGTAAACTCTTTTCTGCACCTTGCACAACTAAATTTTATCACGATTAGCTTTTTTACAAGTAATGATTTTATGGAGTCTCTGATTTCCGTTTTTCCCAATCCAGTAATCCTTGAAAAGTCCGAAAGTGAGGCTTGGTCCCATACTTTGCCAATGCTTCTCCAGCCCCTTGTTTGGCGTGTTATAACAAGCATTAGTTTCGTTTCAGCGCCAGAAAGATTTTTCAAGTAAGAATCGACAAATATATTTGGTCCTTGGTAGTAATTTGGCTTGTCAAATGGAAATGGTTTATTTTCGTTAGTCATTTTAGGTCACCGCCCATTCTATAAATTCGTGATTTATGGTTAGATTGTTTTCTAGCTGAATTAACACTTTTCTATAAAGTAAATTTGAGATGGCTTCCTTGACTTTTTTTTCTGAATGTATGCCATCAAAATTATTAACAATTTCTTGCATTGTATATGACAGCTTGATGCCACAAAAAAAAGACATTTGAATCAGAATTTTGAGCTCCAATGCAGAAAGAGAGGATTGGATCATGATTGACAAAATGAAGGGCTGGTTGAAGTTTTGGTAATATTCAACAGCATTTTTAGGTAGTTGCGAAAGTCGCTGTTCACGGATAGATTTGCGTCCCATATTATCTCCTTATGTTGTCAATAAAATAAGGGATGCTGATAGATTGACAACTCCAATTACTTGGCACTATCAGCATAGAGAATCTCTCAGCATAATAGCTAGTTATGCCTCCCCTCTTTTCTATCTCTCATTATTTGGCGTGATGCTATTAGTTAAAATGATTTTAGGGTCAATGATAATGCAAATTTTGATTTTGCCTTCCGCTGTTTTCTCAAAACTTGCGTCAAATCCCTTGGCAAGCTCTAGGATTTTGTGTAGTAACTCGATGACTTTGATAAGATTTCCCAATTTCAATCCCCCTTCAATAAAAAAAGAGCTGCGATTGCCAAACCGATATACAAATTATAATTCTTTTTGCCGTCTGGTGTTGTTCCGTTGCCATTCCCATTTGGTTTCGCAGACTCCGTGATCGTTATCATGTAGATATAAAACAAAGTGAAATTCGTTGTTTTGATAAGGTTTTCTATCTCTGCTAAATATGCGGTAGGTAGTATCTCAGAGCAATTACATTTCGCAAAGGCTTCCGTTATGCTCATACTGCTGTAATTAATTAGTTTCTTAATACAGACTCCCTCCGCTTCCGTTGGTAAAACCGTTCCCGGTTCAATCTCAAGCCGTCCCCAGCTCCACGTTGTTGGATAGTTGGGATATGAAAGCGGTCCTAAAAAATACATCTCTAATATCTTTGACGCCTGCTCATGTATCCAGACCCCATCGGCATAGGGTCGGCTGACTGGTTGCCCATTTATTAAATCAGTCACGTCATAGATAAAGAATTTAATCGGCATGGCAAGTATCGGGTTCGGATATAGTTCTTGTAGGGGATAGCCGGTCACCCCGGCCTGCACTGTTCCTGCTGCTTGATAACTCTCATATAATCCGCTTCCTTTTAAGACATAATATTTTATCCATGAAAAATCAGGCTCGTCCGGTATGAAAATGTTGATAGCGGGATCATTATCAAACCAATATATCGTCCCCGGGACATCGTAGCGCCCTGCATATTCGGTAATCTTTCTTTTCAATGATAGTGCCATGTCATCTCCTCGTTAATATCAGCACGCCAAGCACACCAAAGACAACATACATAGTCCAATCTTTTTTTGGCTCTGGAGGTGGCGGTTCTGGTAGTGGTCCAGTGTCAACAAATGTCATCTTTAAGACAGTGAACCACTGGCTAAAAGGAATGTCGGTTTGCATAGCTAGGGCGTTGGCTATGCTAGATATTTCAGCGTCAAGCAATGCCCTCGTGAGCTTTGCCTGTGCCTTTGCATACTGGACAGACTGATAATATGAATATCCTAGCTTTATGCCTGTTGAGATAAGGCTTACAATCAATGTTATTGTCGCCGGGTCCATTCCCAAATTTAGTTTTTTCATGATCTTCTTGGCAAGGAAACCAACGAACTTCAGTCGTTGGAGGAATTGCCCCCTCCTTTTCTATTGACTTTCATGTCCCTAAACACTATAATTACTACTAGGTGTTAAGGCACTTCGTAAAGAAGATAACTGTTTAATAACACCCATTGTTCTTTGAAAACTGAATTACGGGTTGTTTACAGAAACCGTTGTGAACGCAAAAAATTCAACGCTCAAGTAAAGAACACAAATCACTGTGGTAGAAATGCCACAGGGCGTCAGTCAATACGCCGGACGTGGTGTGCGAAGAAGCAAAGCGCTTAACAGAACGTTAAGTGAACTGAGGTGGAGCATAACTACAAGCCAACTAATTTATTCGTTGGTAGTTGATGCCTGAGGTTCTTTCTTTTTAATAAATAGCAGATAAGCCCCTATCGCTATTGCTCCATATAAAAGCCAGTTTGTTTTTTGTGATGGTCCTGGCGTTACCACTTCTCCACCCGCACCTTCAAACGTCAAAGCAGTATCGTCAAACGATTCAATCGTTTCCATATCTGCAAACCAAACCATGGCTACCCAGTAATCTACTCCGGTGAAAGTGTTTAGTGTTACCCTCTTATCAACAATTACGCCCTTGTTTCCTCCTGCTGTAACCGCTGAATATAGTGGCGCCACTGAAATACTCGTTGGCGTTCCTGTTGGCGATGGAACGTAGGTTTCTACAAGCGTTATGTAATCTGCGGGTATGCCAAAACTCTGCCATCCAGAGCCTGCATCAAAAAGTATGGCTTCTCCATTTTTGATTTTAAGTATAACTGCATTTGTTCCCTGATATGTAACTTTGGAATATAACGGCGTAGCGTTTAGTTGTTCTACTGTCATTTTTTATGGTCTCCTTTTGCCGAATATTAAAGCCCCTGCGATTATGCCGAGAGCTAATATCGGTATACTTGATACAATCCCGCTTGATGGTTCCGGCGCCATTAGCGCCTTACATCTCTCAGAACCAAGCAAGTTTCTACAATTCTCGTAAGTTTTGAGATAAATGTCGATTACTGTTGGCGCACTGGACACGATTTTGTCCCTGCAAAAGTCCGGCGATGCGTTGTTAAGGCAAGTATCGTATCCAGACAAAAACGCCTTTGGTAAGTTTATAAAAGATAACTCCATTGGTTTCCTCCTATGGTGTGAATGTTGTTATAAAGAAAATCTGTGCTTCTGCATTGTTTGAATAAGTTGCTCCGTCTAATTTTCCGTTTGCTGACAAAAAAATCTCTTCTGTCTCATGCGGTCCTATTTCCACTATAACATCTATTCCGTTTATGGTTTCGTATACAATAACCGGCTCTGCATCCGCATTGTAAATTCTTGCAGTAACCCGCCTTGCGCTTGCGGTAAAAAAAGTCTTACGGATAGGCGTTAGTGTGTCAGTCCACCAATCATAATAAAAAGTTTTTTTCCCCAATAATAAAATAGCTGCTATGGCTAATAAAATATATTCCATTTTACCCCCTTTTTATCAAAAATTAGTTATCAGCAATTCTGTTGCGCTCTTCAATGCTCCGCTATTTATTGAGTATTTCGTTTTGACTTTGTGAAATTTAAGTCCCGCAAAGGCTTTCCTTACTCTAGGATGATTATTATAGCTTATAATAGCCTTGCCTTTCATGGATTTGACAACCTTAGCAACTTCTTCTGGATTTATTTCGTTATGATTGTAGTATCCTTTAACAGCAAAATAAGGCGGATCGATATAGGCAAGCATATCCTTTGAGTCATATTGATTTACAGCGTCTTTGTAGTCTTTATTTAGTATCTTTGCCTGTTTCAGTTTATCTTTGTATCTATCGCATTTTCCCCTAAAATTTACAGCATTATCTCCACGCTTAGCAATCGCATCAGAAAAGTGCGGTTTAGTGTTATTTCTCCCATAGGCTCGCTTATTTACCCCCAAGTAACTGCAAATATCATTTGCCTGGCTTTCTTTTGCCCTGTCAAACTCTATCCTATTCTTTGGCATCTTACAAGCCCCTATCTTCTCACATCCGCTATCACGCACACCCTTATAAAAATTTATCAGGTCTTTGTCTATGTCATTGATTACATTCACGTCAGCTAATTGCTTCTTGAAAAACACAGACCCACCTCCGAGAAAAGGCTCAACGTAAACCTTATGCTTAGGCATCATAGAGATTATCTTGTTTGCTAGTTTAGTCTTGCCACCAATCCAACCGAGTATCGGCGGAAGTGAATCAGCGCCTTTTAGATGTGCGCTTAGTCTGCCAAACAAAGTCATCTGGCTAGGACTGATAAAATCCGTCTGCTCTGGTATGGTCTTTTTTGATTTTTGCTTGACTGGAATTGTAGGTTGCTGATTGAGATATTTCTCAAACTCAATTTTTTCATCTTTGGGGCTAAATCGTGTTAAATTCTCCACATAGTTGAACGTTTCTGTAATTGGTCTTGGTTCTCCTTTGCCAAAAGGCGCGTATAGTTGCTCAGTTTCTACTCTAACGCTTTTTGGATTAACCTTAATCACTTTATAATAGGCTGGTGACATACTATTCCAAACTCTATCGCCGGGTTTAAGTTGGTCAAAACGACTGAAGTTAGTGTTTGTGTCACGCAGAAAATTATGGTATATTTTCGTCCTTTCGGCTGATATTTCAGCTTCCTTTCTTTTAGCTTCCATCAAAATAATTATGTCCTTTGTTTCTCTTGATACATTCGGAGTGTTCAGGTCAAACTTACCTTCCTTGAAGGCTTGCCAAACCCCGCCTTTCCATTCTGATTTACCCTTTGCGCTTGCGTCCCACTCTCTATGTCGCTTCTGGTCATACTCGGCTTTTGCTCTTTTGCTCAACCTTGCATACTGAGTTGGCGCTATTTCCGCTATCCAGGGTTCATGGATATTTTGTTGTGATAAATACATACTTGGATTGAGTTCCCATATCGGCGCGGTCTTGATATTAAAAGCCCCAAACTTTAGCTTCGGTTTGTTTTTCAGCTTATCAAGGCACTCCTGCATCTGCTCTTGAAACATCGCCTCTGCTGATGATAGCTTCTCTTGCTTGCCGAACATATCGGCGGTCAGCTTAGCTGCGATAGCCTCTTGGAATACCTGTGTCTTACCAGGTTTATATCCCCGGCGTTCCATACATGCTTCAAGGGGATCGTCTGATTTCGCAACGTCCTCAACCTCCATAGTCAGGTCACGTTTCAAGCCCGGAAATAACTCTTTTTGTTTCGGTGAGAAAAACTCCTCCCCATAAATCTTTTTCCGGTAGCCTCCAATTTGTGCTAATAGCGCCGTATTAAATTCAGATTGTCTGCTCATTGGTTTACCTCAAAAAATGCTTTCGCAAAACCAGAGGGCGTCTTTGCCCTTTTTTCGCTTTCTCCACCCCTGGTAATATCAGAGATAGAGGGAATTTTACTTTTGCACAGCAAATATCTTTTTTTAGCAGAAATATAAACATCATAAGCATCAGGGCGCTGCGCATAATCAAAATATGTTCGCTGCGGAATATTGAATTTTCCCCAAAGTGCCGTTCTTTTTGACCAGTTTTCCATTCCATCAAACCACCAGGGTTCGAATCTGTATTGGTATTTACCCAGCCACCTGCTTATTAATCCAATGGGGTTTTCTAATGCCCAAAATTTTAAAGTAGTTTGGCATTGGAATATTATTCTCATACAGGCATTGACAACATTCATTCCCTCAATAAAATCTCTTGGTTTTACGTTAGGATCCTTGTCGTAGCGATTCCTAGCGATGCTAAACATCGTGCAGGGAGGCGCAGCTAATATGCCATATACATTTTGCGGAGGAATGTAAGTTATAACGTCATTTTCCGGTAATGTAATTGGTTTTACATTATATCCAGCATCAAGATAGGGCTTTGACCACGATCCTGTCCCGCCGCACAAATCCAGAATTAATTTATTATCCATATTTACAATAATATCGCCTTATTAAATTCAGATTGTTTGCTCATATAAATATTCTCCACGTTCTAATATTTATTAAAGAAATTGTCTATAATATTGCTTCATATTTGTAAAATATATGCACTTTTCTTCATCTCCAGCATTGACAGCCAACAAAAATTGATGAATCGCCATAAAATAAATCTTGTTAGCTTGTTCCGGCGTGACTGGTGGAAATTTTATTGTAAAATCTTTCATTATTTCCCTGCCTTAGGCTTTGCTGGTTGGAGTATTATAACGGATTCCGCTTCAGACCATAACCCGCCGTCTGTTGACCATCTAATAGCATATTCTCCTAAAACGTTCCTGTTGAAAGTTCCCTTAATAAACCCGCTTTCTATCGGAAAATACCACGTCTGAATGACCTTGTAAGACATAGCATAATGATCAGCGATAATCTGCACAACAGTTAAATCCCACGTTACGGCTTGCGCTATCCAGTTATTCCATATTCCGGCATTATCCCTTGTGGTTGCTATCTGGACCACGTTTTCAGCTAAAGCCAAAGTAGAGATAAACAATAAAATTAAGATAACCATTACTATTTTCATTAAATTAACCTCCTGAATTTTATGCTCTCATTGCGATTTTTCTAGCTACCATTCTGCCAAAAAACGTCATCTGCCCGCCCTTCTCAGCGATTTTCTTTTCGGGTTTTCTTTGGATTGGCATTATTGTAAAATCATATTTACCTGCTGATGATGTTCCATGATTTGCCATTATAGTTTTTGGTTGCGTGACCCACAATTCTAAAACTGCCTCTTTGATATGTTTGGGATCGTCAATGGCTAAGGGAATTTTTGCTGTCGGTGAATTTGCTTCAAGATAGTATCTGTATTTCTTTTTTTGCCTTTCGCTTAGGTCTTGAATTGCATTAATCATACTATTGATTGTATCTTCGTGAGCTTCTTGCGATGTATCATTCTTAGAGCGTCTTAGTGCGCCTGTTAGTCTATCGTTAGCCCTATTGATACTTACATTATCAGATTCATTTAGCGAAAGTTCCTCTGGCGTGACATCGGTTAGTTTGACATTTTCCGGGTTGACTCTATCTATATTCTTATCAAAATAGTGACTACCCTTTTGTAGTCTTAAAAATCCTCTACTATCCCCTTTATTTATCCAAGCAACTTCCCAAAGTCCCCCCCCATACTCAACAACATCTCCCTTTTTTATTTCACCAAAAAACGTCATCTGCCCGCCCTTCTCAGCGATTTTCTTTTCGGGTTTCTTTACAAGCATGAAGTCTTTAATATCGTAAGTTTCGTATTTATCTCCCCCTCTGGTCCATAAAAGCCAATATCGTCTTCCTTCTCTATCTGTTTTTACTCTTGGGTCCATCCAGAATATTGCGGTGCCATGTTTGGTTCTGAAAGGTTTTACAACATTTTTGTAAGTGCCTGGAATATATTTTGGTATCTTTGGAATATAACCAAATGTCCCCTCTTGCTGTTTTGCTAAATATGATTCAGCATCAAACATCAAATCCTTGACAGAAAACCGGCGCTTGCCTCGTGGTAGCCTTGACCTTGCTTCTTCTGCTTTCCCGATAGCTTCAACAAGTTCCGATTCGTTCATCTCCATTTCTTGCGCCAGCTCATCGAGTTTAATGCCCTCTTTGGACTTGTATTTGGTTGGTATATCTCTGTATTCCTCTTGCAAATATCCACCGGTGTATGGTGCTATACCTCCGTGATATTTGATTCTCCGCATTACTCTTTTTGTATCGTCAATGGATTGGTTCATTTCTTCGGCAAGGACTTTAGCGACTGACTTAATGGCTTTATCTGTGTATTCTACCTCAGTTTGTTTCCAGGGGATTGGCGCTGTTTGTGTGGAGCATTCGTTTTCGCTATTGCACGTTAAAGCATATTTCTTACATCGCAGCTTGTTATATGCGTCTCTGACGTATTGCTTACACGATAGATTCACGCCTTGCAAGCCCTTTGCCTTTAATGTTAATATTTTGTAATCCTGATCGTATTGCTTGAATTCATCTTTGTTCGCAGTCTCAAAGGCACTATCCCATTTTCCACTTGCGTAATTGTCAGCATTTTCTCTATACATAACAGACCAATCAATATTGGTTCCACCTTCTTTATATGTTTTTTCTGCTTTGTCAGCAACATCATACATTCTGCTGATCCTGTATTCTTTTTTTGATGGTATGTTCGCTTTTGCTTTTGGCTTCCAGCCTTCCGCTTTTCTTTGTTCCGTTTCTCTTATACATGCTTTGGTTTTGCAGTTCGGAGCATAAATAAAACATCTGGTTATATTATTACCTTTTTTACTAATAACCTGCTGCCAACCGATACAATTCAATAAATGTCCTGCAAAGTCTAGCTTTTTGGATTGTGTGTATCTCTCGCCCTGCCCTGTCCCTATCAATGCCCTAGCATCATCAGCAGTAAGCGCCCAGACAGCGTGTAAGCGATTCGGACTGCTCTTTTTGATATTAGTAGCCTCTTGTCTGCTGACAGTGGTTAAACCTCGCCCGGTATCTAACATATAAAATAATCTTTTTGATTTTCGCTTTTTAATTCCAGCGATAGAAATTTTATTTGTTTTTTCTTCACTCAAAAACCCAAAAAGCGCCAAAATCACCAACCCAATGCCGAGAAATTTACCAAAACTTTGAGAAGATTCTGGCGTTTCACCCAAACTATCATTTGTTTTTATCATATATTGTCCTTTGGTTATTATATTAAATGGTTTTTTGTTAAATTTTATTAATTGAAACACCAGAATCGAGTATATATTGAGTATAAAACTTTTAGATATAAAAGTCAAATGGTTTCTTGCTTATTATTTGTTTTTTGTGTATAATATTAATATTAGACCCGGAATATATTTTATTTTTTAACCAAAAAGAAAAGTTTTGAGCATTATTAATGTTCTATAAATTGAGGATATTGACATGATTATTGAAAATATCGCTACAAAAGAAAACCCAAGAATTTCTATTATCAAATATCGTGAAGGCGCGAGGAGAACTTGTAATTGGAAAGAAAACGAAAAACCCGTGATCATGCTTTATAGTCGTTGGCTTTGGGAAAAACAGTTTGGCGAGATACCGCAAGGATGTGTTGTTCATCATATAGACCATAATCTTTTAAATGATTTTATTGAAAATTATGAGTTAATGCGAGGTGGGTCTCATTCAAAATCCACTGAGTTTCGTGATTGGGTAAAATTTTTAAAACAGCATGATAAATTCGATAATAATTTTAAGGAGAAAAGATTTTGGGATGCGTTAGAAGGCATTAATGATGCCAAAAAATTGAATAACGTATTGAAAAAATATAAAAAAAGCCAACGTGAGATGTCAGTATTGTTAGATATCAGCGAATCAGCTATATCAAGAATATTATGCGGAAACAGGAATGCGGGATGCCATTTTCTACGAAAGATGTATGAGTTTATTCAGCATCCAAAAGAATTGATTAATTATTGCAGAGCATGTGCGGAAAAATTTAATAGAATTGGATTTAGGCATTTTTGTAATAATTGCAGGGATTCACGAAATAGAAAACAGTTATTTTTTTCCTTTATAAATAAATAATATTAAAAAAATCTATTGACTTTTGTATTTAAATGTCTTATAGTATTAATAAATAAAGTAATTTGTTAATAATAGGTAATATTAATTATGTTTATTATATATAAAAGTTGAAAAGGCTTTGTATGGCTATGTAAAACTTAAAGATGGCATAAAAAATTGAACATTAAAAATGAGAGAAAAAAACGATAAAAATGCTGTAAAAGCTAGAGAACATCACCCTTTAGAGTTTGTTAATTGTAAAGTTTTGGCAATGCTTTTAGGAAGATCGCCTACAACTTTTTGCAAAGACAAAAATATTGATTTATTTGATAAGATAGGATTCATTTATCGTGGGCGGGTTCGTAGATATAGTTTTACTGATGCGGCTAAGCTTGCATATCCAGAACTTTCAAACTATGAGATTGCAAGGCTTAGGGTTGATATTAATGAGAAGATACTAGAAGGGCGGAAACGAGACAAGGCGGCAATGTCTAGGAGTGAAGAAGAATGAATTTTTGGGGCAAAGAGAAAAGAACAGGCGCGGTATTGCATCCTTTCAATGAGTTTCAGGATACTCTCAAAGAATTTGAGATCAAGACTGGGCCGGTAAAGATTTTTTCTATAAGAAGAAATGCAAAAGGCAAGCCAGCAAAATATCTGAATGATACGAGACCAGTAAGGGATTTTAGAGATGGCACAGTTGAGGATATTCTATCTGCTGACTATGGCGGCGGTGAATACGAATTGCAGGTTTACAAAGAAGAAAACGGCATTAACCGCTACGTTAGAACGCTTCATTATCAAATCGCAGGCGAAAGTCAGGATGGTGACGACTCAGCGGATGACCCGCTGAAGGCTTTGGCTTATAAGTCATTAGAAAAACAGCTAAACACCAACCCAAGCAATATAACGGAGCAACTATTACTCCGAATGATAGACGCAAACTCAGGCAGGCAAAACAGCCTTCTCGATCAAGTTCAGATACTCAAAGAGATTGGCGAATTGACAAAATCTCAAATTCCAGTTATCCCCCCAGAGAACGAAACGGCGGCAATGATGCAGATGATTTCTACTCTAGCAGCTACATACATGGCAAGCCGTATGAATCCAGCACAGCCCGCTATCGCACCAACAAACGCAACGCCAGCCCTTGCAGAGATAAAACTCCCTTCAGGTGGAAACGGCAGTCATGGACCCAACGAGCAACCAAAACCAATAGAAACAACAAGCTATCAGGACGCTTTCTACAAAATATTCCTTGATCAATTCAAGTTAGCAGGGCAGGAAGGCGCTGAGATTGACGAGTTTGCCGGCATGATTGAGAGTATGGCGGTCAATGCTATCGGATGGATTCCCGAACCGCAATGGCATCCAGTCGTGGCTGATTTTGTCAAAGGCTATTCCAAGATGGATTTAGGTTTGCTTAACTCTGGATTCGAGAGGCTTATGGCGTTTGCAGGGATAGACAAGGAAACGGCTGATAAGATAAAAACAAGGCTTTTGGTTATCTATCAAAATAACGTGGCGCAACTTAAAGCGGAGGGGGATAGATGCAAGCGAGCAGGGCTAGGAATATGATAACGCCTTTTTTAACCGAAGGCGTGACTAATATAGACGCTTTACTAATAAAATCTGATAACATAGACGACAGGATAGACTTGATACTGGACGAAATTTATCTAGGAAAATCCGACCCTGCGGTAAGACAGTTGGTAGGAAAAATCCTTGTAAACGTTGAAGAAAAAGACTATATGGGGGAGTTACAGGCTATCTTTAATTGGGTGCGCAAAAATATCAGGTATACACGGGATCCCCATCACTTAGAATTATTCCAGAAACCTAAACGAATTTTAGAGCTCAAAACTGCTGATTGTGACGATTTGGCTATTCTAATAGGGAGTATGGTTCAGAATATAGGATTTGCGTTAAGATTGCGTGTCATAGGCGTTGAATCTACGGAACCAGAACATATCTATCCAATGGTGCAGAATCCGGACAACGAGGAAGAATGGGTAGCCATGGACGCCTCTATGAAAGAAAAAATGGGATGGGAATATCCACACGAAAAATGTCTTTATTTACAGGATTACGAGGAAGATGACGACTAAGGGGGTCCAAAATGGAAATTAAAACATCTTTATTTAGTTTATTTGGAAGAGTAGGCAGATTAGGTGCTGTCAGTCCGATTACTAATGCCGAAATTGTAGGGGAATTATTAACACGAAATTACACAACCGGTGAGATAACAACCCCGGTAGAAGCAACGATAACAAGAGCGGAAGCGATTAAGTATGCAGTCAATAAGGGGCTGGACAGCTATGGTCGCCCAAGAAATGCCGTATCGCTAACTTATCTACCATCATTGGATTTTAACACCATAGTTAATTTTTGCACAGTTTGGGCGAACTGGTATCTAAGCGGGACACAAAAAGCAGAGTCATACTACATGAGTGGTTTAAGAGGATTAAGAGGTAGGAATATGCGCGGTTTGGGTGATGTATTTACAGAGGGTCCGCCGGAACCGGGCTATAGCGGTTGGGGAGTGCTTTTGTCTTTGATTGCTGAGGGAGTTGGCAGCTATGCAGATTATCTGTTAAAAAAGCAAGCGATGGCAGAAGCAGGTTGGGGATTCCCGGCGCAAACGACGGGGTCAGACGCGCAATTTAGGCAGATGTTGTATGCAAGAGGTTTGACGACAGCGCAAATAAATGACATAATGAACCCATATCAACCAAAAGAAGGGACTCCAACGTGGGTTTGGGTTGCAGGGGGCGTGGCGGCTGTATATCTTCTAACACAGAGAAAAACTGCTTAATATTTGGTAAGTGAATATGTATAATCCAATAACAAATACAGAGATAGAGACCGAATTAAATGCTCGTGGTTATTTCCGTGCAAGTCCAGCACAGCCACCCCCTCCGGGACCGGTCGTTTCGCCCGTTACTCCGCCTCTGTCCGTTCCTCAGGAGGGGCTTGCTTCATTAATTTCTAATAAGATTTTTATGTCTATTATAATCGGAACAATATTAACTTTTTTCGAATAAGGGGGCTTGTTTATGAG
>Ga0315297_10001814_pt1 | contig 13344 bp, 11 predicted proteins | sample YL17G15_0_MG_FD_203628 | JGI IMG/M metagenome (GOLD analysis project Ga0315297, IMG submission 203628) | Sediment microbial communities from Yellowstone Lake, YNP, Wyoming, USA - YL17G15_0 | ecosystem: Environmental > Aquatic > Freshwater > Lake > Sediment | place: USA: Wyoming | collected... | reverse complement strand
GGCGATACGAATAAGCTTTCACATATAGATCAGGTACTGTTCCAGATGTATATGAAACACCGCATGAGAGCATATCAGGCTTTCTACCATGTCAATCCTGATTATGCATATTGGTATGGCTGGGCAATGATGGTAAAAGACCTTGGAGAAATCAGGGAACTTGCGCAAACAATGAAGGCAACGCATAAAAACAAATAAATTCTAAATCCAGCGATAAGCATTGTCATTGCGAGTGAAACGAAGCAATCTTGCCTTTCTAAAGGAGATTGCTTCGCACCTTTCAGGTACTCGCAATGACATATGCATCAAGAGATTGAGAAACCTATCGCTGGATTCGGGTATAATATACAAAGGGATAACATTATGAGTCCTGTATTGAAACTTGAAAATGATAATCAAAAGAAGGAACTAATTTTTGAATTGAAGTATCTTTTATCTCTGACTACCCGCCAGCGGTTCGAAATGATGCTTAAGAAGTCGGAAGAGATAAAAAAATTATTGGGTAAACGTGGACGCCGAAAAGCTTTTCAAATTATTAAAAGAACATAAAGTCGATTTTGTAATAATTGGCGCCACTGCTTTTCCTGTCCATGGATATGCACGTTCAACCCTCGATGTCGATATCTTTCTGAAGCCTGAAAAAATTAATGTTAAGCGCGCCCTGATTGCCTTAAAAGCATTCGGATATGATATGACCGGTATTACTTTTGAAGACATGCTGAAGAAAAAAATCTTAATCCGTCAGTATGCCGTAGAAACTGATCTGCACCCGTTTGTAAAAGGTGTGGATTTTGAACAGGTATGGAAAAACCGGGTAAGGGCAAAATTCGGGAATACTTTTGTTTATTTTGCCTCGCTTGATGATCTTATTAAGATGAAAAAAGCGGCGGGAAGAGCGAAGGACATTGAGGATCTTAGAGTTTTAAAAGAAATAAAGAGAATAAAAAGAAGAAAAAATTAAAAATGCGCTTAATACTTTTTGACATAGACGGAACATTGATTGATTCGGGCGGAGCAGGGGTCCGTTCGCTGGACCTTGCATTCAGGAAGGTCTTCTCGGTCCTCAATGCCTTTCAGGGCATAAGCATGGCGGGCAAGACGGACACTCAGATAATTAAAGAAGGCTTGATAAAACACGGGCTTTCAATGGACGGTAATTTTGATGCGATTATTGAAGCCTATCTTTTGTATCTCAGGGAAGAGATACGGAATGATGGAAAACATACAAAACCCGGTATTTATGAGATATTAGAGCAATTAAATCCCATGGAAGATATCGGATTAGGACTTCTCACGGGAAATCTTGAACAGGGCGCAAGGATAAAACTTGAGCCGTTTGATCTCAATAAATACTTCCCGTCAGGTGCCTTTGGAAGCGACGATGAAGACAGGAACAAACTTTTGCCGTTTGCAGTAAAGAGGTTTGAGGAAATGTTTGATAAAAGGATAGATATTGAAAAAAGCATTGTGATCGGCGATACCCCCCGTGACGTCGAATGCGCCCATATCTACGGCGCCGTCTGTATCGGCGTGGCTACCGGACCGTATTCCATTCACGAGCTGACAGAAGCAAAGGCGGATTATGTATTAAAGGATTTGTCTGACCATATGGGTCTTTTGCAATCATTGAATCTTTTGGCCTTGTGATTGAACTGAGGATAGAGTATTTGAGCTCATTCTCGCTCGTTCCTCCCTCCGAGGCTTTTGCCTCTTTATTTTCAAATACTTGACTATCGGCAAAAAAAACCGCTCAAATACTCTGTCCTCAGTTGCCGTGCCAACTTCTTAACTTCTTAAGCTTTTTACCCGCTCCTTCAGTTCATCGACAAAGAATTGATACTTATCGGTACCCGCAGGTTTCTTCGACATATCTGCATTGTATGGAAATAACGGTTTTCCAAAGGCTACCTTTATCCGCCTGAATCTGGGCCATGTTGCACTCCTCGGCAATGCTTCAAAAGAGCCTTCGATATATGCAGGTATGACGGGTATATTCAACTCTATGGCGAGTATGCCTACGCCTTTCTTGAACTCCATAAGTTCCCCGTCAAAGGCCCTGCCTCCTTCAGGGAAAATAAGAAGCGATTTCCCGTTTCTTAATACATATGACGACATCTGCAGGGCTTTATTGAGATATTTTTCCTGGTCGATAGGTATAACGTTGGCAAGCCTTGCAAAGGACCTCCCGGCATTGCCGGCAAAGTATTTCTGAATGCCCAGGCTATATAAGTCCCTGAATGTTTTTGACGGCATTCCTGCAACAACTGCAAAGGCGTCGAGATAGCTTGCATGGTTCGGTGTGATAATATACGGCCCCTGAGCCGGTATATTATCAAGGCCTTCGGTTTTCAGGCTGAAAAATATTTTCGAGAGGATTTTTACTAATTGCAGCCCCGTGAATATAATCAGCCGATCAAATGAACTGTGATGAACCCCGACATTTTTTCTGTCATCAAAAGCAGGTTCAGTTGTTAAAATATCTTTCCAGGCCGGCATCTTATTAAAGGATCCGGTTCCGCCGGATCCATATTCCTTAATCCTCACAATTAATTCTGCAACCGTCTGCGCCTCCGCAGTCAGGGTTTCAGGCAGTTTCAACGAGAAAACCTTTTCGAGCATAACGACAAGTTCGATCTTGGCCAATGAGTCGAGTCCGAGATCAAGCTCAAGATTGTCCGTTGCCTGAACAGGAATTTTTTCTTTTAAAAGAGATCTGATACATTCGGCTATCTTTCTGCCGGTTTCATCCTGAATCAGGCTTTGGTCTTCTTCCTTCTCTCTCTGCTCCTTATCCCTGGCTTGCAGCAGGTCTTTGACCATAAACCTCCGGAGTTTTCCAAGCGGAGTCCTTGGCAGAGGTTCGGGATACAGGGCATATCCTTTAAGCCTCATATATGACGGCAGATGGGTAGAGGTATTATTTATCTCCCATTTCAGGGCTTCCTGCATATGGCTGATCTGCGCTGTTTTGGCATATTCCGTATCCGGAACGATGACCGCCTGAAGGGATTCGACAATCCCCTTCTCTTCAAGGCCCATTATACATATCTCTTTGATAAGCGGTATTTTCAGGTATTGTTTTTCGACCTCATCGGGATAGATATTCTTCCCCGAGCTCAAAACGATCACCTCTTTTATCCTGCCGGTTATAAAGATATAGCCGTCATTATCAATATACCCGAGATCTCCGCTGTGGAACCATCCGTCTTTTAGAACATCCGAGGTTGCTTCCGGGTTTTTGTAATATCCTTTCATCACCATCGGGCCACTGATAATAATCTCGCCTTCCCGCATAATACCCATCTCTTTGCCGCTTTCCGGTTCGATTATCTTTATCTCTGCCGAGGGTAAAGGCTTCCCGACAGAAGCCGGTTTCCTCTTTTCAATCGGATTAAAGGCGACAACCGGAGACGTCTCTGTAAGGCCGTACCCTTCAAGGATTGTCAACCCAAGCGCCTCAAGGTCTTTCATCACCTGCGGGTCGAGCTTTGCGCCGCCGCAGGCGGAGAACCTGAACTTCTCGCCGAGGGACCTGTGGACTGATTTAAAAACAACCTTGCCGAGGTTTATGTCGAATTTTCTCCTCAGCGTTCCCGATATATTCAATATCCTGAACATTATTTTCGGCAGCGGTCCGGGCAATTGCCTGATCTTGTTGAAAATACCGTTCCGTATCAATTCAAGCAACTGAGGCACGCTGACAAGCATGGTCACGCCGAAATCTCTCATCGCGGCCATAAGATCGGGACCTTTCAGGCTTTGAGGGTAGGTGATAGCTGTTCCCAAAAAAACGGGCAGGATGCAATTGCCCAAAAAAGGATAGGTATGATGCAAAGGGAGCACTGAAATAACACTGTCATCATGCGAAAGGATCCCCGCCTCAATAAGTGCATCGGCGTCCGAACAGAAATTCTTATGGGTAAGCATAACACCTTTTGGTTTGCCGGTCGTACCGGATGTATAGATGATAGATGCAAGGTCTTCCTCTGAAATATCCGGATATTTGCCTATATTGGGCGTCTGCAGGATTTTATTGAAGTCAGGCGAGTCAAAATTTATTTGAACAACTTGCGGCTTGCCGGGTTGCTTTAATGCTTTTTTGACATTTTCTTCCGTTTTAGAACTGTGGAATATGACCTTTGCTTCGGAATCGTCAAGCAGGTTTTTTATTTCATTCGGACCAAGCTGTACATCAATCGGTATGCCTATGCCGCCTGACATAGACAGCGCCAGATATGCCTTGCACCATTCGGGCCTGTTTTCAGAATGGACTGCAACCCTGTCGCCTTTTTGAATGCCGCTGTTAATAAGCCAGGATGCAATCGCTTTGGTATTGCTCAGAAGTTCTTGGTACTTAATGCTTTTCCATTCCCGATCGAAATAATTGAAGGCAATCTGATCCTTATATTCCCCGGCGGATTTTAAAAATATTTCAGGAATAACTTTTTTGACCATTATTCATTATCCAAGAAAACCCTTGAAATAGCAATGGATTCGGAGACAACGGGGAGCATACTGTAAAACCGGAGAAAATTCTGCCGAAAAAAATCGTTATTTAAACGATCAAAGACCTTGCCTGCATTTCGGTTACCGTACCGAATTGATCTTCATCCCTAAAATAATCCATTTGCCCTCTCTTTTGATCGTCACAATACGAAGTTTGGCGCTAGTTTTTTCAAAGACGGCATCAACGTAATTTGTAAAAACAAAAATGTCTTTACCGTTCTGAAAATATTCCAAGTTCTTATATTTTTCAACCGGTTCACATCCTGACAGTTTAAAGTTTTTTAACGGGCCGAATTGCTTTAATTTCAGATCAAAGGAAGTTTTTATTTTTTGATTTTGCTCATCACTCCGGTGCAATTCGGGCACGAATTCGTCCATAAATGAATCCGGGTCCCATGAATTAAAAACAAGGGGAAATATTTTTTCAATATAGGCATTGCTTTCCTTTTCCAACCCCGCAGTTTTTAAATACAGGACCGAATAGCTGCCTAATCCGAAAACAACCAGCAAGCTGAAAATAATAAAAATACGCGACGGCATGCTTTTCATGTTTTCATTGAAGGGTTGTTCCCTTTCGGTCTTTTCCCTGAAAATATGCCCCGCCGCTATTAAGGTCGCGGACAAAAGGAAAAGCGCCGCGTTGAGTTCGAACACTTCTTCAATGAGCTTCGAGTACCCCGGTTTTACAAGATTCAGGTCAAAAACCTGGGCCGGGAAAATAAACCCCGCGGCAACAAGGAAAAATCCGATTGGCTGATACTTGTTGAGTAAAGCCGGAATATCGGGGAAAAGCCGGCGATATTTAAACGCTAAAAAGATGGTCATGATACAGAAGGCAACCGGTAAGACCTTTAGTAAATATCCCGCATTAAGCTCCAAATAATTGAATACAATCGGCACAAGGTCATGAAGGGCGTCAAAATATTCGCCATATATTAATTGCGTATGAAATTTAAAAATCCTTGTGCCGTAACTTATTTCTTCCAAAAAGAAGAAGAGGCCGATAAAAGGCAGGGCAATATAAATTCTTCTGAATGTTTTTTCCTTGATCCGTAAAACAAACAAGATGCCGGGGAAAAAACATAAAAAATAGAAAAGTGCCTGAAGATTTTCAACAAGCCTGTCCTCGGCGATCAGGAAATCCCTTGCTTCGGGAAAGAGAAAGTAACATGCCGGAATCACGGCAATATTGATAATTGCAGTAACAACGGATATTCGAAATAGCTTTAAAATATTTATATTCATTTCAGGTTTTTTCTTTATTGTTTTATCATTATACGGATTTCATTGCATTATTTAAAGAGGACGAATTGCCTCAATATTGAATAAGGTCGCTTTATCGGTTAAATAATAAAGATGGATAATTTATCTGATAAACTATTAAAATTAACATTTATATATCCAAGGGTCTCAGGAGGATTAAAAGGGCATGAGAGTTCTGAGTTTAGGTTGTTCCGGCTTTATCGGTTCACATCTCACGAGAAGGCTGCTGGCGGAAGGGCATTCCGTAAACGGCATAGATATATACGACGATAAAATAGAGGAATTCCTTAGCCACGACAAGCTCAATTTTATCAAGTGTGATATTAGAAATCCCGGGTTTAATATGGATGAAATTATATCGGACGCCGATGTCGTTATTGACCTTATAGCTTATGCAAATCCCGGACTTTATATAAAAATGCCTCTCGAAGTTTTCCGGCTTAATTTTACCGAGAATCTTAAGATCGCCGAAGCCTGTGTCCGTCAAAACAAACGGCTCATCCAGTTTTCGACGTGTGAAGTGTACGGCAAAACGGTGGTAAGCATACTGAAAGATGAATTGCGGAATCCTGAAGACCCGAAATATGCGTTATTCTCGGAGGATAAAAGCGACTTTATCCTCGGGTCTCTGAAAAAGCACCGATGGATTTATGCATGCGCCAAGCAACTCCTGGAACGTGTTCTTCATGCTCACGGAATCGAACACGGCTTTAACTATACCATTATTCGTCCTTTCAACTTCATAGGACCCAAGATTGATTATCTCCTGAACGAGACCGACGGCATACCACGGGTGTTTTCGTTCTTCATGGATTCACTCCTCAGCGGGAAGCCTATGCAATTAGTTGACGGCGGACGCCACCGAAGATGCTATACCTATATTGACGACGCCATTGAATGCATCTACCGCATAATCATAAATCCTGAAGGCGTATGCAACCAACAGGTATTTAACATCGGCACCCCTGAAAACGAAGTAACTATCCGGCAGCTGGCTGAACTAATGCGTGAAATATATTCCGATAAATTCTCCGATAAAACAACCCCCTTGACGGATATTGTAGAGGTCCCTTCCTCAGAGTTCTACGGTGAAGGATATGAAGATTCCGACCGCAGGATACCCGACATTACAAAGGCCCGCACTCTGCTGGGCTGGGAGCCTCAATGGAAATTAAGACAATTGCTGGAAACCACCATGCATTACTATATTAACGATTATATCGAGCATTACCGTAAACAGACGACGCATACTCATTTCCACGATATGGTACAAAAGGCGTTAGAGATAACCTAAATGTTGCATAAACGGCAGGGCAGACACGATGACAAGTCTTATAATGCGACAAAGGACCATATTCTGAACACATAAATGCAGATCTAACCTGAGGTGTCTTTCAGAAGAAGGTCGGAGCACAGTTTGAAAGTACATTAAGGTGTCGCTACAAGACCTTTTCATCGCGTCAGCCCTGCCGTTTTTAATAAATTTTTGCAACTGGTTAGTTTCCTTTCATATTATAAAGGCTTAGATGGTTGATAAAATATTTATCATAATGCCGGCTTACAATGCCGGGAAGACTATCGAACGGGTTTTTGCCAGGATACCCGACTATGCAAAAAACCGTGTCAGGCAATACGTTGTGGTAAATGACGGCAGCTCTGATGATACTGAAGATGCTCTCGACCGTTTGGAGAAACAGTATCCAAACCTTGCAGTTCTGAAACATGAAAAAAACCTCGGGTATGGAGCTGCGGAAAAGACTCTCCTTAATTATGCGCTAAAAGGAGGAGCCGAGGTTGCAATCCTCCTGCATTCGGACGGACAGTATTCCCCGGAAAAAATACCCGACCTTATTAAGCCTTTTGACAACAATCAGGCCGATATTGTCCAGGGGTCAAGGATGATGGGCGGCGGCGCCTTAAAGGGCGGGATGCCTTTATATAAATTTGCGGCGAATAAAGCTTTGACCTTTATTGAAAATCTTTCCTTTGGCATGAAAATGGCCGAGTTTCACAGCGGCTATATGATATATGCGCGGAAGGCGCTTCTTGAAATACCCTTCAACAAGCTCTCCGACTCTTTTGATTTCGATCTTGAGATGCTTGTTATGGCAAAGATAAAGGGTCTGAGGATCGTCGAGGCGCCCATCCCGACAATTTATGCCGATGAGACTTCAAATCTTAATCCCGTTAAATACGGGTTTGACGTCCTTGCCGTAGTAAGGGATTATTTGGGAGGAAAATATCACAGGTTATTTGAGAAATAGAGGAAGGTATAATAAACCGTGAAAATACTTGTTTCCGGCGGAACGGGAGTTATGGGTTCACGGCTTGTAAAAGGCCTTGTCGAGGCAGGCCACAAGACGCGTATCCTTACTCTTCCGGATGATCCCTTTGTATCGCGCCTGAAGGATGTGGATTGTGAAATTGTCTATGGCGACATATCCGAAAAAGATTCTCTTCAGGGAATTTTCAATAATATAGATGTGGTCTATCATCTGGCAGCCATAATAATTGCCCATGACCACACTCTTTTTGAGAAAATTAATACTAACGGCACGAAGAACATGGTCGAAGGAGCGGCATCTGCAGGTGTGAAACATTTTATTTACATCTCTTCCGCTTCGGTCGTCTATCCCGACACTACTTCTTATTCTCTTTCCAAAATAGAATGCGAGAGAATTGTTCGGGAACAAAGTAAAATGCCTTACACCATCATCCGTCCTACCCTTGTCTATGACAGAAACGGCGGACAGGAATTCATGATGTTTATGGATTATCTTATGAAATACCCCGTTGTTCCCTTTATCGGGACCGGGAAATCTTTGAAAAACCCTGTAGATGTTGACGACCTCATGAAAGGAATGCTTGCAATTCCCGGCAACAAAAGATGTTACGAAAAGATATATAATTTCAGCGGCGGTGAAGAAATCAGCATATGGGATTTAGGAAAGCTGATGCTGAAACATAAAAGGGAAAAGAAGCTTTTTATTCCGATACCTGTCCGTCTTTGCAAAATAATTGCCTCTGTTATGAAAATCTTTATGAAGCGGCCCCCTCTTACATGGAATGTAATCGCCGGCATAACTCAGGATGGAAACCTCGACCATTCTTCCGCAACCCGTGATATCGGGTATAATCCAATTGGTATACAAGAAGGCATGAAGAAATATTTTCCGATAGAGTAACCCGAAACATACAATTAAACCGTTGAAAAACTGCAAATGTCCAAAATAAATTAATTTTTCGATACCATAGTGTACTTATATAGATATGTTACCAAAATATTTTTATGCGATTACATAGAACTATCTTTTTAAATAAAATCATCGAGTTAAATAAATTTATTTTGGACATTTGCAGTTTCCGGGTTAATGGTTATCCGAGGTGTCAATATTGAACTGCGGTTTTTTCAGGGATAAAAGATTTCATGTCCTCCTCATTATACTCATCGGACTCGTCGCATATTCGAATACGTTTTATGTCCCTTTCCATTGGGATGACCTTACATATATAAGTGAAAACCCGATTATTAAAAATATTGGTTATTTTTTTGAACCTTCAAGGGCGAGCGAGCTTCAATTCTACAAGCAATTTGTACAGAGATATATCACGTACCTGACTTTCGCTCTTAATTATACGCTCCACGGCTACAACGTCACCGGCTATCACATTTTAAACCTTATCATTCATCTGTTGAATGCCATCCTTGTATATTTTCTCCTTTGCCTGACATTCGGAACGCCGGCGCTTAAGAAGTCAACGATAAGAGACAAGGTTGAACTCACTGCGTTTGTTGCCGCAATTATGTTTGTTTCCCATCCCCTTCAGACTATGGCGGTCACCTATATTTATCAGAGGCTTGCATCTCTTGTGACCTTCTTCTATCTGCTTTCCTTAATCTCCTATATAAAGTCACGGCAATCTCAAAAAACTGCAAATAGCGTTTTTTTCTATGTTATTTCACTGTTGTCTGCAATCCTTGCCATGAAGGCCAAGGAAAACGCATTTACTTTGCCTTTTACCATCGCCCTCTTTGAGTTTTTCTTCTTTGAAGGGAAAATCAAGGCAAGATTTACGAGGTTAATCCCTTTGCTGCTTACCCTTTTAATAATACCCTTATCTCTCCTGGGAGATGAGGGAAGAGACAATATGCGTTTACATCTTGACAATAATGTCACAAGCGACGTTTATTTCTTCACACAGTTTCGGGTCCTTGTCATGTACCTTCGCCTTTTATTCTTTCCCGTGCAACAAAGTCTTATCTATGATTTTCCAGTTTCCCGGTCATTTTTTGAGGTAAAGGTTGTTTTATCATTTTTACTCCTCCTGGCAATATTCTTTTTGGGGGTAGTTCTCTTTGTCCGTTCAAGGACCGGTCATCCCGAACTCAGAATAGGAGCATTCGGCATTTTTTGGTTCTTTATAACCCATGCCGTTGAATCAAGCATTATTCCATTACTGATAGCACAGGAATACCGTATGTACCTTCCCTCGATCGGTCTTTTTGTGAGTATTGCTGTGGGAATATCCCTTATGCTTAATAAATCAGGCTTCCCTCGGACGGTTGCTATCTCTATAGTTATTGCCGTCCCCTTAATCCTTACGGTTGCCACATATACCCGGAATACCGTCTGGCAGAGCAGGCTCGGATTATGGGAAGACGTTATAAAAAAGGCCCCGAACGATCCACATTCAAACTTCAACCTTGGTTTTGCATATACGGAAAAAGGCTTAATCGATAAATCTAAAAAATATTATGAAACTGCGGTGAAACTGAAACCGGATTATGCAAGGGCTTATAACAACCTTGGATGTATATACGGACAGAGAGGTGATCCGGATAAAGCTATTGAATTATTGCTTTTCGCATTGAGCAAAGAGCCCACCCTTGCAATAGCTCACTACAACCTTGGCCTGGCATATATTTTAAAAAGATTGCCTGAAAAGGCAGAGACACATTTCAGAACGGCTTTAAAATTGAACCCTGATTTACAGGGGGCTAAAAGGATTCTCACACGTATTGAGCGGAAAAGGAATTGAGCAGAAGCTGACCGGCGTCTCACAGATTGAACTGAGGATAGAGTATTTTCGCTCATTCTCGGTCATACCTCCCTGCGAGGCTTTTGCCTCTTTATTTTCAAATACTTTATTTGACTATCGGCAAAAAAAACCGCTCAAATACTCTATCCTGAGTTGCCGTTGCCAGTTTTATGAATAATCAGGGTCAGTAATCTATTCCCTTCTGCGGTTTAATTCCCTGCCGGAAGGCGTGTTTTATTTCTTTCATTTCCGTAACAATATGGGCCCGTTTGATTATTTCAGGATGTGCTTCTCTACCGGTAAGGATTAAATGCATCAGCGGCGGCTTTACGTCTATTAATTCCATAATCTGCCGGAGGTCAACGAGTTTCAGATCAACGGCATTGTTGATTTCATCGAGGACCAGGATATCGAATTTTCCTGAAAGCAGCTTTTCCTTTGCAAGTTTTATCGCTGCCTGCGCATTGCCGCGATGTTCTTTAAATGGATAAGGGTCACCCTTTATTCCGCAGAATCCCTTGCCTGTAATATGGAACTCCACATTCGGGGCAAGTTTCCTGACGCCGTCAATCTCACCGGAGTACATGTCGCCCTTCATGAACTCTATGATGCAGACCTTCATGTCGTGTCCGGCGGCCCGGAGGACGGTCCCTAAGGCAGCGGTAGTCTTCCCTTTGCCGTCACCGGTCAGGACGATAATAAGGCCGGTTTTTTCTAAGGGTTCTATTAAACGGAGCCTGGTTTTTTTCAATTTTATTAAGGGTCTCATAGAATAGACATTACCTGAAAATCTCCCCTAACCCCTCTTTGCCAAAGAGGGGGATTATTCCTCCCTTTAGCAAAGGGAGGATAGGAGGGATTTTATGAATATTTGTTGTTATTATTAAATTTTCAATACCCCACAGTCTCTGCGGCGGGGAGTCTTTATTTTTTAGGTTTAATTCCGTGATACTCCTGAATCGACTTTATGTTCATCCGTTTCTTTTTCAGCATCTCTATGGCGTTTACTGCCGCGGTTGCGCCCGATATGGTTGTCGTAAACGGCACCCTGTACTGAAGCGCGCTCTGTCTTATCGAAAAAGAGTCTTTCTGTGCCTGAGCGCCGCTTACGGTGTTTATGACGAAGTGTATCTCCTTGTTCTTGATCTTGTCCACAATGTGGGGTCTGCCCTCTGCAACCTTATTCACAACCTCGACATCAAGACCATGGTCTTTCAGATATTCGGCAGTTCCCTTGGTTGCGATGACCGAAATGCCGAGGTCAAGCATTTTTTTCACAATCGGAACTGAAGCAGGCTTGTCCTTATCTTTCAGACTGATAAATATCCTGCCTTCCAAAGGTATCCTGTTGCCGCAGGATATCTGGGATTTTCCAAAGGCAATGCCGAAATCCTTGTCTATACCCATTACCTCGCCGGTAGATTTCATCTCAGGGCCGAGGATGGAATCTACTCCGTGGAATCTGTCAAACGGGAAAACGGCTTCTTTCACTGCAATATGTTTGATATTTTTATCTTTCGTGACCCCTAATTCCTTTAATGTCCTGCCGACAATAACCTTGGCGGCAAGTTTTGCCAATGGAACGCCGGTTGCCTTTCCGACAAAGGGGATTGTCCTTGATCCCCTTGGATTGACTTCAAGGATATAAATGTCCTGATTCTTGACGGCGAACTGAACGTTCATAAGACCTATCACATTTAGTTCCCTGGCAAGGGCCTTTGTCTGGCGTTTTATATCTCTGACGATTTCTTTAGGAAGAGAATGCGGGGGAAGGGAACAGGCTGAATCGCCCGAGTGGATGCCCGCCTCCTCGATATGTTCCATAACGCCGCCGATGATTACATCTTTGCCGTCCGAGATAGCATCTACGTCTACTTCAATGGCGTCTTCAAGATATTTGTCCACGAGCACGGGATGCTCCGGAGACGCCTTGACGGCCCTCTTCATATATTCACTGAGTGAATTCTCGTCATAGACGATCTCCATCGCCCTGCCGCCGAGCACATATGACGGCCTTACCATCACAGGATACCCGATCCTCCCGGCAGCGGATAAAGCCTCGTCAACCGACATCGCCGTATCGCTGTCGGCCTGTTTCAGGTTGAGTTTATGAAGGAGTTCTTTAAAGCGTCTCCTGTCCTCCGCCCTGTCAATAGAATCAGGCGAAGTGCCGAGGATTTTAACGCCTTCCCTTTCAAGAGGCACTGCAAGTTTTAACGGGGTCTGGCCTCCGAACTGAACAATAACTCCTTCCGGTTTTTCAGTATCTATAATGTTCAAAACATCTTCTATAGTTAAGGGTTCAAAATATAATCTGTCGGCAGTGTCATAGTCGGTGCTGACCGTCTCGGGATTGCAGTTGACCATGATCGTTTCATAACCGAGTTCTTTCAATGCAAACACTGCATGGACGCAGCAATAATCGAATTCAATGCCCTGGCCGATCCTGTTCGGACCCGAGCCGAGTATAATGACTTTCTTCCTGTCCGAGGGGTTGGCTTCGCACTCGACCAAAGGATGAAGGGTGAGGGATGA
>Ga0315297_10001812_pt1 | contig 13349 bp, 8 predicted proteins | sample YL17G15_0_MG_FD_203628 | JGI IMG/M metagenome (GOLD analysis project Ga0315297, IMG submission 203628) | Sediment microbial communities from Yellowstone Lake, YNP, Wyoming, USA - YL17G15_0 | ecosystem: Environmental > Aquatic > Freshwater > Lake > Sediment | place: USA: Wyoming | collected... | reverse complement strand
AGGATTTTCTCCGCACGGCGGCGATCGTCGGGGCCGTGCAACTCGGGGAAGAAGAGGCCGTGACCACCCCGTGGAAACTGACCCTCCAAAAGGACGGCGTCGTCCGGCACGCACTCTGGAAAAACGTGAGCGGCAGTCCGCGAGGGATCGTCGACAGCTGGCTTTATGAGATCGCGGCCTACGATCTGGACAAACTGCTCGGCCTGGGCATGGTGCCGCCGACGGTCCAGAAGCGGTTCCGGGGCATGCTCGGGTCATGCCAGCTCTGGATCGAGGAGAGCGCCGTCCTCAAAAAAAGTCTCCAGGACGGCCTGTCGGCGAAGGTCCTTGACAAGCCGCAATGGCTGCGCCAGGCCTACATCCAGCAGCTTTTCGACAACTTGATCGGGAACGAGGACCGGCACCAGGGCAACGTCCTGATAACTCCGGACGAACGGTCGTTCCTGATCGACCACTCGCGGACCTTCCGGACGACGAAGGAGTTCAAGGAGACCCTGCCGTTCTCCGAGTCCAAGTTCCCCGGCGTGGGCGTAATGAGGGAGCTGCCGCGCGCACTTGTCGAAAAGGTCCGGGCCCTCGACGAGAGATCGATCCGGGAGGCGGTCGGTAACACACTGAGCGGCAAAGAAATAGGAGCTGTCCTCGCCCGCAGAGAGCTCATTCTCAAAGAGATCGACAGGCTCATCGCCGAGCACGGCGAGGCCGCCGTCCTCTATTGATGGTACCGGGATTCCTCCCGGATGGACGGGGCCGGGCCTCCTGTGCTATATAACCCCCGAGGAAGACCATGAACGGCAATGTCTACGATGAGCTCAAGGAACGCGGCTTCGTCGCCCAGGTCTCCGACGAGGCCGCCGTCCGAAAGATGCTCGGCGAAGGGCCGGCCACGTTCTATGTCGGCTTCGACAGCACGGCCACGAGCCTCCACGCCGGGAGCCTCGTGCCGATCATGGCCATGGTCCACATCCAGCGGGCGGGCCACCGGGCCATCGCCGTCGTCGGCAGCGGAACGACCATGGTCGGCGACCCCAGCGGCAAGACCGAGATGCGCCAGATGCTCGACGAGGCCACCATCCGGGCCCAGGGCCAGGCCATCCATATCCAGCTGGCCCGCTATCTTCATTTCGACGGGAAAAACGCGATCGCGGTGGACAACGCCGACTGGCTCCTGCCCCTTAATTATGTCGCTTTCCTCCGCGACATCGGCCGTCACTTCAGCGTCAACCGCATGCTGGCCGCCGAGGCCTACAAGCTCCGCCTCGAGAAGGGGTTGTCCTTCATCGAGTTCAACTACCAGCTCCTCCAGGCCTACGACTATCTGACCCTTTTCCGGAAATACGGCTGTACCCTGCAGATGGGCGGCGACGACCAGTGGGGCAACATCCTGGCCGGAGTCGATCTCATCCGCAGGGTCGACGGCGGGGCGGCCGAAGCCCTGACCTTCCCCCTCCTGACCACGGCCTCGGGGGCCAAGATGGGCAAGACCGCGCAGGGCGCCGTCTGGCTCGACGCGACGCTCTTCAGCCCCTACGATTTCTACCAGTACTGGGTCAACTGCGATGACCGGGACGTCGGCCGCTTCCTGAGGATCTTCACCCTCCTGCCGCTCGACGAGGTCCGCCGCCTGGAATCACTCAAGGACAGCGGGATTAACGAGGCCAAACGGATTTTGGCTTATGAGGCGACGAAGATCACCCACGGCGAGGTGGACGCTGAAAACGCACGGAAAGCGGCAGCCGCGGCCTTCGGCGGAAAGACCGTTGTGCCTGATCCGGTCCAAGGATCATTTTCCGTTGGCGACATCACGGTCCTGCCCACGACGTCCGTCCCTCGCGCCCGGCTCGAGGCCGGCATCACACCGGCCGAACTCTTCACCGAAGTCGGACTGGCGCCTTCGCGCCGCGAAGCCAAGCGGCTCGTCGAGCAAGGGGGTCTTTACGTCAACGACGAACGCATCGACTCGGCCGAGCGTCTCCTGACCGTCAAAGACCTCGGAGCGGACGGCAGCATGCTCCTCAAGGCCGGCAAGAAGAAATTCCATCGCGTCGTCGCCGGCTGAGAAGCCCGAGAAATCCTTTGCGTTGGCCGCCAATCTGTGGTTAAATATCGGGATGTTTCTTGAGAACCCAAGGAGAATCGCATGAAGAACATGTTTATCTTAGCCCTGCTCTCGACGCTGCTACTCGCCGGCTGCGCCCCTAAAGCCGAGAAAGTCGCGCTTAAGGAAGGCACTCCGGCTTACACCCTGGCCAAGGACCTCGCGGCAGTCATGCCCGCGCTCGGTCCCGATAAGGTCACCGTTCTCGTCGAGGGCAAGGGCCTGGCCATCACGGCCGCCGAGGTCATCCAGGCCATCCAGGACAACCTGGGGACGCGGACCGCCCAGCTCAAAAGCGTCGATGCCGGCCAGCTTAAAAACATCATCGAACAAGGGGCGACCCAGCTCGCCGAGCGCAAGCTCCTTCTCGCCGCCGCCGCCCGGGCCAAGACGGTCGCCCCGGCCGAGGAGTTCGACAAGGCCATGCAGGCCCAATATGCCCAGGCCGGCGGGGAGCCCGCCTTCCTCGAGGCCATGAAAAGCGGGGGGATCTCGATCGACCACGTCAAAAAGAGCGTCCAGGAGACCTTGGTCATCAACAAATACCTCGGGGGCGTTGCCGAAGCCGGAACTAAGGTTTCCGAGGCGGACATCCGGAAGGCCTACCAGGAAGAGACGGCCGGCGATAAGACAGCATCCGTGCGCCACATCCTCCTCCTGACCCAGGGGAAAAGCGACCAAGAGAAAGCCGAAGCGCGGAAGAAAATCGAGGACATTCTCGTGAAGGCCAAGGCGGGGGAGGATTTCGCCGCCCTGGCCAAGCAGTTCTCCGAGGACCCCGGCTCCAAGGACAACGGCGGCCTCTATGCGGACTTTCCCCGCGGCCGGATGGTCAAGCCGTTCGATGAGGCCGCATTCTCGGTCCCGGTAGGCCAGTTCAGCGGCGTCGTCGAAACCGATTACGGCTACCACATCCTCCAGATCGTCGACCGCAAAAAGGAAACGCGTTCCTTCGAAGAGGTCCGGGCCGAGATCGAAACGCGGCTCAAGGAAGGGAAGCAGGGAACGGCCGTCGAGGACCACATCAAGAGCCTCAAAGACAAGGCGGGGTTCAAGCTGATCGGCTTATAGAGCGCCGCGGCCGGAAGCTGCTTGAAGAAACGATGAGAAAACGGCCCTCCCCTCACCCCCTGGGGGGGCCGAGATTCCCCAATGAATCCCCGCCGGGGGGGATTGCCCGAGAACGCCTCCGCGCCCAAAATGGGAATGAAGACGCCATAGAAGCGTCCGGGCAACCGTTCTATCAAGGAGGAAACATGAAAAAACTTTTGACAGTTCTCGCGATCGCGGCCATCGTCGGCCTCGCCGCTCTTCCCCAAACGGCCGCAGCCGGCGTCCAGTTCGGCATAAAGGTTGGCGCTAACATGGCCAAGCCGACGGGCGCCGACGCCCAGGACCCCCTGGCCACTATTAAATCCAGAGTGGGCTTCACGGGCGGCATTTTCCTGGCTTTCAACCTCGGCAAGGTTGTGACCATCCAGGGGGAAGCCCTGTACACGATGAAAGGGGCCACCTATGTCGCACTCGACGACAGCTATACCAATAAGCTCTACAGCGATTACATCGAGATCCCCCTTCTCCTGAAGATCAAAATTCCCCTGCCGGCCATCCAGCCCTTCGTCTTCGCGGGGCCTTCCGTAGGCTTCAAGCTCAGCGAGAAGGTCGAAGAGAACGGCGTTCCGTTGGGAGAGAAACTATTCAAGAACAACGACTACGGCGCCATTTTCGGGGCCGGCCTGAACCTGGGGAAGAGCTTCATGCTCGACGTCCGGTACAGCCTGGGCCTGCAGAAGGTCATCGATACGGTCGGAGGAGACCCGATCGATTACAAAAACGGCGTCTTCTCCGCGACTATCGGTATCGGATTCTAAGCCGTTAATTCTCTGAATCGACAAAGGCGCTTCCGCCGGGCGGAGGCGCCTTTTTTTTCATATCTTCTCCAGATTTTGGGGCCAGCTTACGTACAAGCGAGTCCCCGAAATCGGGAGAAGGTCCTTCCTTCAGTCGACGATGAAGACCCGGGCCCCTTTTGCGGCATCAGCGGATGTACAGATAGATGTAGTGGTCTTCGCCGTTCTCGTCCTTGACCGTTTCGCTCAGGACCTGCTTCTCCTCCCATCCGGGAATGGTGTAATTGTGGCAAACGACCCGGCTCTTGGGCCGGAGTTGGGCCTCGAGCAGGGGCCGCATCAGGGCGTTCGATTCGGGGAGGAGGTAGAGGCTGACGACCGTCGCCTCCGAAATGTCGGCCTTGGTGGCGTCCATGCAGAGGAACTTGACCTGCCGTTCGACGCCCGCTGACGCGGCGTCCCGCTCCGACTCCTCGATCATGGCCTTGTCGATGTCGATGCCGACGCCGCGGGCGCCGTATCTCCGGGCCGCTGTGATGACGATGCGGCCGTCGCCGCAGCCGATGTCGTAAAGGACGTCCTTGCCGGAGACGGAGGCGATCTCGAGCATCCTGTCGACGACGAGCTGGGGCGTCGGCACCCAGGGGGCAAGGTCGACGGCGTCGGACCGTCCATGGGAGCCGAGGAAGAGCTCGACCGTCGTGCCTTCGTCGTAGCGGAAGGAATAGGGACTGCCCGGGTCGAGGGAGTAGATCGTGTCCTTCCGGCCCGTGTTGAACTCGATCTCGAGAGGGACGGCGGTTGGGAAGCGATCGATGGCCCCCGGCGCGATCTCGCGCGTCTCGCGCGCCTCCGGCTTGCCGGAGGGATATATCTTGTAGGCGACTGGATTCGCGGTGACGTTGCGGACCGTTGTCTCCCGGGCCCGGACATCTTCGGCCGTCTGCGAGGCGGCGGGGGAGGGGCCGGGCTGACGACGGGAACAGGAGAACGGGAAAAACGCAAGGGCGGCGAGGACCAGGACGACGGTGGGGACTATCTTGAGTCTGCGCTTCATCGGAGCACCTCTTTTGAAGAAGATTTTAACAGAAAGGCGAGGCAATAAATATACCCGAATATCGGGACCGCAAGGCGCGGTTGACAGGTGCTCCGAAATTTCTTAAAGTTGAGCCCTTAGGAGCGATGACCTTTTCAAGAAAGGAAAACGATGAGCATGCGCCGCACGATCTCGACCCTGACATTCCTCGCGGTCTTCGCAAGCGTCCTGCCCGCCACTGCGCAAGGCGCGGAGTTCTTCAAGCCCCTGCGGACAAACGTCCCGCCGGCGATCGACGGTCGGCTCGACGACGCCGTCTGGCGCGACGCGCCCGCGCTCAGCGCTTTCAAGACCTTCATCCCCGACTTCAGCCGGGAGCCCAGCGAAAAAACGATCGCTTACATGGCCTACGACGCCGAGAACCTTTACTTCGCCTTCAAGTGCTTCGACCGGGAGCCGGACAAGATCAAGGCTGCCGTGGCCCGCCGCGACACGATCCTGGCGGACGACTTCATCTGCATCAACCTCGACACCTTCAACGATCAGCAGGCCCTCTCCGGCTTCTTTGTCAACCCCCTGGGCATCCAGACCGACAGCCGGTGGGCCAGCGGCAAGGAGGATTTCAGCGCCGACTTCGTCTGGGAGAGCGCGGGCCGCATCGACGAGGACGGCTACACCGTCGAGCTTCGCGTGCCGTTCAAGAGCATCCGATATGCCGGGAATAAGCGCGTGGAGATGTCCATTTTCTTCGAGCGACGCATCTCGCGGCGGTCGGAACACGGTTCCTACCCGGCCCTCGACCCGGCCCGCGGCTATTTTTTTCTGACCCAGATGATGCCCCTCGAGCTCGAAGACATCAAGCAGTACACCCTGCTCGAGGTCCTGCCGGCCTTCACCTTCGGCCGGACGCGGGAGGCGAACGAATCTACCCAGGGCGAGCTCGTCAGGAATGAAGATCTGGACATCGGCGACCTCAGCCTGACCGGCAAGTACGGGATCACCTCCCAGCTCATCCTCGACGGGACATGGAACCCCGACTTCAGCCAGGTCGAGGCCGACGCCGGCCAGGTCGACGTCAACCTTCGGTACGATCTTTACTTCCCCGAAAAAAGGCCTTTCTTCCTGGAGGGGAGCGAGATATTCCAGCTGGCCGGCGCGTCCGAAGCGGACCCCCTGCTGGCCGTCGTCCATACCCGGACGATCGTCGACCCGCGGGTCGGGTTCAAGCTTTCCGGAAAGGTCGGGAAAAAGGACACCATGGCCTCCATTTTCGCCCTGGACGAATCGCCGTCGGGCGACCCGCTTTTTGAACCCGGCGACGACCGGTTCGCCGGATTCACGGTCCTTCGCTACCGCAGGGCCGTCGGCGGCGACGGCTATCTCGGCGCGTTCTACACGGCGCGCGACTACGCCGGTGGGTCGAACCGGGTGGCCGGAGCGGACGGTCAGCTCCGTCTCAGCAAGTCGAGCATGCTCGGGTTTCACGGCTTCGGTTCGTGGACGAGGGGCGGAACGGACCTCGCCGCGGCCGATGGCGTCGCCCTGGGCCTGGACTATCTCTACGACACTCGAAATCTCGGCCTAAGTTTCGCATTCTATGATATTTCCAAGGGCTTCCAGACCGATACGGGTTACCTGACCCGTCAGGGCGTGACCGGGCTCATAGCTTCGGCTTCACCGCGGTTCTATCCGAAGAGCCGTTTCTTCCGGAAGATCAAGCCCACTCTCTCCGCGGCTGCCGTCAAGGACCTGCCGAGCGGGCTCTTCGAGACGAACGACGCGCTGGGCGCCATGGTCCTTCTCCCCGGGAACACGTCCGTTACGTTCCTGGGGCGGTATTCGACGGAGGTCTACCTCGGCCGGCGTTTCGATACGAGCGGTGTCCTCATCGGGAGCCAGAGCCAGGTCACTAAGGGGCTTTTTCTCCGCGGTCAGTACTTCCGGGGCAATTCCATCCGCTATGTCGCCGACCCCTACCAGGGCTACGGCAGCCGCCTCTCGGGGATGGTGACCTACAAGCCCTCGGAACAGTTCGACCTGACGGCCAGCCTGACGTATTCCGACTTCTATCGGCGGTTGACCGGGGCTAAAGAATTCGAATACGCCATCTGGCGCGGCCGCCTGACCTACCAGATGAACAAGTACCTCTTCTTCCGCGGGATCGTCGAATACAACGCCTTCCGCAAGGAGCTGCTGACGGACCTATTGGCCTCGTTCACCTACATTCCCGGAACTGTCATCCAGTTGGGCTACGGGTCGATCTACGACAAGATCGAATGGGTCAACGGCGAGTACCGGGAAGCGGACCGCTTCCTCGAAGTGAAACGGGGCCTTTTCTTCAAGGCCTCCTACCTCTGGCGGCTGTAAGTTCCGTCTTTTCCGCCTATTTCGCCGGCCCCTTCTCCGCTTCCTGGAGCGCCTTGATGTCGATCGTCGCCACCTTGCCCAGACTCGAGAGGGGCTTGTCGAACAACTTCTCGTCGCCGACGACAACGAGGATCATCTTGGCGGGGTCCATGTACTTGCGGGCCGCGGCTTGAATATCGGCCTTCGATACCTTTCGGATGTTGTCGATGTAGGTCTCGAGGTAGTTGTCCGGATACCCGTCGAGCTTGAGGTTCATGAACTGGGCCAGGATCTGGCTTTTTTGCTCGAAACGGAAGACAAAGCTGTTGATGAGGGAATTCTTGGAGGTCGCGATCTCTTCGTCCGTCACGGGATTCGTTTGGATATCCCTGATGATGGCCTTGATGGTCTCGACGGCCTCGACGAACTTGGCCGCCTTGAGCTGGGAGCCGATCTGGAAGACCCCTCGGTTCTTTCCTGTCCCCTCGTTGACGCCGCCGTAGATCCCATAGGTCAGCCCGCGGTTCGAGCGCAGCTCTTTCATCAGGCGGGCCGTGAAGCTGCCGCCGCCCAGAATATCGTTCATGATCTCGACCTTGAACTCGTCCGGGCTTTTCTGGGCGATCCCGAGATGCCCCATGAAAACGTTCCCCTGGGGGGTTTCTTTGGAGGCGTAATAGATCGTCCCATCAGCCTTCTCGACGGGAGGCGCGACTTCCGTGAACATCACTTTCTTCTGAGCCCATCCTTGAAAGGCCTTTTCCAGGGCGGCCTTGGCCGCGCTCATCGAGAGGTCTCCCGAGATACCCAAGGTGAAATTGTTGGGAGCGCTATACCTCTTGTAAAAGGCGATCAGGTCGTCTCGGGTGACGGACTTGACCGAGGCCGGCGTGGAACTCCGCCCGAAAGGCGTGTCCGCGCCGTAGATCTTTTCGTTGAAGAGGCGCATGGCCACCTGCATGGGCTGGTCCCACCTCCGCCGCATCCCTTCATAAGTCTGGTTCTTGGCCAGGTCGATCTTGTCTTGACGGAACTCAGAATTCATGAGGATGTCGGCATAGAGCTCGATGAGTTTGGCAAAGTCTTTTTTGAGAGAGATCCCGGATACGGTGAGATACTCATTGTTGACGGATGATTCGATCGAAGCGGCGATGAACTCGAGCTCTTCGTTGATCTGATCTCCGGTGCGGGTTTTGGTGCCGCCGGTCCGAAGGACCTGGCCGACGAGGGAAGCCAGCCCGGTCTTCTCGGCCGGCTCGCAGAAGCTTCCGCCCTTGATGAACCCGCGGAGGGAGATGAGAGGCAGTTCCTTGTCCTCCATGTAAAAACACCGGACGCCGTTCGACAGGGTGAACATCACCGGCTTGGTCAGCTTGAACTTGAGTTCCGGCGCCGGGCCGAGCTCGCGCGGATGTTTTTGGGCGGCGGCCGTCAGGACGAGGGCGGCGAGAACCGATCCAAGAACCAGTCCTTTGACAATTTTCTTGCTGTTCATGATCTTGCTCCCCTCAGTTCGCCTTGGCCTTTTTGATAAGGAAAGCCACGGTCCGATTCTCCGGCGTCAGGGTGGTCTTGGCGAATTCCATGACGTCCGCGGCCGTAATGCCGGTCAGGACGTCCTTATATTTGAGATAGAGTTTCCAGTCCCCGAAGAGCAGTTGATATCGGGTGAGCATCATCGCCAACCCCACATTCGAGCTCATCTGACGGATGTAGGAGGCCTCCCAGCTGTTCTTGACCTTCTGCAGTTCCCGCTCGCTGACGGGCTCCGCTTTGACCTTTTCGATGTGCTCGAGGATGGCCTTTTCCACTTCCTCCACGGTGTGGGGAAAGCGGGGCGTCGCGTTGAAGGTGAAGAGATTCGGGTACCGGACGCCGCCGCCGCCGCCGCTCGCGCCCACAGAAACCGCGATCTGCTTCTCTTGGACGAGGTCCTTGTTCATTCGCGATGTCCGTCCGGAGGTCAGGATGCTGGCCAGCACGCTCGCCGCCGCGTCCTCCTTGCTCGGGAAAGTGGGTTTGTGAAAGCCCATCATGAGCATGGGCTCGGCGTCGAACTCGAACCGGACCCGCCGCTCGCCGAGCTGTTTCGGCTCGACCGTTCTCAGGACGGGCGGGTCTTCGCCCTGCGGGATGTCGCCGAAATATTTCTCTATCAGAGGCCAGGCTTTTTCGGGGTCGACGTCGCCCGCGATGGCCAGGACGCAGTTGTTCGGCGTGTAATACTTGTTTTTAAAGGCCTGGGCCTCCTCCAGGGTCACGGAGGCGATGTCGGAAGCCCAGCCCACGACGGGGTGGTTGTAGGGGTGGGCGAGGAAGGCCGCCCCCATGAACATCTCGCCCAGCAGGCGCGCCGGGCTGGCGTCGGTCGTCTGCTTCCGCTCCTCTTGGATGACGCTCCGCTCGGTGTAGAACTCGCGCAGGACGGTGTTTCGGATCCGTTCGGATTCGATCAGGCAGAAAAGCTCGAGCTGGTTCGCGGGCAAGTTGATCATGTACATCGTCTGGTCCGTGCCCGTCCCGGCGTTGAGCCCGGTGCCTCCGACGTTGCCGTAAAGGACGTCGATCTCGTCCTTGACGATGAATATTTTCTGCTCGGTCTCGAGCCGGGTCAGCTCCTCGCGAAGACGGGCCAGTTTTTCCTTGTCGGCCCGCTCGCCCTTGACGAGTTCCAGGCTCCATTCCCGGCCGACCTGGTTGACCTTGGTCATGATCGGCTTTTCTTTCTCGAAATCGGACGTCCCGATCATGGGGGTGCCCTTGAAGGCCATATGCTCGAACAGGTGGGCGGTCCCGGTGATCCCTTGGATCTCGTCGACCGAGCCGACCTTGAAGCCGTAGATCGTGCTGAAGACGGGCGCGCCGTGCCTCTCGACGAGGATGACCGTCATCCCGTTCCCGAGGGTCCGGGCGTGGACCTTGTCCTCGAGGTTCTGGCCGGCCAGAAATCCTCCGGTCATGGCCAGGGCGAGGAACAGGATGAATGGGTAACGGAATCTTCTTGGATATTTCATCTTCTTTACCTCCGCCGTTCTTTTTTATCCCAGTAGAGGCGGGTTGTCAATGCGAGCGTCGCCGGTCCCGGCCTAGCCAGGACCGGGACTGCCGGTTTCCAGCACCGGCACCGCAAAGCCGGTGGGGAGCCCGGCCCCGGCACTCAAAATGGCCGATAGAACGCGACTCCGGTGCACCCGATAAATCGATCCTCCCGGGGAGCTCAGCCGGCAATTTCTGCCGGGACGGCAAACTTGAAAAAAAAACGGCCAGGTTGGATAATAGGGGTGGCTCATCTCATCGGTGGAACGCGGGAACCGGCAGGACGTCGAACCCGGTCGAGCCCGCCACAGGAGGCCTTGATGCATAAGCGAGCTCTCTCGAAATTCGCGGCCGGCGCCGTGATCGTCTTCTTGACCGCCGGGTTGGCCATCGGCCAGGCCGGCCGGGGCATCGCCCGCATGGGTGGCGCCGTCGTCGATAAGGACGGGAAGCCTGTCCAGGGGGCCAAGGTGACCGCCCTTTTCGACGAGCCCGGGGGGAGCACCTTCGAAACGACCACGGACAGGAAAGGCGAATGGGTGTTCATGGGCGTCGGGACGGGGAACTGGCTAGTGACTGCCGCGGCCAAGGGCTACCTGCCCGTCACGGTCAACACCTACGTCCGCCAGCTCGAGAAGAACCCCAAGGTCACGTTGAAGCTGGAGAAGCAGGCGATCGGCTCGGGCGTCGTCCAGGACGAGGCCACTTTCCAGAGCCTCGAGGAGGGTAACGCCTTCTTCAAGGATGGCAAGTACGAAACGGCCCTGACCATGTACGAGGAGTTCCTGGCCAAGAATCCCGGGGCCTACCAGGTCCTCCTGAACATCGGAGACTGTTACCGGGAGAAGGGCGAGTACGACAAGGCTGTCGAGAAGTACAACCAGCTCATCGCACAGTCGGCCGGCGACGTGACCATGGGAAAAAATCTGAGCGCCAAGGGCCTGGCCGCCATAGGGCTTTGCTTCATGAAACAGGGGAAGCTCGCCGAGTCCCAGGACTACTTCAAGAAATCGATCGAGATGGCCCCCCAGGACGAGAACCTGCCCTACAACGTCGCTGAAATCTACTTCTCGAACCAGAATACCGAAGAAGCCATCCGCTACTTCGAAATGGCCATCCAAATCAAGCCCGACTGGCCGGACCCGTATTATAGGGTGGCCTTAGCCTACCTCAACAAGGGCGACAACCCCAAGGCCATCGAGAACCTGGAGAAATTCATCAAGCTCGAGCCGGAGACGGAGCGGACGGCCCAAGCCAAGGCCATCCTCGAAGCCATCAAGAAGTGAAGCGCCGACGCCGCCCGAAAAAGGCCCCAGCCCGGCCGGCTTCCGGAACGGGATCGGCCGCTAAGCCTCCCCGCCGCCGGTCGCTCGCGTGGCTCGGCATCGCCGCCGCAGTCGTCGTCGCCGGCGGGGGGATCTATTTCGCCGGACGCGGCGGTGGGACAGGCGCCGTCAAGAGGGACGGCCGCCTGAACGTCCTCCTCGTCACCCTGGACACGACCCGGGCCGACCGCCTGGGGTGTTACGGCTACATGGGGGGCAAAACGCCCAACCTGGACGCGCTGGCCGCCGCCGGCGTCCTTTTCCAGAACGTCTACGCCCAGGTCCCGCTCACCCTGCCTTCCCATTGTTCGATCATGACCGGGACGAGCCCCCTCGCCCACGGCGTCCACAACAACGGCGGCTACGTCCTCTCTCCCGAGCGGACGACCCTGGCCGAAATGCTCAAGACCCGGGGCTTCCGCACGGCGGCCTTCGTCGCTTCGTTTTCCGTGGATTCCCGTTTCGGGCTCGACCAGGGGTTTGACCTCTACGACGACAGCTTCCAGGCCGGGCTTCCGTTCAAACCCCTCAACTCGGAGCGGCGGGCGGACACGGTGGCGGCCCTTTTCTCGGCCTGGCTCGACGGGCAGGCCGGGGAGCCGTTTTTCGCCTGGGTCCACTTTTTCGACCCGCACCTTCCCTACCGGCCTCCCGCTCCTTACGACCGGGAGTTCTCGAGCAACCCCTACGATGGCGAAATCGCCTTTATGGACGAGGCGGTCGGCACGGTCGTCGGAAAGCTCCGGGAAAAGAACCTCCTCGAGCGGACGCTTGTCGTCCTGGCCGGCGACCACGGCGAGGCCTTCGGGGAAAAAGTGGAGACGGGCCACGGCGTTTTTCTCTACGACGGGACCTTGAAAGTCCCGCTCATCCTCCACGCCCCCGGCCGTCTTCCCGAGGGGAGGGTGGTCTCGTCGCGCGTCCGCTTGACCGACATCGTCCCGACGGTCCTGGATATGGTCGGCCTGTCCGTTCCCGCCGAGGTCGAGGGGCAGAGCCTGGTCCCCCTCGCCAGCGGGAATAAGGGGAGGGACCGCGAGACCTACATCGAGACGTTCTACCCCCGTGAGAACTACGGCTGGTCCGAGCTCGTCGGCCTCATCTCCGGCGATTGGAAATACATCCGGGCCCCGAAACCCGAGCTCTACAACCTTAAGATCGACCCGGCCGAAACCCGGAACGAAGCGGGCTCGACCGGGGAGACCGCGGCCGGCCTCGACCGGAAGCTCGGAGACCTCGTCCGGAAGAGCGCCGGGCTCTCGGCGGGTCCGAGCCGGCCGCTGACGGCCGAAGAACAGGAGCGGCTGAGGTCGCTCGGCTACGTCAATTTTTCGGGCGCGGGAACGGCCTCTTCAGCGGCCGACCCCAAGGACAAGCTCGACGTCCTGAAGCTGGCCCAGCTTGCGGAGGGCTTCGAGCTCGAAGGCCGCTACGCGGAGGCCAGGGACGCCTATGCCCGTCTGCTCGAGCTCGTCCCCGATTCGCCGGCGAGCTATGTCAACCTCGCCCTGAGCGAGGCCCGGCTGAAGGAGTTCGACGGGGCCATCGCGACGCTCCGCCTGGGCACGGAACGGATGCCGGACTCGGCCGTCCTCCACGTCCGCCTGGGGCATACCTATCTCGTCACCGGCCGGGCCGCGGAGGCGCTGGCCTCCATG
>Ga0315297_10001811_pt1 | contig 13351 bp, 10 predicted proteins | sample YL17G15_0_MG_FD_203628 | JGI IMG/M metagenome (GOLD analysis project Ga0315297, IMG submission 203628) | Sediment microbial communities from Yellowstone Lake, YNP, Wyoming, USA - YL17G15_0 | ecosystem: Environmental > Aquatic > Freshwater > Lake > Sediment | place: USA: Wyoming | collected... | reverse complement strand
CCGGAGACCCGTTCCGCGGCTACATCCGCGAGCTCAACCTGTTCCACCCTGAGGTGCTCGAGGGCGGGGGGTTTCGCAGGGTCCAGGCCAAGGGCGAGATCGCCCGCTTTCGCCTCGACCTCGCCACGCTCGTCGCAGCGTCGCGCCACAGCGTCGCCTGGGAGAGGGTGGAGGCGGCGGCAGCGGCGCAGCCGGTCTGAACGGCGGCGCGAGCGCGGCCGCGATCGTCCGGCCGCCCCACGCCGCGGCCTTCTAGCGGAAGAGCCGCGGCAGCCGCTGCTTCCAATCGTCGGGCAGCACCGCGTCGAGGGCATCGTCGAGCGTCACGATGCCCACTAGCCGTCGCTTCTCGTCGACCACCGGGATGGCGAGGAGGTCGTACTTGGTCATGATGCGGCCGACCTCCTCCTCGTCCACGTCGGCGGCGATGTCGACGACGTCGTCCTCCATGAGCTCGGCGACGGGCCGGCCGGGCTCGGCGAGCACCAGATCCCTGAGGCTCGCGACGCCGACCAGCCGACCGTCCTCGCGGGTGAAGTACAGGTAGGTAATGGCGTGCTGCTCAGGCCGCTCGGTGCGGATCCATTCGAGGGCCGCCCCGGCCGTGAAACCCACCGGCAGGGCGACGAAGTCCGTGGTCATGAGCGACCCGGCCGTGTGCTCGGGGTGGCTGGCCAGCTCACGCAGGTCTTCTTCGCGCTCGTCGGGCAGACGTGTGAGGATCTGCTGCGCGAGCTCGTCGGGGAGGTCGCTGAGGATGTCGGCGGCTTCGTCGGCCTCGATCTGCTCGAGCACCGCCACGGCGCGCTCGAGCGGCATGTCCTGCAGCGCCGCCGTGCGCAGCTCCTCCTCCATCTCCTGGAGGGTGTCGGCGGCGAGGCCCGTGTTGAGCGCGGCCAGTACGGCGGCGCGCTCCCGCGGGCCCACCTGGCTGATCACGTCGGCGATGTCGGCCGGGTGCAGCTCTGCCAGCTCCGCGAACGCCTCGACGAAGTTGAGTTGCGAAAGCCGCAACGCGATGAGGTTGACGTCAGCCCACGGCACGAAGTCGCCGCTGCGCCGCGGCAGGCGACGCGAGAGGAAACCGAGCCCGAAGCGTCGCGCCAGGGCGCCGGAGCTCGCGTCGACGCCACTCACGACGAGATCACCGTCGCGGATCTCGAGCAGCACGTCCTGCACGCGCACGAAGACGCGGCGCCGCATGTCGAGCACCTGGTTGTCGAGCACGGACTCGACGAGGGCGAGCTCGTCGCCGCGGATCGAGGCATGCTCGAGGTCGGCGGCGAGGCACGAGAGGTGGAGCTTCTCGGCGTCGACGTCGACCTCCGCGACGTGCGCCCAGGAGACGCGGTACTGGTCGTCGTCGCGCTCGAGCAAGAAGCCGGTGACCACCGCGGTCTCGGAGGCGCAGAGGGCGACCACATCGAGCAGCTCGCCGAGGTGCGCGCCGGCGGCGTCGACCACGGTCATATCTTCGAGTTCGGAGAGGGCCAGCGAACCTGGGTCGTCGTCCACGGAAACGAGTCACATCCTTTCGCCGGCGGGGACCCCCGCGGGACGCGGCGAGGATACCCGGGCGGCACGCACGTCGTCAATGATCCAAGCTGTCACATTCCCGTATCGTCGCGCTGCCCTCGTGCGATACACTCTGCCCGTTCCTGCCCCGCATCACCACGCTGAAGGAGGACGAAGTCTATGGAAGCCGCCGCTGACGCCGGCTCGAACAACGCGCTGGAGCGCTTCTTCAAGTTCAAGCAGTGGGACACGTCGCTCAAGCGCGACACGCTCGCCGGGCTCGCGACCTTCATGGTCATGGCCTACATCATCTTCGTGAACCCGAACATCCTCGGGCTGGGCGGAGAAGGCCTGCCGTTCGCGGCGGCCCTCACCTCGACCTGCCTGGTCGCCGGCGTCATGACCATCCTCATGGGCCTGGTCACCAACCGCGCCTACGCCATCGCCCCCGGAATGGGGCTCAATGCCGTGGTCGCTTTCAGTCTGGTCCTGGGACAGGGTCTGAGCTTCGAGAGCGCCATGGGACTCATCGTGCTGGAGGGTCTCGCCATCACGATCCTCGTCCTCACTGGCTTCCGCAGGGCGATCTTCCAGGCGATCCCCATCGAGCTCAAGAAGGCGATCGTCATCGGCATCGGCTTCTTCATCCTGTTCATCGGGCTTGTCGACGGCGGCCTCATCAACGTGAACGGTGGCACGCCGGTCGGCCTCGTGGAGCTTGGCAACGTGCCCATGGTGCCGCTGGCCGTCACGGTCGTCGGAGTCGTCGCCACGATCATCATGCTGGCGCTGCGCTGGCGGGCGGCGATCCTTCTCGGCATCGTCTTCGCGACCATCTTCGCCATCGTCATGAACTACATCTGGAGCAAGAACGCCGGCTTCCTCCCCGGGCAGGCGGTCATGCCCACCGACGTGATCGCGATGCCCGACTTCAGCCTCGTCGGCGCCTTCGACTTCGGCGCCTTCAGCAAGCTGGGGGTCACCGCCGCGATCCTCTGGATCTTCAGCCTCATGCTGAGCGACTTCTTCGACACCATGGGGACGCTGGTCGGCGTCGGCGGCCAAGCCGGCTACCTCGACGACAAGGGCGACCTTCCGAAGGTCAATCGGCCGCTGCTCGTCGACTCCGTCGCCGCCATGGCCGGCGGCGCCGTGAGCGCTTCCTCCGCCACAACCTACATCGAGTCCGGCGCCGGCGTCGCTCAGGGCGGCCGCACCGGCTGGGTGGCGATCGTCGTCGGCGTGCTGTTCCTGGCCGCCATGTTCTTCTCGCCGATCGCCGGCATCGTGCCCGGCCAGGCGACGGCAGCCGCGCTGATCGTCGTCGGCTACCTGATGATGGCCACGCTGACCAAGGCCGAGAGCGAAGCCGACCATGAGACCCGCGAGCCCAAGGCGGGCATCGACTTCGGCAACCTCGCCTTCGGGCTGCCCGCGGTCCTCATCATGACGATCATGCCGCTCACCTACAGCATCACCAACGGTATCGGCGCCGGCTTCATCGCCTACACGATCATCCGTGTCGCGCAGGGCAAGGCGCGTGAGGTGAACTGGCTGCTGTGGGTCTCCTCGAGCGCCTTCGTCATCTACTTCATCTTCCCGTTCTTCCAGGCCAAGGGCTGGGTCTGACCCGCAGGCTCATCCACTAGGGAAGCGTTTCCAGGGGGCGGGCCGCCGTAGGCGGCCCGCCCCTTCTGCTATCCTTGCCGCCGCCATGTCCTACGTCCTGCTGATCATCGCGCTCGCCATCATCCTCGCGTCGGCCGAGCTGTTCACCAACGGCGTCGAGTGGTTCGGCCGGCGCTACGAGCTGGGTGAAGGGGCCGTGGGCAGCGTCCTCGCGGCGGTGGGCACGGCTCTTCCCGAGACCCTCGTGCCGATCATCGCCATCGTGTTCACGGGAGGGCAGGCCGCCGACGACATCGGCGTCGGCGCCATCCTGGGGGCACCGTTCATGCTCGCGAGTCTGGCCATGGTCATCACGGCCTCGGCGGTCGTCATCTTCACGTGGCGGGGCCGCCGCCAGCTCGCCGTCACCGTGAACGAGGAGGTCATGCGCCGCGACCTCAGCCACTTCCTCATCGCCTACGCGCTGGCCATGGGCGCCGGCGTCATCCACCTGCGCCCGCTTCACTACGCGCTCGCCGCCGCCCTCCTCGCCTTCTACGGCTACTACGTCTGGGAGACGCTGCGCGGCGAGGGCGACCTCGGGGGAGAGACCAAGCCTCTGTACTTCCACCGGCACCCGCAGATGCCGCATCGCCACCGCATCCTCCTGCAGATCGGGGTGGCCCTCCTCGGCATCGTGCTCGGCGCCGAGATCTTCGTCAAAGAGATCCAGACTCTGAGCGAGACACTGGGCGCAGATCCCCTCATCGTGTCCCTCCTCATCACGCCCATCGCCACGGAGCTGCCCGAGAAGTTCAACTCCGTGCTGTGGATCCGCCAGCGCAAGGACGCGCTCGCGCTCGGCAACATCACCGGGGCGATGGTGTTTCAGTCCACCTTTCCCGTGTCGGTGGGCCTGCTCTTCACGACCTGGCAGCTGGACACCACCGGGCTGGTCAGCGGCTTGCTGGCGCTGGTCAGCGGCACGGTCTTCTACATCACGCTGCGCATCAGGCATCGCCTCACGTGGTGGTCGCTGGGCGGTGCTGGCTCGGTATACTTCGCCTACCTGGTGTACGTGTTCGGCTTCGCAAAATAAGCGGGCGGGAGAGGCCTCTCGGCCGCTCCTGCCCGTTTCTGCGCGCGAACCCGTCTACTTGGCGATGACCAGGATCACCGTGGATCCGCTGTCCACCACGGTGCCGGCGTCCGGCCTCGTCTCGAGCACCGTGCCCGGAGGCTGGCCGGTGCCGGCCTTCTGCTTGACGGCGACGTAGAGCCCTGCCGCCTTGAGCACGTCGGTGGCCGTCGTGGCGTCCATGCTGAGGACGTTGGGAATGGTCACCGTCGAGGGCGTCGGGCTCGGGGATGGCGACGGCGAGCCGCTCGACACGACGATGCTCACCAAAGACCCCTCGGCCACCCGGACGCCGGCGGAGGGATTCTGGCGGATGATCTGACCGCTGGGCACCGTGGTGCTCGGCTCGGGCGTGACCGCGCCGAGCAGCAGACCGGCGTCGGCCAGGGCTGTCCGCGCCGCGTCCTGCGTCAGGTTGGTGAGATCGGGGACGATCGCTTGCGGCTTGCCGCTGCTCACCCAGTAGGTGATCGTGTCGCCGCGCTTCACCTCGTCGCCGGCCGGCGGGTCCTGCTTGAACACCTTGCCCGACGGGACCGCCCCGGACTTGCCGGACTTCTCCAGGCCGCTGAGCTCATTCTGCCGGAGATACGCCTGGACCTCCGTGGAGGTCCATCCCTTGAAGTCCTGCAGCGTGACCGTCGCGCTGCCCTGGCTCACCCAGACGTCCACCGTGTCGCCCTTGCGTAGCTTGGTGCCGCCTACGGGCGCCTGCCGACTCACGTCGCCTTTGGCGTACTTCTCCGAGTACTCCTGGTGCACGCCGGCCTTGAAGCCTGCCTCGTCGAGCTTGGTCAGCGCAGCGGCCTGGCTCTTGCCGACCACCGAGGGCACGGCCACGCCGCCGGAGCCCATGGCGCGCACGAGGCCGTAGGCGGCGGCGGCGATCACGAGCAGCAGGAGGACGATCACCAGCACCCACGGCCAGCGGCGACGCCGGCGCCCGCGGTCGCCCCCAGTCTGGGCGAGGGGGCCGCCGGTCATCACGGACGTCGCGGCAGCGCCGGCTACGGCGCCGGCGCCCATCAGCCTGGTGGCCTCCGCCGCGGGGTCGAAGGTAGCGGCGGCCACAGGCCCACCCACCTGCGCAGAGCGCAGGTCGCGGGCGAACTGCTCGGCCGTCTGGTAGCGCTGGTCAGGGTCCTTGGCAATGGCCTTGAGGACGATCTGGTTGAGCGCGTATGGCATGCCCGGCACGAGCTGCGCCGGCTCGGCAGCCATCTCGTTGACGTGCTTGAGCGCAACGGTCACGGCGCTGTCGCCCTTGAACGGTACCGTGCCCGTGAGCATCTCGTAGAGGACGATGCCGACGGAGTACAGGTCGGATCGCTCGTCGACCGGCTGTCCCTTGGCCTGTTCGGGGGCGAGATACTGGGCCGTTCCGAGGATGGACCCGGCCTCGGTCATGCCGGAGTCGCCGGCGCGCGCGATGCCGAAGTCCATGACCTTGACGTTGCCGTGGCGGTCGAGCATCACGTTCTGCGGCTTGACGTCGCGATGCACGATGCCCGTGCGGTGCGCGAACTCGAGGGCCGCCAGAAGCTGCAGCGAGATGCGCACGGCCTCGCTGCCGCCGAGGCGGCCCTGGCGGCGCACCAGGTCCTTGAGCGTCTCGCCCTCCACGTATTCCATGACGATGAAGTACGTGCCGTCGACCTCGCCCCAGTCGTAGATGCTGACCAGGTTCGCCTGGTTCAGACCGGCAGCGGCCTTGGCCTCGCGGCGGAAGCGCTCGACGAAGTTGGGGTCGTCGAGGAACCGCTGCAGCAGCACCTTGAGCGCCACGCGGCGGCCCAGAGTGAGGTCCTCGCAGAGGTAGACGTCGGCCATGCCGCCGCCGCCGATCTTGCGCAGCACGCGGTAGCGGCCGCTCAGCACCTGTTCTGGCTGGAACACGTCACTCACGTCTGGTTACCTCACTCGTTTGCTGACAGATACGGGTCCGGGCGCCGACTCCCTGCCCCGTCAGGGCAGGGACGGCTGCGCCAGAGCCGTCTTGATCACGGCGGCGGCGAGCGGCGCCGCCGCCTCGCCGCCGGTCGACTGGGTGTCTTCGATGACGACCGCGATGGCCACCTGCGGGTCTTCCGCGGGCGCAAAGGCGATGAACCAGGCCAGGTTGCTGCCGTCGCCGCGCTCGGCGGTGCCGGTCTTGCCGGCGACCTGGATGCCCTCGAGGGCCGCCGCCGTGCCGGTGCCCGCGTTGACGACGCGCTGCATCATCGTGTTGAGAGTGGCGGCGGTCGCGGGCGTCATGGCCACCAGCCACTGCTGCGGCTGCGCCTCTTGGACCACAGTGCCCGAAGCCGCTACGACTTCCTGGGTGTAGTACGGCTTCATGACGCGGCCGCCGTTGGCGACGCCCGCGGCGACCAGGGCCATCTGCAACGGCGTCGACAGGACCTGCTCCTGGCCGCAGGCCGCCCAGGCTACGGCCAGCGGGTCCATGAAGGCGTCCGGCGAGAGAAGGCCCTTCTTGCCGTAACGGCCGCTGGGCACGACCATGCCCTGCGGCAGGGGCAGCGGCGGCGTCTGGTAGAACCCGAAGCGCTGCATCGACGAGACGAGCCGCTTGCGCCCCAGCAGGTTGCCGACCTTGGCGAACGTGGTGTTGATGGAGTAGGTCAGCGCCGTGGTGAAATCGTTGGGGCCGAACACGGCGCCCCCGTAGTTGGTGACCTTGCCGCCGAACACGACGTAGGTACCGGTATCGATGAACTCGGTGCCGGGCGTGACCTTGCCGTTGTCGAGGCCAGAGGTGGCCGTGACGACCTTGAAGGCCGAGCCCGGCGTATAGAGGCCCTGCGTAGGCCTGTTGAGCAGCGGCGCCCCCGGGTCGTTGCTCAGCCGCGCCCATTCGTCCTCGAGGTGGGCGGGGTCGTAGGTCGGCGCCGAGGCCGAGGCGATGAGGGCGCCGGTCTGTGGATCGAGCACGATGATGGCGCCTTTCTGACCGCTCAGCGCTTTCTGGGCCTCTTTCTGTACGGCCGGGACCAGCGTGAGCTGGACGCTGGCGCCCTTCGGCTTGCGCCCCAGGAGGCGGTCGATCCAGCTCTGCACGCCGAGGTCCGTGGACTGCCCGGTGAGGTCGTCGTTGAGCTGCTCCTCGATACCGCTGCGCCCGTAGCGCACGCTGTCGTAGCCGACGAGCTGCGGCGCCAGCGTGCCCTGCGGGTAGTCGCGGTAGTAGTAGCCGGAGCGGCGCAGCGAGCCGGCGATGGTGGACCCGTCGTAGGCGAGGATCTCGCCACGCTTGATCTTCATCTCCTTGGCGATGCCGCGCTTGTTCTCGGGCCGGTCGGCGAACCACTGGGCCCGACCGGCCATGATCCACGTGAGGTTGACGATCAGCGCGACGAACAGGATCACGCCGACGATGAAGATGCGCGAGATGGCCTTGTTCATCGCCGCCCCCTACCCGCGCTCCGCCAGGCGACGGCGCTCGAGGTCGCTGCCTTCGCGCACCACGTTGGTGCGGTGCGAGACCATGAGGAGAAGCGCCACCAGCATGAGATTGGCGGTGATGGAGCTGCCGCCGTAGCTCACGAACGGCAGCGTGATGCCGGTCAGCGGGATGAGCCGCGTGACGCCCCCCAGGATGATGAAGGTCTGCAGGCCGAAGGCGAAGGCGAGGCCGGCGGCCAGCAGTTTGGAGAAGCCGTCGGGCGCCCACACGGCGATGCGAAAGCCGCGCCACATGAAGAGCACGTAGAGGAGGATCACGCCGGCCGCGCCGAGGAGGCCGATCTCGTTGGCGATGGCGGTGAAGATGAAGTCGGTCTGCAGGTCGGGGACCACCGGCTGGCGATTGGCGTACAGCAGGAAGCCGCGGCCGAAGCCGGCGCCCAGGATGCCGCCGTCGGCGATCGTGAACAGGGACTGCAGCAGCTGGTAGCCGGTCGTGGAGGCGTGAGGCCAAGGATCGAGCCAGGTGGTGAAGCGGTCCTGGACGTGCGGCACGACGGCGATGGCGATAGCGGCGGCGGCGGCGAAGAGGCCGCCGCCGAGCACCACGTAGGCGATCCGCGTGGTGGCCATGTACATGAGCGCCACGAAGATCGACATGAAGAGCAGCGCCATGCCGAGGTCCTTCATGAAGATGAGCATGGCGAGCGACAGCACCCACATGACGAGCAGCGGGCCGAAGTACTTGGCCGCCGGCAGCGGCACGCCGAGGACGTGGTGCGTGGGCACCGAGAGCAGCGCCTTCTTGTCGTTCAGGTAGCCGGCCAGGAAGATCACGATGGCCAGCTTGGCGAACTCGGACGGCTGGATCGAGAAGCCGAAGGCGTGGATCCACAGCTTGGCGCCGTTGACCGTCGTGCCCATCACGATGGTCGCGACCAGCAACGCCAAGCCGATGGCGCCCATGATGTAACGGTAGCGGTCGAGCTTCATGTGATCGCGGACGACCAGAACGGTGAGGACGAAGAGGCCGGCCCCGACCAACAGCCACTGCCCCTGGGCGAGCGCGAGCGCCGGACGGATGCGGAAGATCTCGGTGAGCCCGATGGCGGCCAGAAGGGCGGTGATGGGCAGCAGAAACGGGTCGGCCTGCGGGAGCACGAAGCGCACCAGCAGGTGCAGCAGGAAGAAGATGCTCACGAAGACGAGGCCGTAGATGATGGAGACGCGGTTGATCTCGCGGAAGCGGCCCGCGTACACGGACACGTACGCCATGGTGCTCACGGCGCCGGCGATCACGAGGAAGAGCAGCTCGATGTTGCGCCGGCTCACGGCCACATCCCCAGGGCCTCGGCGAGGGCCATGATGCTACTCCGGGTGTGCAGGCCCTGCTCGTCGACGAGGCGGCGCTCGGCAGGGCCGAGCGACTCGTAGGGGAGCGAGCTCCGCCGGTAGACGGCGTGCAGCTGCAGCGGGCCGAGCGCCGCCGGCAGGCCGCTGTAGACGGCCAGGCGGCCGTCGTCGACGCCCACATAGAAGACGGTGCTGACCGTGAGGGCGCCGGCGGTCGCGACGACCACCAGAAGCGTGAGCACGGCGGCGAACCAGCCGAGGTGGCGCCTGGACCCGCGCGACGGCGCCGGCGGGGAAGCGTCGGCCGCGCTCTGCGGCTCGGGCGGCGGGGCGGGAGCCGCGAGCACCACCGTCGCCGCCTCGTCGGCGGGGACGGCGAGCGTTACCTCCTCGTCGGCGGCGCGCGGCTCGTCGAGGCGCAGGACCACGACGGTGATGTTGTCGGGGCCGCCGTGCTTGCGGGCCTCGGCGATGAGCTTGGCGGCCGCGTCGTCGGGAGCGGCGCGACCGAGCGCCTTGCTGATGGCCTCGGCCGGGACGGCTCCGCTCAGGCCGTCGCTGCAGAGCAGCAGCACGTCGCCGGCGCGCAGGTCGACCTCGAACTCGTCGATGCGCGCCAGCGGCTCGGTGCCCAAAGCACGGCTGAGGATACTGCGGTGGGGGTGCGAGGCCGCCTCTTCTTCGCTGAGACGCCCGTCGCGCACCATCTCGCCGACCAGCGAATGATCGTCGCTGAGCTGTTCCAGCGCGCCGTCGCGCAGCAGATAGGCGCGGCTGTCGCCGATGTGCACGAAATGGCCCGTGTCGCCGGCGAGCACGACGGCCGTGAGCGTGGTGCCCATGCCCGCGTGGCCGATGTCGTCGCTGGCGCGCTGAAAGACGGCGGCGTTGGCTTGCTCGGCGGCCGCCAGAAGCGGCCGGCCGTCGGCGACGGCGGCGGCCAGCGTCTCGGCGGCGAGCCCGCTGGCGACCTCGCCCGCCTGGGCGCCGCCCATGCCGTCGCAGACCGCGAACAGGGGCGGGGCCACGACAAAGGTGTCCTCGTTGGTCTTGCGGTGCAGGCCGATGTCGGTGAGGGCGCCGGGACGGGCGACGAGAGTCACCGGGGGGTCACTCCTCGTAACGGAAGACGGTCTCGCCGACGCGCACCCGGCTGTCGAGCTTGAGCTGCGCCTCGCCGCTCACCTGCTTCTCGTTCACGAACGTGCCGTTGGTGCTGCCCAGGTCCTCCACGTAGTAGAAGGAGCCGCGCGGCACGAAGCGCGCGTGCGTGCTCGAGACGAAATGCTCGTCGAGCACGATGTCGCTCGATGAGGCGCGGCCCACGGTGATCCAGCCGCTCAGAGGAAACACGACGCCGGCCGGGACGATGGGGCTCTGTTCGACGATGAGACGCGGGTCGATGTGGCCGGTGAAGTCGAGCTTCTCGCCGGCCATGGTGCGCTCGGTCAGCCGCTCTTCGCGGCGCGCCTCCCGCTCGGCCGGCGTGAACACGGCCAAGGGGCGCGAGCCCTCGGGGAGCGCGACGTCGGGAGCCGCCGCGCCGGCGGGAGCGCGCACGGTCGCGACAGCCGTCTTCACGACCTGCCAGATGAACAGGTAGAGCAGGACGAGGATGCCGATCTTGAGGACGAGCAGGACGATGTCGATCATTGGTGTCTCCCGCAGCCCACGCAGCCGCGAAGCACGGCGGCCGCCTTCACCCGAGGGCCGGCATCAGGGCAGCCTCTCGAACAGGAGCTCCGTGGTGCCCAGTTCGATGCGGTCGCCGTGCTGCAGCACGGCCTGCTTGACGTCGCGGCGGTTCACGCGCATGCCGTTGGTGGACCCGAGGTCGAGCGCCATGAAGCCGTCGTCCTGGCGCCGGATCTCGGCGTGCTGGCGCGACACGTTGGGGTCGGTGAGCACGATGTCGCAGCGGCGGCTGCGCCCGATCACGGTCACGGCCTCGCGGAGCTCCCACTCGCCCTGCCGGCCGCGCACGGATGCGCGCGGGGCGCTGGCCCGCGCCGCGGGGGCGGGGGCAGCGGCCGCCTCCTGGTAGAGCACGGTGTGGTCGAGAAGCGGACCCGGCGCGGCGGCCGGCGCCGGCGCGGCGGCTGGCGGCGGCGCGGCGGCTGGCGGCGGCGCGGCCGCCGGCGAATCGAACGCCGCGACCGGCGCCTCGGCCGGCTCGTTGACGGTGCGCGTGGCGATGCCGAACTCACCGACGCGCAGATCGTCGTCGCGGTGCAGGTCGATGCGCGGCGGCGCGACGAGTGTCCAGCCCTCGCGACGCGCGAAGGCGGTGACGTAGTTGGCGAGCTCCGCCTTGAGCGACTCCGACAGGGACGAAAGATGCTCGAAGTCGGCCTCGCCAAGGTAGATGTCGAACTCGTTGGGCACGTACACGTTGGAGACGCCGACGGTCTTGTGGTCGCCCATCTCCTTGGCGAGCTTGTGGGCGAGCTCGACCGGCTGCACGCTGGCCTTGAAGGCGCGCCCGAAGCCGCCCTCGACCAGGCCTTCCAGTTTCTTCTCAGCTTTCCTGAAGATGCCCATCGTCGCGTTCCTCCGGCCCGTCACCGGTCGTGAAAACCAACGGCAAGAGTATCACGGCGGCCGCCAGCGCCACATTCCAGACCAGGGGCGCGAGCTTCGCGGGGTACCCCCAGTCGGCGATGGGCACGACGCGGTAGACGGCAAACGTCGCCGCGAACGCCAGCGCCCAGACCCAGAGCCGGAGTTCGAGGCGCCGCCGCGAGAAGGCGAAGCCGAGAGCCACGGCGAGGCCTGCCCACAGGAGCATCTGGAGCACGCAGGCGGGCGCCAGAGCCACGGCGAGCACGCGCGTCGCCACGGCGAACGGGTCACCCGCGGCCGCGGCTTCGCCGGCGAGGTGCCCGCGCGGCTGGAAGAGCGTGAACGGCCCGCGCGGGGCGTGCAGCAGCACCAGATAGACGAGCGTGCCGGCGCCGGCCCAGGCGGCGGCCAGCGGGCCGCGCACGCGGCCCAGCAGGGCCGCCCCCGCCGGCGCGAGCAGCGTAAGGTACAGCGGCGTGAGCACCAGCGCCAGCGTGGGCCAGAGAGCCACGATCGGCCTGGCGCGGGTCAGAAGGAACAGGGCGACGGCGAAGGCCAGATAGGCTGCTCCGAGGCTCAGCGACACGTTGAAGACGGGGAACGCCAGCGCGCCGAGCAGAAAGGCGAGCCCACCCTGCGGCACCACGGCCCACACCGCCGTGCTGACCGCGACCAGCGGCAGCGTCCAGCTCTGGGGATAGGCCGGCAGCACGCCGAGGACGACGCCGCTGGTGACCGCCGCAAGGCCGGCGCCGGCGACGCGCTCGGCGGCCACGCCGGCGCGCCTCAGCGGACGCACCAGCCGCTGGGCGCGCAGCAGCCGCTGCGTGCGTAGGCGCCCGCTGTGGAGCAGGTCGTCGAGCGCCTCGCTGAGCTCCGCGGCCGTCGGCCGCTCACCGGGACGCGGCGCGCAGGCGTCGTCCATGAGCCCGACCAGATCCTGCGGAAGGTCGGGTCGCAGCACGCCCAGCGACGGCAGCCGGCCGGCAGCCACGTTGGAGAGCGTCTCGGCCGGCGTCTGCCCGCGCAGCGGGTGCTCGCCGGCGAGCAGCTCGTACAACACCATGCCGGCGGAGTACACGTCGCTGGGCGGCCCCACGCGGCGCCCGGCGGCCTGCTCCGGCGACATGTAGGCGACCGTGCCGATGACGTCGCCGTCCTGGGTGAGCGTGTCGGCGTCCATGAGGCGGGCGATGCCGAAGTCCATCACCTTGACGTGGCCGGCGGCGTCCAGCATGACGTTCTGCGGCTTGACGTCGCGCTGGATGATGCCCTGGCTGTGGGCGAAGGCGAGGGCGTCGAGCAGCTCGACGCCGATCGCGACGACGTCCCCGTCGCCGAGCTCGCCGGCCAGCTTGTCCAGCGACTCGCCGTCCACGAGCTCGCACACGAGGATGCTGCGCTCACCGTCGCCGAACCAGTCGTAGAGCGCCACGATGTTGGGGTGGGAGAGCGCCGCGGCAGCCTCGACCTCGCGCACGACGCGGCCGGACATGCTGCGCCCGTCGGCCACGATCTTGAGCGCGACGGCCTGGCCGAGGGTGACGTCGAGCGCCTCGTACACGTCGGCGAAGCCGCCGCTGCCGATCTTGCCGACCAGCTCGTAGCGGTCGCGCCAGTCGGTGTAGAGGGGTGTGGTGCTGTGGGCCGCGACGGACATTCGGGCTCGTAGGTTCCTTCGTTTGGGACGGTATTCGGTATGGTACAATCCGAACCCTGTAAGAGCTGCTGGGCGAGTGGCGGAATTGGCAGACGCGCTAGGTTCAGGGT
>Ga0315297_10001810_pt1 | contig 13362 bp, 18 predicted proteins | sample YL17G15_0_MG_FD_203628 | JGI IMG/M metagenome (GOLD analysis project Ga0315297, IMG submission 203628) | Sediment microbial communities from Yellowstone Lake, YNP, Wyoming, USA - YL17G15_0 | ecosystem: Environmental > Aquatic > Freshwater > Lake > Sediment | place: USA: Wyoming | collected... | reverse complement strand
ACAAGAATTAAAAGCAGAATTAATGGATAAATTTGAAAGAGATTAACCTAACGTCGTAAATTAGAGAAATTTAAGAAGTCTTCATAAATTATTTTAAAAACTAACTTTCCTTATTTCTAAAAGAAAAATTGATATAATACTTTATAACTTTAAAAACTTTATAAACTTATTTTGGTCCCGTCGTCTAGCGGCCTAGGACATCTGGTTTTCAGCCAGAGAATCAGGGGTTCGAATCCCCTCGGGATCACTAATGGGATGAGGTTATAATCATAGTGAATTAAGATCTCCATCAAAGATTTCTTCAGAAAAATGTAATATATATCAAAGAACTTAGTTTAATCTTCTTTATTGGTATAATATTATTTGATTAAGCCGCGGTGGTGGAACTGGTATACGCATTTATAAATTGTAAATACGTTTGCCCTTTGATAATATGGGATTATGAGAAAAAGATCATGGACAGAAAGTCAGTTAAGAAACGCTGTTAAAACCTCTTTTAGTTATCGCCAAGTATTGAAAAAAATAAAATTAAAGCCGACTGGCGGCAACTATGATCAAATAAAAAAATATATTAAGGATTCTCTTTTAAATACTGATCACTTTAAAGGACAAGGTTGGAATTTAGGTTTACAAGGAATTGGAAAACCATTGATTCCCTTAAGTAAAATTTTAGTAGAAAACAGCGATTTTCAGAGTTTTAAATTAAAGAAGAGATTATTTAAAGAAGGATTAAAGTCAAAAAAGTGCGAAATTTGTGGTTGGGCGAAGATAACAGAAGATGGCTATTTGCCATTAGAACTAGATCATATTAATGGTAATAGAAGAGATAATCGACTAACAAATTTGAGAGTACTTTGTCCAAACTGTCATAGTTTAAGTAAATATCATCGAGGTAGGAAAAATAAGAAAAGCCCGAGTGGCGGAATTGGTATACGCGTAGCACTTAAAATGCTATGAGGACAACCTCGTGCCGGTTCAAGTCCGGCCTCGGGCACAAAAAATTTTCGCTATAAAGAGATAGTAATAGGACAATTAAATATGACATTGCTAGAGGTGGAAGCGAAGGACTTAAATATTCCTTTGCAAAAAGTAGTTTGTGTTTATTGTAGTCAAGTTATGGGCTGGAGTGGCCAAAAATCTGTAATTAGGCGAGGACTTGTAGTTACAATAGAAGATAATCCTAATTTACCTCTGACTTGCGAGTCGAGCCCTACCGGCCTACATGCTAATATGACACCTAAGCAAGCAAGAGCCCGAGGGTTTAAGGTATAGGAGTGATAGAGAGAAGAAGGTCTTGATATTTGAGTTTGGCCCGGTCGGAGTAAACAACTGGTTTAGCTAATCCTTTTTTTATCATAATTTCGTTAATCAGTCCCTTGTTATTATGGCAAAAGGGCTTTATTTCCAAAAAACAGTCAATCCAGACATAGGCTAAAATCCGCCCGTATTTATCGTCCTGATACCGGTCATATTCAAATCTAAGACTGCGATCGAGAATCAATGAAGAAAGATAGTTTTTCGCTTCATCATAACCAGATACGCCGCGGTTAGGCGCGTCAATGCCCAGAAGTCGAACTGTCATTCCGTTTTTAATAGTAAAAGTGTCTCCGTCAGTCACTATCACCGCCTTTGTTTTTATTGGAAAGATTTGCCGGATTTGATAGTAGTTTTTTATCTTATCTAAATTTTTCCAGCCAGTCCAACCTAGGACTGAAGCGAGAATAAGTCCAGCTATCAGGACTTTTGGGACTTTACGTTTTTCAAGATATTTAGCCGTTAACTTTCTAGCCATTTAAATAAAGTATAGCATTTGATAAAATATCAGATAGATTAGCCGACCTAGCTCAATGGTACCCCAAAGTACGCTTACCCCGCCAAAGGCGGGGAACGCGACTTCAGGGCAAGGAGCAATTGTTTAGCCTGTTTAGCTCAGCGGTAGAGCAGCTGTTTTGTAAACAGCAGGTCCGCGGTTCAAATCCGCGAGCAGGCTCCGGATAATTAACACATAACTGAAAATAAAGAACGAATTTATTTTAACAAGAGACCACCTGAAGGCGGAATAACATATCAACTGCCAGGTGGAGAAAGTGTTACGATGTATTGTACTGATCCAATAAGTAAGACACTGAGAGTACAATCGATATATTGGTTGGCCTGGGGTAGAGAAATGAGAAGAAATAAACAGAGAGCCAAACTGATCAATAGAGCAAGATAATGGTATAATATGCGCTATGAATCCTTTAGAAACTGATGGACGACGCGAACAAGAAAGAAGAAAACTACTTTTTATCAATATTTGCCGACAACATGAAACAATTCTTAATGGTATTTCTGAAGTGAAATTTTGTTTTAAGAAGGTGATTGATAAACGAGATAGTTTAGATGGACATTTGACTAAAATATCTTCAATGAATGCAGTCCCGTATCTTGCCGTGCTTGGTCCTAATGTTACCCAACAGGATGAAGAAGCTATTAGACTACAACAGATTGTTGTCACTGACACTTCACTCCCTTGGATTATGGATTGTTTACTGATAAAGTCTCCTTTAACAACTTTTGGAAAAATTGTTATAAGAAAAGAATTAGATTATGAAAATACAGCCGCCTGGCTTGTACAGAAAAGAAGTGAGGATCCTTGGAATATAACTAGCCCAAGAGATTTAGATAGAAAAGTTAGAGAAGACGAGGAAGTACATTGTCTAGGCGTCTATTTATTTAGAGATAATGAAGATGAACCTTTAAGAGTAGAGATTTTTCCGGTTCATGTGAATGCTGGAATGATAATAAAATTTTGTCATAAAGAAAATAAAGGCTGGATGAAGATGGAGACAGTCGAACAGCCAAAAAAAATAGATGATAAGATGTTGGGAGAATACCTAAAATCACCAGGAGATTTTTTCAATGCTTTGTGGACTAAGGCCAGGGCAAAGACTAAGTTTAAAGAAGATACTAATCCTATTGTACGACAAGTAGAATTTGGCAACCATATTTCAGGCATATTAAGATCATTTGGTTATAGTGAAAAAGCGACTCTCCATGACTATCATGATTATATGGCAAAACCCAAAAGTATTTTTCACAAAGGCTATGTCATGCTTAAATTAACTGATATTTCTCAATCTTCATTTGAAGAGGGGATAGTACAAGGTGCAACCAGTTCGGTTGATCTTTGCGATGTGGAAATTTGCTGGCTAACAAATGGAGGCGTCTTTTATACTTTAACAAAAGAAGAACGAGCTAGCGGAGAACAACGAATCAAAAAAGTAAACCTAAATGAGGCAACTAAAGAGTGGTTAGCTTCGATTATTGATGGGCTTCATTTTTCCGATGTTTGATATAATTAAATAGGTTAATGAGTCCATAGTTCAACCCCAAAGAACTCTTACCTCGGTCTGGAGGCTTACAGCCTCGCACTCCCGAGGTGCGAGTCTTCGGGGCAGGCGGATAGAATAAAGAGTCCGTAGCTTAATTGGATAGAGCAACTCCCTTCTAAGGAGTAGATTGGCAGTTCGAGTCTGCCCGGACTCACAAAAAGATGACAGTTTACCCTGAACCCGAAGTGGTTCATGGGTTCGATTCTGTCTGGGCTCACCACGCTCAGCGTGGTGGTAACCCGCTCAGCGGGTTCACTCGTTAGATGTATTTTAAACTAATTTATTGATGTATCGACATAATTATATTGTTAATTAACTCCAAAACACCTCTTTTGTAGGTTATAAGCGGTTGACATGACTTTCATAATATAGAAAATATAATAATGCATTACGTTTATATATTATTTTCAATTAAAGATAAATTACTGTATACAGGTTATACCGATGATTTAAAATCTCGTTATAAAGCACATACTAATGGTTTTGTAAAAGCAACAAAATATCGAAGACCACTAAAACTCATTTATTATGAAAGTTATATTAACGAATTAGATGCCCGTCGTCGAGAACTATATCTTAAAGGTGGAAATGGAAAAACCACACTCAAAACGCAATTAAAGGAGACTTATAAAAACATTGATTACAAATGTATAATTTAATTTTCCAATTTCGTATCCCTTGGGTCACAAGTAATGGTTAGAGCTTAATAACAAATTAAATTGATTTATACTTTTTTTATAGTATAATATTTCTCAATATGCAATTAGTTAACGGTGCTGGTAGTGAATCGTATAGAAAATGTATTAATCCAGATTGTACAACATTACCAACAAACATATTAAAAGGTAGACATCGTAAAGGTTATGCAATTCAAATATTATATTGTGATAGTCATGAATCAGAGGCTATTGCAGTTTCTCTAAAAGATTTCTCAGGAATATTTTTTGAAGGAATTCGCTCTCCAAGATGGCTAAAAGAGGCACAAGAAAATGAATTAAGAGCTTCGTTTGAAACAGTTGGAAAACAATGGATAGATAGAGCAATAAAAGACGAAACACAATCAAGAGCAAGAAGAAAAGAAGGTTAATCTGTTCCATACTCCAAAGGGAGAAAAGAACCATCATTTCTTGAAGCTAAACTTAATCCATTGTAAAATTTAAATAGGTCCCCATAGATATAGTTCCAATTTCGTATCCCTGGGCTCACTTTTTTAAAGGAGTTCTTTTTGTTCTGATTTATTGATCTTCAAATGAGATAGAGCTTTTGGAGTTAAACTACGTCCTCTTGAGGTTTTTTTTAAGAATCCGATTCGCAGTAAATATGGCTCGATGAACTCCTCGACCGTACGAACTTCTTCAGAAAGTGCCGAAGCGATAGTTTCTACACCAATAGGCTGATTGTTAAATTTTTCTGATAGTATTCTCAAATACGCCTTATCAATGTCAATCAAGCCAATTTCATCAATCTCCAGTAAAGTAAATAGTTTTCCTAAAAGTTTTTCATCGATTTGGATATGTTTATCAACTTCAAGAATATCACGGGCCCTCTTGAGAATCCGGTTAGCCAGTCTTGGCGTTTTGCGGGATCTAAGAGCTATCTCTCGGGCTGCTTCTTTGGTTATTGGAAGATTGAGAATTTTTGAAGACCTGATAATTATTTTTTCAATTTCATCGTTATGATAATAATCAATTCGCAGAAGCAGTCCAAACCGATCGCGAAGTGGAGCAGATAACAAAGCTAATTTTGTTGTCGCACCAATAATAGTTATCCGTGGAACTGGTAATCTCAACGTTCTTGCCGATGGACCTTTACCGATAATAATGTCTAACGAATATTCCTCCATGACAGGGTAGAGCATCTCCTCAACCGGTTTGGGCAACCGGTGAACTTCGTCAATAAACAAAACGTCGTTGTCTTTTAAATTAGTCAGAATCGCTGCCAGATCACCTGTTTTAGTGATTGTCGCCCCTGAGGTGACCTTGATTTCACCTTTCAGCTCATTTGCCACTATATAAGCTAGAGTCGTCTTACCGATGCCTGGAGGACCGTAAAAAAGGATGTGTTCTGAAACCTTTCCACGTTTATTGACAGCGTCGATGAATAACTTAAGAGTCTTGACAATATTTTCCTGACCGATATAGTCTTTAAGCAGTCTGGGACGTAGGTTTTCCTCACTTTTGTTAATAACCATTGTAATTATTATAACAGTAATAACCTATAAAAAAACTGTTGAAAATTAAAAAACCTATAGTATAATATACATATGAAATCACCAAAGGAATCATTACCACCGGTTGATCCAAAAAATCTTCAAGAAATGAGACAAGTTTACATTTTTACAAAAACAAAAATACCTACCTCCATTGGTGTTTTGCTTAATTATTTAAGAAGTTGGACTCAAGAAAATAGGAAAGATCAAAAATACAAAAGGGGTTAATCTTTAACAAAAAAGCTATTTGTCTTATTTTTAATTGTTTTCCTGACTCTTGGGAATAAAAATGATAAAAGAACTGCCTTTGTTTTCTTCCGAAACAACTTCGATTCGACCATGGTGCATTTCTACAATCTGCTTAGAGATATAAAGACCGAGGCCAGTGCCATGGGCAGTAGATTGACCTGCTTCTTTTGTTTCCAACTGGCGGAATTTCTCGAAAAGCTTCGCGATATCTTCAGGACTAATGTATGAATCGGAGTTAAATATCTCGATAACAGAATAGTTGCCTTTTTCGGAAAAATTAACATCAATATGTCCTCCTATTGGAGTAAACTTAAGAGCGTTACCAAGAATATTTTGCACCACTTCTGTCAACCTTTCCTTATCACCACTGACCGTCATAACTGTAGCGGCAGGATTAAAATTAAATGCAATTTTTTTATCCTTAGCAATGACAATAAATTCTTCTAAAACTTGTTTGACGATTTCATTAAGATTAACCGACTCAATCTTCAACATCAGTCTTTTGCCTTCTATACGGGAAACAGTCAACATGTCTTCGACCAACTTTAACAATCTTTCACTGGAAGCGTAGGAGATGTCGAGGTATCTGTTAATCTCAACGTCTCCGGTCGCTTGGGCTTTTTTTATTGCTAAATATAAATAGTTTTTTATGGCTGTCATCGGGGTACGAAGCTCATGAGAAGCGACTGAGACAAATTCATCTTTAAGTTTATCGAGCATCTTTAGTTTTTCATTATCATCCTGTATCTCCTGGTATAAAATGGCATCATCAATGGCAATACTGATAACTTCCGGTAATCTGGTAATAAAATCTTCCCAGTACTGTGTAGAGACTTCTTTTTCACCAAAACCAAAAACTATTACTCCACTAGTTTTATTACGGACAAAAAAAGGATGAAGTAAAAAATCAACAATGCCGATTTCTCTCTGGGTTTTTTCCACTATTTGAGAATCAATCTGATGGAAGATATCTTTCATATTGGATAGCTTAATAATTTTTTTTGTTTTGATTGCTTCTATGAGGGGATTTTTTTCGTCAGACAAAAAAATTTTTTCTGAATAATAAATATTAAAAACATCGTCGCTAACATTTTTTGTTTCTTTAGCAAAAGCAACCGATAAAGGTTTGAGAATGTCATTACGGTCATCTTTTAGGTAGATAAAAATGGATTTAATATTACTTTTTTTAATAATTTGTTTTGTTACTTGATCGGCTATTTGCTCTACTTTATTAAGAGAACTTAAAATAATCTGATCGATGCTCCGAAGAAGAGCTAACATCTTATTACGTTCAACAAGCTCTAAATTTTTTTTATACATTTCCCGGGTGATGCGAGATAAATCATTTCCGTTAGCCATATAATTATCTTAGCATATTTCCGAAGTTTACTGGAGAATGGACGGTATCTGCTCTTTAGAGATATCAGCGGCCATTGAATGGAGAATTTCTCTACAGACTTCAACAGAAGCCTGCCCAAAAATATTCTTATAACGATTAATTAAGGATTCAAGAATTGTTTTTTTATCACCGTTAATAATTACTTTCTTTTCCGGCCAATTTATATTCAAACCAGTCACTTTTTTTGCCTGTTCAATCGCAATAGGTCCAATAATATTTTCCTGTTCGGCAATGATAGTTCCTAATAATTTAGAAAATTTGTCCATAGTTATGTTTCTTTAAGCTGTTTAAAAGCAATATTGAACTGTAGTAACGCTAAAGTCATTACAAAATAGGCTATCAAGTATAGATAATCGCCATAGGCTCCGGTAATCCAGCTTTCATGACTATTTTGAAAAAGAAAATTAAAGTCAGACAGATATTGTAAAAGCAAGGCAAAAAAAATAAAAACAATTCTGTATTTCATGATGCCTCCTAGTAGTTTTTTTGTTAGCAAAAAAGACAATAATGTAATAGAAATATAAAATGTTTGACCTAAAGGATAACCAAAATCTAAAAAGACGGTTAATGCTTTAGAAAAATCAAATTGATAATCTTTAAGAAATAAAAAATAGGAATAGGTTAGCATGAATAAGGGAACGATTATCGAAATAATTTTATTTTTAAAATTTTTTAAAGAGAAACTGATACCAGAGGCCTTAGCCAATAGAATAGTTCCATAAAGATAAAAGAAAATGCTACCGAAATAACCAATATCACCAATTGAAGGATAAGGAACTTCTATATGCTGAATAACAACATAATATGTGTAAGATAACTGACCAAAAGATTGGGCCAGCAAACCTAATGAGAACATTAAAATTGCCCTTCCTAGAATACTTTTATAAGATCCCCAATGACGCATAATTTTTAATCCCCAATAAAAACCTAATAAAGCCATTATTGTGTAAGATCCGGCAAAATAATCACGTATAGGAGAATATAAAGGAAGACGTTGAATAGTCAACCACCAAAAACTAAATACCAAAAAAAAACTTATCGCGATCTTTGTTTTACACTCTTTCCAAAGATCTTTGAGCATAGAAAAAGCTTAGAAGAAAACTTATTGATTGTCAAGTTAGACAATGATAAAATCTTAAAAGAATTATGCCGTGTATTCCTAGATATCCTATTTTCCAAAAATTGAAGTTAAATCATAAATCTGGAATAGAAAAAATAACTCATAAATTTTTTCCATATTCAGATTATAACTTTACTAGTCTTTGGACTTATAATACTGACGAATCTTTGGAAATTTCATTGTTAAATAATAATCTTGTTGTTAAATTTGTAGATTATCTGACAAATAAACCTTTCTATTCTTTTATAGGTAATAATCAAATAATTAGAACAGCCAATATCCTAATAAATTTAGCTATTAAAAAAAATTTTCCTCCTTTGTTAAAATTAATAGGCGAACAAGTGATAAAAAGTGAAAAAAAAATTAACAATTTTTTTTTAATTAAAGAAGATTCTGACAACCATGACTATATAGTTTCCGCTAAAGATATTGCTATTTTAGATCATTTAAAATTTAAACGAAAACGTTATTTAGTTGACCGTTTTAAAAATAAATATCCTGGTTATACTGTTAAAAGGATAGATCTAAGAAATCCAATCTATCAAAAAATGTTTTTAGATTTCTTTTTAGTCTGGGAAAAAAGCATGAATAAAAAGAAGTCAGAAACTCATAATGAGATTGAAGCAATAAAACGATTATTAAAAAACATCGATATTTTGAAAGAGGAGGCTTTAGGAATTTTTCTTAATAATAAACTGATTGCTATAAATGCTTTTGAAATCTGTCATAAAAGTTATGGTGTCTCAAGTTTTCAAAAGGCGGATAAACAATATACGGGAGTTTATGCAATGATAAGTCATGAAACTGCTAAACACCTTCATTCTAAAGGGATAAAATTTATTAACTATGAACAGGATTTAGGAATTGAAGGATTAAGATTATCAAAATCATTATGGAAACCAATTCATTTTCTAAAAAAATATATTATTGCCCCAAAAACATAGTTTAATCGATATTTTTTTTAGGATATTTGCGTCCTCTTGTTTGTACTTTATATTCAACTTCTCCAGGTTTAAAAGTTTTTTTAAAGAAATCAACAGATTTCTTAATATTAAATTTTTTGCAAGAATAAATATCAGCCGTAACAAATCTTTTTCTTATAAAGGTATGGATACTTATATGCGACTCTTGAATAATAATAAATCCGCTCCAGCCACCCGGATCATTCTTACCGTTACCTTCTGCAAAAACAACATATGGTTTGGTAAGTTTGTTCATTTTTAATATTTCCGGTATTTTATCCAACGTCTTATAGACAAGGCGAAAATTATTTAATGTCTTTGGAGCACAGTTATAGGCATCCCACATTAGATGTAGTCCAAAAGGCTTATAAGGAGGCTTACTATCTGGTTTATCCATATAAAAAATTATATTAAATAAGACTTGATTTTTACCAAAAACTGATCAGGATTTAATTGACTTTTGTTAATGACTTCAAAATTATAAGACTTTATAGACTCGATCTCTTGACCGTCATCGAGATTAGTAATAATGACAATTTTCTGTTTTAATTTTTCAGGATTAGTTTTTTTTAAATTATTTAAAATATCTAGCGCATTCATTTTGGGAAGCAAGGTATCTAGAAGTATTAAATCCCAATTGTTTTCTATTATTTTATTGTAAGCAATTTTTCCATCGGTTATCAAGGATACCTGAAAATCTTTTTCCTGACTTAGAAGATCATAGTAAAGTTTTCCCATGAGTTCATCATCTTCGATCAATAAAATTTTCTTCATAAACTAATAATATCATAAAAAAACCCCGCACCGGATGGTGCGGGGAATCTTTAACGAAAAGTTACTTATCTTGTTACATTAATTACAGCTTTGTTATCAGTGTTTACTGCTGAAACCGTCACTCTATGACCGGCATCCTGAACTATCGAATATCCTAAATGATATTCAGCAGGTGTAGGGGTTCCACAGTTCGTAATTGAGGTCACATTATTCAAATCTTTACTAGTTGTTGGTTCAACTGGTAATGCCGGAATATAGTCAGGCATTAGTAACGTACAAATATCTAAATCACTTGCTCTATTTCCAATTTGTATATCATCTGTTCCAAGTACTCCAGTCGGTATACCAGCAGGAAGATTTCCTTGATGTTCTGCCGCATACTGATGGATAGCATTAAGAACTTGTAAAGAATCACTTCGACGTCTTGTGTTATTCGCCTGGCCAAACTGTCTGGCCGGATTAATAGCGATTAATGTAATAGCCAATAGGATCGCCAATATTCCTATGACTACTAAAAGCTCGATAAGCGTAAAACCTTTTTTCATATTAGTTTTTAAAATTTTAACTATTGATATAAATTTAGTTAATATAGTAATCAATTACAAGGGTAATTTACTATAAGTTATTTATAGAGTTTGTTTCGGATTAGGAAAAGCTGAAGAGGATGAATTTAAAAGTTCAAAATTCGAAGGCGAGATTGTCGTCGCTGGAAGATTAGTTGGGGTGGGAATGACGATAGTGGTTGGTGCCGGTAATGAATTCAATGGTTTTGCTGTGGTAGAAGACTTAAGGGAATTAAAAATCACAAAGATTAAAACAATTATTAAAATAGCAAAGATTGGTAATACAATCGGCAGGGTTGATTTTTCTTGGCTTTTAGGTGGATTGTCAGGTAGTAACCATGCGCCTTCCTCATTTTCCAGATTGCTAACCATTGATACCTTTTTCAATGAGTCGACTTTTTTTAAGATTAGGATGGCAGTTTTCAAATCAAACTTGGTCTGACCGACAGAATAATAGGGTACTACCGCTTTCATTTGACTGTCATGTTTTTGCCAAACTGAATCAATCAACTGATAAAAAGAAGCATTAAAACAGGAAACTAAAACCGATTTTTCTTTGACTAATTTTTTAGAAAATACCAACTCATAAGGAACCGCCTCGATAAACTGATTGAGTAGATCATCATTGCCTTTGACAAACTCCTTTTCCATTAAAGCCTCTGGAGCAATAATAAAATATGTATCAAGACTGCTAAGATTATTCTGTTTAACAAAAAGTTCAAGCTGGTTGAGAAATTTTTCTTCATCGATTACATCAAAGTATTTAACCGATTCCGGTAAAAAAGAAAAAGAGAGCAAGGATTTTTGTCCTTTAATATAAAGTTGAAAACCTTGTAGGTTAAGCCAAAGAACTGCTGATCTTCCTTTTTGATTCATAAGATATCCTGCCAGGAAATAATTGTCATCTTATTACCAGTATAATCGATTTCTACTTGAATTTTTCGTTGATAATTATTAGAAGTTGCTGTCGAGAAAATAGTCTTATTAATATCATTACCTGTGACAGTAATATCAGTAGTATAACCGTAAATTGAGGCGGGGATAGTCACGCAAGGCGCTGGAATATCTTTACAATATGAAGGGTTACGAAGTAATTGTAGAAGCGTGTCTTCAATGCCGTTTTCCGCTGCTTCCCTGACCAAAAGCCCCTGTTGTACAGTCGAGGCAGCTTCGGAATTGACACCAATCATCGTCACTGTTGCCGAAATAATAATCATCGAGATGGCGACAAAAATAATTAGAGTAATCAAAGCCTGGCCTTTTTTCATCTTAGTCCGACGGTTGTTCTTAAATAAATAACTTCGTGTTTGTTGTTGACAAGTTGACGACTCCGCAATTCTAAATCGATTTTAATGGTATTTTTTCTAATGGTATTAACTACGTTAGTTGGATTACCTAAACGAATAAATGTTAAATTAGTAACCTCCGAGTTAACACTGTTTAAAACATAAGTCCCTGTAGCATCAATTAATTCTAAATTCCCATTGTTAACCCGAAAAGTTTCTTGTTGACCGTAAATATTTAGAGTAAAAGGATTATCAGACGGATCTAATGCATTATCTGTTTCTCCCAAATTGGGAAAGACTATTAAATTAGCGTTGTTTATATCGGATGATAACTTGGAAAAGATAAACCGGCCGTCTTGATTGATAACCGCAGTAGCTTCAGCTGATGTTTTAGTTTTTAATGACGTAATAAAAATATCCATTAATATAAAGATCAATATGGAAAAGATTCCCATAAAGAGAATTAACTCGATTAAAGTAAAACCTTTTTTAATTTTCAATTTACAATTTTCAATTTTCATTGAATTTTCAATTTACAATTTTTAAGGTGAATAGTTAATTGTAAAATCATAAAGAGATGGCGACTGGGTACTGTCAGTCGAATTCATAATAACTTTATAACGAAAACAACGACCTGGATTTTTATAAGAAGAAACAGTCAGATAAGGAATCGCTCCGGAAATGGTCCCATCTGAGGCCGTATAAAAACTTCCTTCGGGATTAGCCTTATCCGGACCAACAAAAGTATAGGAAGCATTGGCGCAATCAGTCTCATCGGCGACGGCGACTTGAACGGTGATGTTGGTTTGCGAAGGCTTGTTAACTGTGGCGATAAAACGATTGAAAGCTGTTTTATATCCTGGCTCAAACGGAGCTGAAGTGTAAGTACCACTGGCGGAGTACTGTCCACCGCCTCCGCCAAGAATAATTTGTAATTCAGCACCTGTATCACCGGTAACAACATAAGAGTAAGCATAACCGTCATCCTGGAGAACGGCGGCAACATCATTTGCACCCCCTGATATGGTTAGACCCGGACCACATTTTTTTGGATCATTTTCCTGATCGATATTTAACACAAGATATTGTATTGAGCCACCAGTGCCGGCAATAATTACCCTATTCCCGGTTACGGCGGCAACCCCTTTAGGATTCATGCCACCAACTTCGTTTGTATTATAACCGTTACCAATGATAGGTAAGTTACCGGATCCGGTTATTGTTGAAGTATCAATTATAAAAAAATCATTTTTATCACTCCCGGCATAAGAAGTAATCAGATAGACACGGGTACCGGTGGAATTTATAGAAATATCAATTCCTGGTCGACTGTTATTGGTCTGTACCTGTCTGACAATCGAAGGATTGGTCGGATCGGTGACATCAATCACCTGCATCTGCGTTGTTGTAGAATCAGTCGCCACGT
>Ga0315297_10001808_pt1 | contig 13366 bp, 24 predicted proteins | sample YL17G15_0_MG_FD_203628 | JGI IMG/M metagenome (GOLD analysis project Ga0315297, IMG submission 203628) | Sediment microbial communities from Yellowstone Lake, YNP, Wyoming, USA - YL17G15_0 | ecosystem: Environmental > Aquatic > Freshwater > Lake > Sediment | place: USA: Wyoming | collected... | reverse complement strand
GCACTCACATAGGAAGAACAATGGATAGATGGACAAAAGAGAGACACGATAAACTGATATTTCAATTAGACAATGACGCTAAGCATCCGATTCCCGCAGAAATTCGAGCAGAGATACTTCGTGCTCTTACGGAAGTTGTGCGAATGCGTGATACATTAGTGAGGATTAAACGTCGATTTAAGACATATCTTCAAGATATGTCCCAAGGAGAAGAGTTAGTGAACAATGCTCTTGACGGAGGAACATTGCCCACTGAATTTTTTGACATTCTTTGGGGAGACGGCCGGTGAAGCTATGATCGATCCCAGACTGTTCACCGTCGAGCGATTGCTCGAGGCCCTGCTCTACGATTGCGCTGGAAACGTAGACGCCTGGCGCAAGCATGCCGAGATCGTGCCGGACTATATGCCGCCATTCCCTGGACCGCACACGCAGCCGTCTGTAGTAGTGCGTTTTGTTATACCCCGTGAGGACGTGTGGTTCCTGCGCCATTCGGCAGGACCAGTGCAAGGACACTTCTGGGATATATACGGAGACGATTACGGCACGTCTGAATACGCACTGCTAGCGCTCTGCACTGCTCCGCCGCCAGCGTGTATTGTGCGAAGATTCCCGCCCCCCGGGGGAGCCTTGGAAAGAAAATAAACGGGAGGTTGCCTATGAGTGACACCGAAAGATACGTTCGTCCTGGTTGGGGACCAGGACATCCTCAGTGGTACTTTGGCTTTGTGAGCGATAAATTTTTACACAAGGATCGTCGAGGGCTTCATCTGAAGGGTCCAGGGAAATTCACTAATCACTGTAAGAACTGCTGGTTTAATCTCCGTCATAAGAACGAAGATCTCCAGAAAAAAGAAGCTTTGGAAGACACATGAGTAAACAATAGGTGAGAGAGCCTAATGTAAAAGTTGTTTTGATTCTTTTAACCTCCCTCGTTTCAGAAAGACAAACATGCTAAACAAATACGCTCCTCTTATCCCGACTCACCCCGCTATTCGTAACGGTGAAACGTGCCCCGCTTGCAAGAAGACGTTCCAAGTGGGAGACACCACAACGCTAATTACTCTTGGTCCTGGAGATAACCCCATTTCACAGGAAAATGCTCGAAAGGGAAACGCATACAATGCCGTTTGCGTACTAGTTCACTGGGCATGTGCCACGGGAGAAGTGGAGAAAGAAGAAGTCAAATGACAATGGCTCCGTGTTCCCACGATCCTCGTGAACTCAAGGGTCAGCCCATTGGGATGTACCACTGTCCTGAGTGTGGAGAGATGGTGATAGCAGGAATAGCTCACCCCGATTACGATCTTTTAAAAGACATGCACGATGAATTAGAAACATGCCCTGTGTGCAAGCAACCCAAGTGCTTCAATCCTTGGATTGAAGAAGTAGACATCGGAGTAGGAGTACAAACGTTTCTTAGGGGTGGAGAGTGCAATCACTGCGGACAGATAACGAAGTGCCCTACGTGTAGTTCATTCACCAATGAACATGAATCGTGGTGTGAAGATCTAAAGAAGCTGACACTACCGGACGGCGATGGTCTGGATGCACGAAGACCATGAGCATCGAGGACGTGCTCCGACGAGGCGAACAACATGACGAAAGCTAAATCCCCGCGCAATCTTGTCACCATTTGTCCTAGCTGTCATGCCTGGAACTACGACTTGAAAGGTCGCCGCAAGGGTCGGCGTCCGTGCGGACAGTGCGGAAAAGAAATCCCCACCCAAGTAGAAGAAGTCTGCGTCACGGACGAACAGATGTCTGTGTACAAAAGGGAGTGATGCTCCCTTTTGATTATCCCGGTTGCACAGACCTTTGGCCCGAGTGCGGAAACGAAGGACCGTGTACCAGTTGTCCTTTCACAGAACATGGAGAGTTAATGCCATGGACCGTCTCACCGAATCAGCCCCATTCCCTCTTACAACCTTCAACCGCTGTCAGCTCTGCGGAAAAGAAGACGATATCTGTTCCTTCGAGATGCTCTACGAATGTGATGAAAAAGACGCGCCCGAGAAAGAAAGAATCTTCATTTGTTGCCGCAAAGGCCCTTGCCACGATCGCATAGTGGCACACCCACGGATGTATCGCACCGTTATATGGGGCAAGGGAGGTCCAGGGAAGTTCATGCTCCTATGCGGAGACTGCGATAAGAGGAAGGGAACGAAATGTACCTCTTCTCTTCTCAAGGAGAACGGGGGAGTGGGCCTCTGTGTAAAGTTCGTGAAACCCCCATTTCAAGGTACCTTCTGTACTGACACAGGGTGCCATGATCTTGGTGTTCACTTTTCCCCTGCTATCTCTTGTGAAGATCATCCAACGAAGAAAGAGTAAAAAACATGGGCACCTATGACTCAGTTATGGCCCCTTGTCCGAAGTGCGGCAAGGAGATGGAATTTCAATCGAAGAGCGGTCCCTGTGAGTTGAAGACCTTCTCTCTTAAAGATGCCCCTGAGGACGTTCTTTACAACGTAAACCGCCACAGCCCTGCTGAGTGCGACTGCGGGTGTCTTTTCTTCGTCAACGAAGAGACTCGTTCCTCGGTGAGTGAGGGCATGGCTTTTCACGATGTCCGTGAAATGGGCGTGGAAGAGAAAACTGTTTTCTATGTGAAAACCACCAAGGGAGAGGTCACACGGATTTCCAATCCCAAGCGCATCGATGTTCTTATGGACAAAGATGGCTTGGCCGTACAAGTGATAACGCTATGAACGAAGAAAAAATAAAGGAACTTCTTAAGGAAGTATCCTTGCAAACTGGTCCTAGTGGGGCAACTCCTCTTCGTGCAATGAAGAAACTCTACAAAGCCGTGAAAGAGTGCAAATGAGCAACTTTGAGAGAGAACTTCTGGAGATTTTTCCGGGGTATACGTTTTCTACAACTATTGAGAAAGACGGCACACTTGAACTTTGTCTTAGACCAAGGAATGGCGTAGATCGTTATATAGGTAAAGGAAATAAAAATAATTACTCTACAGTTTGTGAATTACTTCTTGAAGAAATTCAAGAAACACTTTTGAGTCAAAAACAAAAATTGAAACTCCAACTAGAAAAAATTAAGTTGGAGTTTAATGAATTAGAGAAATTGATAGAAAAAAGTGAAGAGTTGTATGATAGGGTAGTAAAACTAAATGAAACAGTTAAATGAACGTTTCTCAGGCACGGGGAGAAGGGGTTACCAAGGGAATAACTCAGAGGGAAACAGGAGAAGGAGATCTTCCCTTAGTTTTCCAAGGAAGTACCCAGGGGAGAAACAGCCTATCGATCCCTCTTCCCCTCCTCCCCCGCTGCCGAGTGATGGAAGGGCACCGTACGAAGTGGTAAGTGCCAAAGAAACGGTGCCTTTCCAAGATCTCATAGAAGCTCTTCAATTTCTTCGTAAATCTCCCATTAAGGCTGTTCTTAACCGTACGAGCGACGGTAAGAAACTTGCCTTTGTTGCGCCATATGGTGTAGCGTGGGGAGACGTGCGAAAAGAAGTAGAGCAGGCAAATAGAGAATTAGAAGAAAAAGAAGAGGAGGATAGTGATGAGCGAGAAGATGAAGGAAACGAATGATAAAAATCTATGATGGACTTCACAAACTTAAGATGAACTCCTCTGTTCGTTGGGTAGTCGATCAACTTCTAGATATTCTTAATATCTTTCCCAAAGATATCACATGGAAACCGTTTGCAAAGCAACTGGAGCGCCCATGAAGATCATCGGTATCGCTGGCTACAAAGGTTCTGGAAAAGACACTGTTGCAGCGCGCTACGGGGGCGTCCGCGTTGCTCTTGCCGATTGGATGAAGAGATTCACGATAAGTGTTTTTCGCTTTAGTGAAGAAGACGTCTTCGGACCATCGGAATATAGAGTACTGGAGTACGCCTATCTTCCTCGGGATTGGACAGCCCTTCTTATCCGCGCAGGTGTGAGTTTCTTTTCATTTCTCTCGCTCTTTGAAAACTACACTGTACGAACAAACGAGATTCTTTCTGCGTACGTTTCCTTCTTTTCTCAATTCGATCCTGCTTATATTACTCCTAGAGATGTTCTTCAAAAGATGGGAACCGAGCTAGGAAGAACGTTGGAAAATGATGTGTGGGTAAAAGAGGTAGGAAAAGTTCTTTTATGGCTAAAAAAAGAAAGATTCACATATAATTCTTCCCGTGGACTCTTTCTCAATCCTAAAGAAGAGGAGACGGAAACTGCTGTCGTTCCGGATGTCCGTTTCCCCAATGAAGTAGAGATGATTCATGAACATGGGGGGAAAGTCTTCTGGATCGATGCCTCGAAAAGAATCCCCCCTTCCGGAGATCTTCACGCTAGTGAAACATCCCTTGGGGCAGAGGGATGCGATGAAATAATCAACAACAACGGTTCCCTTGAGGAACTTGTTCTCCCTTGATGTGAGGAAACGATGGGAATAACAATACATGTCGCTGGGATTAAACCCCCCGGCGAGCGATGGAAACAAATGAAGGATATCTATGACGCCTGTAGAAAAGCAGATGTTCCAATCCCCCTGGAAGTAGAAAGCTTCTTCAATGATGCGCCTCCGGATCCTTCGGGAGTGGTAGAAGAACTGAGTCACTCTCCTTGTGTGACGCGCTGGAACGGAAATTGCGAAGCGGGACTCGAAATCAACTTAAAAGAGCTTAGTCCTGATATCACCATCTTACGTGTTTACAACGCCTGGTGACACATGAAACAAATGAAAGTATTCGGAATACGACCCCCAGGAGATGAATGGGAGTTGAAGCAAGCAGTGTATGACGCTTGTATCGCTGCACACGTAGAAATCCCTGCTGAGATCACTAAGTTCTTTAACGGAAAGCCCCCTAATGTGATGGGTGTCTGGGTGGATCTGGAGAAAACATGTGCAGCGAAACGATGGGAGGATAAAGAAGAAGAGGGATTTAACGTTGATGTGAGGGCTGTTTTTAAGGATTCACTTATTACGGTTATCCGTTTCTCTGTTCCAAAGTAAAAAAAGTAGTAGTGCCCTCCCTCCTTTCGGAGGGAGGGCTATGTGTTGCGGTATAACCCGCCCCCTCACGGGTGCATGGGGGCCTCCTTTTAGCTAAATGATCTCCGAATAGCTTAATCGGACATCATTCTCTTATACCACTTTTATTATCTTTTTCCCAACGCTTTAAGCTCTCTTCGTTTGCTACATCCAATCGCTCTTTCGTTGGCGGCGGTGCAGCGGGAAGAGGCTTAGTTGGCTTTGGCGGTTTCAATTTTGGTGGGGGTACTACCCCGGGGATCTTCGGAACGACGCTCGGAGGAGGGGGAGCAGTGAGAGGAAGCCCTGCGCTCTTCAACGCCCCCTTCTCCGATGCTTCTTGCAGAGCCGCCATGATCTGCTCTGAAAGCCGAGACTTTTCCTCCGCTCTTGACTGGAGGAATTCATCAATAGAAGTCTTTTTCTTTAGGAGCCCTAGTCTGTTCAACATCCCCTCCGGAAACACTGAACGGAACCTCTCTACCTGTACGTTTCTCTCCTCTGGAGGAAGGTCTTCATGTGATTTGTACCTTACTCCTCTCCCTATCACTTGTTCTATTTTCGGCTCGTTGAAGTGCGGCTCCGCGATCCCCATGTACTTCGTTCCACGGAGATTCAACCCTTCTCCTCCGGAAGAAGAGAGAAGAAGGGCTTTTATCTTCCCTTTGTTGTACTCATCAACGAGGCGCTGCCTTTCTCCTTGGGGCACTTCTCCTGTGAAGACTCCGTAGGGGATATTCTCTTTTTTTAGCATTCGCGAAAGAGGATCAATACCTGCGGAAAGATAGTTGGAGTACAACACTCCCTTGAAGTTCGGATCCCCCCTGGAGAGAGTCTTCACCCTCTCCACCATCGCTCTGAGCTTCCCTGTTCTTTCTTCTTCCTCTTCCGTCATGGAGGTATCGAATGGTCTTGGGGTGTTGGAAGCTTGCCGTACCCCTGAGTAGAAGCGGTTAAGTGCCGTTGATTCTTGTTTGGAAAGAGGCAGGTTGTAGTGGACCTTTAGCTTCAACCACCAAGGAGCAGGGTTTTCAAGATATTTATAAATATCCCTTTGTTTTTCCGTGAGAGGAACGTCAACGTAGCTCTGCCTCTTCTCCGGAAAACCTTCCCCTCCACCACGATATACGTCAACATATCCCGTCGCCGCACGAATCAAATCTTCTCTGTTCTTTAGCTCCGGTACATTCGCGCCCCTTACCCCGATTGCTCGCTGCCACAAGGGGGGTTGTACCATTCTCTCTCCTATGAAGTGCTCCCTGAACTTCTCCGGATCCCCTGGGAGCACGTCTCTCCCCGCTGCGATGTTCAGGAGTGGGGCTACGTCCCAAGGCTGGTTGTAAACGGGTGTCCCCGTGAGAAGCATCCGTGCCCGTGCGTGTTGCATCTGCTGGCCCAGCGCACGGGTCGCGGTGCCGACGTTTCTCATCTTCTGAGCTTCGTCAGCGATCACCAGCGCATTGGGATTAATTCCACCCTTTATTGCTTTCTGGTAGCTTCTTATCCGCGTTTCCGGGTGTTCCCCCTCTACGTGCTTCTCCATTTCCTTCTGATAGTTTTCTACTAGAGGTGCTGGAGTTACTACGTCCGCCGGGAGCCCCAGCGCTTCTGAGGCAGCGATGGACGAAAGGCCCTTGCCCGATCCCATTGAATGTGCCACCAGCACCCCTCCAGACGCCCGGAGCTTATCGATCACTCTCTGTTGGTGAGGTTGGAGGGGAGTAGAGATGTTAGCAGTCTTTACACGGTACACTGCGGGGAGCATGAGAAGAGGATAGCGCTTTCTTTGCAGAATCGCGCAGATAAAGAATGAGTCCAAGCCACCAACGAGGAGTAGTCAACAGGTAATATTTTAATGAGTTTTTATTCATCGTGCAAAATGTTTCATGTAGTCACGAACTGTGTTTGAAGCCATTCCAGTAAATCTTGACGGGCGAGTGGAAATTTCCGTCATTTTTTCTCGAATCATCTTCCCAATATCCTGTGTTTTTGGATGGGGAATTGCAGAGAGTATTTTTCCAATAGTTTCTACGGGACGTAACTGTTTGAGGTTTTTGGGTGCTAGTTTTGCTCCTGTGCTTATACGGGCTGCTAGGGCCTGTCCACTAACCGGTATCTTTTCTACGGCCCGTTCGACAGAACGCATTGTGCGTCCTCCGAGGGGAGGAACATAATTTCCGACCATTCCATGTTGTCGAAGAATGCGTTGGACTGCTGCATCCTCTGGATGATATTGGCGCACTAACCCCATAAAATTACGTACATGTGGATTTTGTACTCCAAGATTCTCGGCAACAACCGCGCTTGGTCCTAGGTGAGAAGCAAATAAATTTCCGCGATAATCGCCTAATGTTTTTTGCATGGTCGCTTCAGCGAGTTCATGGGCGCCAATAGCACGAGTTAACGGAGCATCTGAAGTTCTACGAGGAAGATTTCCAGGAATTTTTAACCCCATATAGTTAAGACTTCCAACTATTTTTTCTTTTAGATTTTTAGGGGTAAACATCGAACGAAGCTGTGTCCCCGTCTCAGGTGCCACATGAGGTGACCCCATCAACGATCCAGCACCTATACCAGGAATGTTTTTTGGAGTAATTCCTGTGGCGGCAGCGTGATAAGGAAGTAGTTTTTCTTGTAGAAGGTCGTGTCTTTTCAATTGTTCTGAATTTAAAGGCGTTTTGAAGCTCTGAAGGTTACTCCGTATATTACGAAGCATCTCCGGGGATGTTGGCCCAAGTTCTTTTTGCCAACGGGCCTTTGCTATTTTATTTAAACCAAAAACCCAAAGCGCGTCTGAATGTAACATGCACTAAAGATAGCCCATTACACAGAGCCTAAACCATGTGCCACCAGCCCCCCTCCAGACGCCCGGAGCTTATCGATCACTCTCTGTTGGTGGGGCTGGAGGGGTGTGATGATATCAGCGAGCTTTACACGGTAACCAGGGAGCATGGGGAAAGGTTAATCGACTAGGCTCTCTTCTTGGAAAAGTTTCCACACGTCCCGGGTTACTTTTTCAAGTCCGTCTTGTTCAAGAACGATTTTACCGAACTGGTTGTCCATTACCTCCCGGATCATATTCCGGGTTTCTGCGACGTTTTTACAGCGATAGTGTGAAAGAGCGATCATTTCCGCTTCGCTGTCGTACTCATCTTCTGGGCAACCGTGGCCTGCGATAAGGTGTACCGGATCCCAATCCCGTACAATTTTCTTTACTTCTTCACACAGTCTTTCATGTAGAAGCATCATTAAGTTCCTCTTTTATTTCTTCCCAGCCCTTCTTTGTTATTGCCACTATCCCATTTGGTGTATGGTACCCATACTCTGAAAAAGGAGGAGAGGGAGGTTCGATGTTACGGAGTTCGCGTACAAGATATTGCGTTAATGGGCATACGTAATATAGTTTTTTTGTTTCTTTTGACGTACACCAACCAGGAGAGGCTTGGCAGTCCCCAGGGTAGCCAGTGTCAGTAAATCCGTAGATGTATTTATCCATTGGTGGAATGAAAAGCCACGAGGGTTCCGTCTGTTTCCATCCCGCTTTCAAAAGAAGTTCTCTTGCCTCTTTTTCCCTTTTCTCCGGGATCTTCAGCGCACGCTCTTCCAGTTTTCCAAAGCCCACCGTTTCTTGAAATTTTTCCATAAGAAACGATGGTTTTGAATAGTAACACACTGAGAGGATCATTCTTGTTCCTTCAGTACGAAGCAACCATCAGTAGGAAAACAGTCCAGTTTCACAGTTAAAGCCTTCCCTATTTCTTTGGCTTCTCCAAGAATAATAACGTGACCGTTTCTCTTAACCACGGCATTATATTTCTTCTCTTTTTCTTCAACGAACTCCCATTTTCCTACGCTGTTTCCGTTCAGATCCATGATCTTTCCCTCAGAAACAGAACTGCTTAACAACCTCGTTTTTACTGACTCAAGCGCAAGAGCAAGGTCTTGTCTCACGCGCATTGCGTCGTTACCCATGGTAATGTTGAGCACAAACTTCATGCCTCGCCCTCCACTATTCCACCATGCCCACAGGAGATACCCCCGTATTGTGTATCAAAGAGGGGCATACACAAGGATCTTCAGGGAACTCTTTTAGAGGTCTCTCTTCTAGTTTCATTAGTTGTCCGTATGTTCTACTAGTTGTCCCCATCTTTTCTTCGCTGAGAGAAAAATAAGAAGGGGTTCAAGATCGTTTTCGAAGGACCGTTTTGGAATAAACTCAAGGAGTTGCTTCGCTGAAAGAGGAAACGCTCCTTCTCTTTTCTGTGTTTCTTTGTATATCTTCTCCGCTGCTTCTCTTCCTACAGCCATGAGCTCTTCCACCTGTTTTGCACAGCCTTCATTCACAGAGGAAAGCTCTCTCCAATAGCCTAGTGCGTAGGTGTACGCTTCTCCGCAGATCTTCCTTGCCCCTTCAACGGTTTCAGATGTTGTTGTTCGCAAAAAGAGCATCAGAGGAAGAGAGAACTCTTCAAACTCTAACGGAAGTTCTTCAGGAAGATGTAGCATGCCATCGAGGGCAGAAAGAAAGGTTAGTTGATCTATTCTCGTTTTAACCCAGTTCTTTATGTGGTCGTCCATCGACGATTCACTTTCTTTACGTTATCCCTTTTCACAAGATACTTTACTGCTCGTTTGATAGAAGGCAGGGGGTATTTCGTTGTTTCTTGAATCTTCGCATACGTATCGTCCCCTTTAATAATTGCATTGTACACTTCCACGATCATCTCCTCAGTGCTTTATTTAAAGCTGTTGTGAGTTCTTTCTGTGTTCCGTGTGTTCGTGTGTGTTCACCGTAAGCAGCGATGATTGCTGCCGATTTGTTCTTCGCCTGAACAACGAAAGATGCTTCTCCCTTAGGTACCGGCTGTCTTTCTCCGTATGCTGCCCAGACTAGCTTTCCATTCCAAGGGGATCTATACAGAATAACAGTGTATGTTTTTATTTTTCTGTTTATCAATATACACTTCTCACTAGCCCGTAGTTTGATATTTCATGACAACACAACCTAAGAATTTCAATGAGGGCTTCTAGAGTTTTCGCTCTCCCCACGCCCCACTTCTGACAAACGATATCAACGTTCTGTTTTCTCCAGTAGCCTTCCGGACAACATACAAGAAGTTTACCACTAGCAGCAAACAACCCCAATTCGAGAAGGGTGATTGGAGACTTGGTGTTCGGATCGAAGTACATCACAATAAGATCCGCTTCTTTCAAACCGTTTAGTTCCCATTCTACTTGTGGAGTGATGTCTTTCATGTTTGGATCCCAATCTTCTCTCCTCGGATTAAGGAGAGTGACATCAAAATCCGTAAGTGCTTCTTCTATTTTTTTCTGCCAGGGTTCCGCTGCCCCCTGTTCGATGGAACCAGCTAAAAAGACAACCTTGTTTCGTATCCTTGTGGGAGGTCTTATAACATTCATTGTATCTCCTAGTACCGGGAACGGGACTTGAACCCGTACGAGTTTCCCCAAAGGGTTTTAAGCCCTCCGCGTCTGCCGATTCCGCCATCCCGGCGAAAAAGAAGGCCGCCCTCTCTTGATTCCTTTCGGAATCAAGAGAGGGCTATGTGGGAATATCCTTAGGGATCCGGCGGCTCCGGTCCCCTGGGGTACCCTCCCGGCCCTGGCGTGGAGATCTCTCACGCGGGCCTTGGACGGATCCCCTTGGGAACCAGATCCACCCGTCATCCCTGGCATTTAAGGGGAGCATGGTGGACCTCCATCTCCTTTTACCGTATTCTTTCCTTCTATGCTGAACCTCATCCCCCAAATCTACCGTGACGCTATTCCCTCTCCAAAAGAACAAAACCTAGTTGCTTTCCTACGAAAGGTGGTGAAAGCGAAAATCAGCGGAGTCTGTTTACACGGCTTCCCAACAGAACTGGCACAAAACTGGGGGCGGCTCTCCTCCCTTTGTTCCGACCAGGGGTTGATCTCCTATGCCTCCTGGGGTTTGGACTCAGGAGCGAGCGAGGATAATTTACAAGGTAAACTCAAAGGTGAACTCGTCTCTCAGATTCTTAACGTCTCTTCTTGCTCCGGTGGGCTCCTCGACGCAGAGGGCGGGTGGGACAAGGGGGCGGAAGACGACGCACGGGAGTTCGTAGGAGCGGTGAAAAAGAATCTCAAGAGAGCTGTTCCCCTTGGGGATCAGTGTTGGTTCGCAATGAAGAGCCACGCATCGGTGAGAAAAGTCGGTAAGCCGAAAGACTCCGGAGGCCCTCTCGCGGGGTTCCCTGTGGATGAGTTTGCAGAGATAATCAACTGGCTTCGCTTCCTACAAGCTTACTGTAATAACGCTGATTCCGTTCAACGTTGGGGAGGAGCGCGGTATCAGAAGATCTTCGCTTGGATGGACTCCGACTGGGCTTCGATAAGAACGGCTTTGGAGAGTGCTGGTCTCTGGAGAGACCTCGGAATTACTATACAGGGTTATGGTTGGAAGCTCTCCAGTCTCGGACATTGTCTCTTTAAGTATGGCATCCAAAGAAAGCAACCCGTGATCATGTGGGGAGAACCGTTCCCCCATGACAACGAATGGCTCATGGTTCAAGCGGTAGACAAAGTTGCTGTTCGCTTCTGGAGAGACGCTCTCTCTATTGAAGACAACATAAAGAACTTTCAACAGTGGGCGGGGATCACCGTGGATGGTGCTTTTGGTGATGAGAGCATGAAAGCAGCGTTGAAGAAGCTCTAACAGCAAAAAGAAGAAACGGGCTTGAGACGACGACAGTCCGATGCTGGTTCTGTCGTCGTCTCAAGCCCTCAATACTTACTATTACTCCGCATCGGTCGGAGGGCCAGGCACCAACTTCATTCAATGGAGTTTTACCTTACTCCACTGAACTAGACGCATCATGGAATGCGTCACTTTCACCTTCAGGATTGGGAGAGCTTCCGTAGCGGAGCTTCCCGAGGGCCGTCCACGCGGTCCTCAAAACGTTTCCTTATTTCCTTTTACCAGATTCCAGGGCTCTTTATGACGCTACCGCACTCCGAGCCAACCGCAAAGCAGAGTCCTTCGACCCTGCTCCGCAGATGAAACGCCCCGGATGGCAGAAGACACCGTAAACTCTATGTTTGTTGGTAACCGCTACCAAAAGGAGAAAAGCGCTCGGTAACCGTTACCAAAGAAGGAGAGAATGGGAAGAGCAGCCCCGGTAGGATTCGAACCTACGAATAGTGGATCCAAAGTCCACTGCCTTACCACTTGGCGACGGGGCTAAAAGAGCTGACTCGAAGATTTCCTTTTACCGACACATCTTTTCCAAGAGTGCTGTGGTGAGGAAGATCTTCCCCGGCCAGGGTGAGTCAGCTCATAGTCTTATACCAAAAAAAGAGAATATTTCCCAGATCAATTCAAAAGAACAACCCTTTCGGATTGTCCCGGACCATCCTCCGGGTGGGGACGTCCCGTTTACAAGTATGCGGGGCGTCGAGCGCCGAAGCGCTCGAGTTCCTCATCGCACTCTCGCTCCGCTTGGGCTAGAGCGGAGCACCATGCCTCATACTCTGGCCCCTCGGCCGACGCACAGCCGGAATACTCTGCCCATCCGGGCCGTGCCCACACCGCTGCCACGGACAGCGGCGGAACGATCGTGTACTCCATGGCGAAGCACACCGCACGGGCGGCTTCCCAGTGTCGGAGCCTCGCGGCCCCGCCGTCTTCGGGAGTCACCCGCCGGGTTTGCTCCGGGCGTACCGTGAAGCGGAGCACGGTCCCGCCGGGGCGGGACACTTCCACGTGGACCACGCCCGAGGGCGTGACTGCCCAGGCCACCCGGCCCGTGCCGGTCGAGTGTACGAGACAGTCCGGGCGTCCGAAGACGCCCCTGCCCTCGGGGATGCCCCACGATGGGGAACTGATGCCCCCCATCTCGTTGCGGTCGGGGTTTCCCTCGACCGCAGCCTGGATCCCCTCGACCGTGTAGGGCTGGGGGAAGTTCAGAGGCCCGCCCCCGTCTAACCAGCACTGCTCCTCGTGGGAGCGGAGCATTGCCTGCCCGAGCGCGTCGTTGCCCATGCAACGACCGCGCTCACAGTGCCCGCACTTGGAGCACCGTACCTCGACCGTGCTCCCATTGAGGGAGCGCGACTCGATCCTGCTCCCCTCGACTGTGAGCCACTCGGGCCTGGGTCCGTAGACCCGAGCCCCCGCCCATTCGTGCCCGAATGCGAACGCGAGCGCGGAGGCTCGCTCAAACTGCACGGGAGTAATGTTCTGGTTCATGTTCGTCTCACACAAGCCAGCCTATTAGCGTCTCCCGTACGTGCTGGCGGACGTACGGACGCGGAGGGAGCCTGCGGAGTCGAACCGCAGCAGACCGTGCTTCCTATCTTCTTATACCCGCTTCTGACAACCATCTCTGAGAGGGGGT
>Ga0315297_10001807_pt1 | contig 13368 bp, 9 predicted proteins | sample YL17G15_0_MG_FD_203628 | JGI IMG/M metagenome (GOLD analysis project Ga0315297, IMG submission 203628) | Sediment microbial communities from Yellowstone Lake, YNP, Wyoming, USA - YL17G15_0 | ecosystem: Environmental > Aquatic > Freshwater > Lake > Sediment | place: USA: Wyoming | collected... | reverse complement strand
TTCATGGGCAACTTCACCCATACCGAATACTTCGATCTCAAATATGAGCTATCCGATCCAAGGGAGGTCGACCGGCTCCTCGGCGAAGAGAAGGTCCGGGTGGTCCTGGTCGTTCCGCGCGGCTTCGCGGCGGACCTCGCGGCCGGGCGCGAGCCCGCGGTTCAGGTCCTTGTGGACGGCGCCAACGCCTCGGGCGCCTCGACGGCGGTGGGCACCATCGGCACGATCGTTCAGAACGACGCCGTCCGGATGACGACCAGGCTCCTTCGCGACCGGGGCATTACGGGCTTCGGAACGCCTCTCGCGAGCGACGTGCGTGTCTGGTACAATCCGGAGCTCCGGAGCGCTATCTTCCTCGTCCCGGGCCTCATGGCCTTCATCCTGATGGTCATCCTCGTCATCACCACAGCCTTTTCCGTCGTCCGGGAGAAGGAGCGGGGAACGATGGAGCAGATCATGGTCTCGCCCCTCAAGCCCGCCGAGCTCATCATCGGAAAGACCGTGCCCTACATCTTCATCTCCCTCGTGTCGTCTCACCTGGTCCTTCTCCTCGGCTTGGTCCTTTTTGGGGTTGCGATCAAGGGAAACTACCTCCTGCTCCTCCTGACCATGACCCTCTTCCTCGTCGGAGGGCTGGGCCAGGGCCTCCTCATCTCCACGGTCACGAGGACCCAGCAGGTGGCCTTCCAACTGGCCATCCTCTCGACGTTCCTGCCCACCTTCATCCTGTCGGGGTTCGTCTTTCCGGTGAGGAACATGCCGCCTGTCGTCCAGGCGCTCACCTACCTTGTCCCCGCGAAATACTTCCTTGTCGCCTTGAGGAGCATCATCATCAAGGGTGCGGGCCTCGGGGCGTTCTGGGACCAGCTCCTTTGCCTGGCCGCTTTCGCCGCGATGATGCTCGGCGTGAGCACCCTTCGGATGAAAAAGGCCGGCGAGACCGGGAAGATCGCGAAATCCGGGAGGGGAAGAGGAGGGCGGCCATGAGAACGATCGGACGGATCATCTCAAAGGAGTTCCTCCAGCTCAAACGGGACCCCAAGCTCCTTCCCGTGCTTTTCGTGGCCCCCGTCCTCCAGCTGCTGCTCATGGGGTATGCCGCCAATCTGGACGTCCGGGACATCCCGACCGTCGTCTGCGACCTTGACGGGACGTCGGCCAGCCGGGGGCTGGTCGCGGAGTTTTTCAACTCCGGCACCTTCAGCTTGAAGGCCAGGGTCCCGGACACGCGGGCCGTGGACCATTACCTGGACGACGGAGAAGCCTCCATGGCCATCATTGTCGGGCGCGGTTTCGCGGACAGCCTCGCGGCGGGGGAGCCGGCCCGGGTCCAGCTTCTGGTGGACGGATCGGAGAGCCAGTCGGCGACCATCGGAGTCGGCTACGCGTCGATGATCCTGTCGGGGCACGCCCAGAAGATCATGCTCGAGAGGCTCGGGCGCCTCGATCCTTTCGGGATCCGGCCGGTCCGCGTCAAACCGGAGGTTAGGGTCTGGTACAACCCCGAGCTCAAGAGCCGGAACTTCATGGTCCCGGGCGTCCTGGGCCTCGTCCTGATGGTCATGACCATGATGTTGACCGCCATGGCCGTCGTCCGTGAGAAGGAGGCCGGGACGATGGAGCAGCTCATCGTGACGCCCATCCGGCCGCTCGAGCTCATCACGGGCAAACTCCTGCCGTTCCTCATCATCGGGACGATCGATGTCTGCCTTGTCCTCGCGGTCGCGACGTTCCTGTTCCGCGTGCCCCTTCGGGGGAGCGTGTTCCTCCTCTTCGGCATGAGCTTCGTCTTCATGCTGACGACCCTGGGGCTCGGCCTCTTCATCTCGACGATCTCGCGGACACAGCAGCAGGCCATGATGACCACGGTCTTCTTCATGATGCCCATGATGCTCCTGTCCGGATTCGTCTTCCCCATCGAGAACATGCCGAAGCTCTTTCAGGCGATCACCTTCGTCGTCCCCATGCGGTATTTTTTCGTCATCATCCGGGGGATCTTCCTGAAAGGCGTGGGGATCCACGAGCTGTGGGACCAGGGGTTGGCCCTGCTCGCGTTCGGGGCCGCGGTCCTGGCGCTGAGCGTCCTGCGGTTCCGGAAGAAGGTGGGGTAATAACGGTTCTCATACGTTTGGTGCGGGACGGCCCTCGCTGGCCGTGATTTCAAGAGGAGGGCATAGGGAAGGACTGTGCTCCCGGCTCCGATAAAGAATCGCCTGAGACTCGCGTCCTTCTCGGCTCCTCAGGCCCAAGACTCCAGGCTAATCTAATGAGCTCCCGGAAACCCATCCTCCGACCTCTGCCGGAGACACGGACCTCTCAGCCCCCTTGATTGTCCAAGGGGGGTTGGGGGGATTAATGGAATTCGAAAGAAGTGTTGAACGTGTCTCCGTCCGTCGGAGGCCTGGGGCTTCCCTCGTCGGACACTCGTCTCAGGCTGATCTCCGCATGGGCGCTGCAGCCCTTCCCCATGCCCTCCCATCACGGCCATCGAGGGCCGTCCCGTCCAAGCCTTCAGCGCGCACAAAACGGTAGAGAACCACAAAAAAGTATCTTTTCTTTTGGGCTTGACAACCACTATCCATATTTATATAATCCTATACGTGCACAGACTAAAAAACAACAAACAAAGTATACGTAGAGGTTCGATATGAACAAAGACGTGTTCACCCGGGAAGACCTTCTCACCAAAGCCGTCGTTCCGGAAGAGGCCCTAGCCGGATGGCTGAAGGCCAAGCTCGTCCGTCCGGCGGGTTTCGCGGAAGACAAGACCCCGCTCTTCACCGCGGACGCCCTCGAGCGGATCGTTCACATCCGGAAGCTCGAGGACCTCGGCTACGGGCTCGAGGAGATCCAGAAGATCATCAAGAAGTTCGGGCTGCCGACCGGGAAGAACGAGAGGAAGGCCCCGCTCAAAAAGGACCCCTACCTCACCGTCGGGGGCCTGGCCGACCGCTCCGGCGTCAGTCCCCGGACGATCAAGCACTGGGAGGACAAGGGCGTCATCGAGCCGGACATGCGGACCGAGGGCGGGTTCCGCCTCTACTCGGAATCCTACGTCTTCCTGTGTCAGCTTATCCGCGACCTCCAGCTCTTCGGCTACACGCTCGAAGAGATCAAGGCCGTTTCGGACGAAGTGCGGGACTTCCTGGCGATCCGGGCCGACCTTGACGTGTTTCCCAAAGCCGGCGTCGATGCCAAGCTTGCCGCGATGCTCGGCCAAATCCAGGGCCTTTACGACAAGATGAAGCTCCTCGAGGAAGGGATCGAACGTTGGGAGGACCTCCTGAAGAAGAAAAAGAAGGATATCCAGGGCCTCCGGAACAGGAACCGGAAGCGGCCGGAACCGGGCGGCACGCCTAAGAAAGGGAAATCCGATGCCTAAGATCGTATTCATCGAACCGCAGGCCCCGAACCTGCACATCTTTTCCCAGTTCCCCCTGCCGCGCCTGGGGGCGCTCATCCTGGGAACAATGATGAAAGCGCGCGGCTGGGAGGTCGAAGTCTACGTCGAGGACATCCGGAAGGTCGATTTCGAAGACATCGCCAAGGCCGACCTCGTCGGCATATCGACGATCACGTCCACGGCGCCCCGGGCCTACGCCATCGCCGACAGGGTCCGCGGCATGGGTATCCCCGTCCTCATGGGCGGCCCCCATGTGACCTTCCTGGCCGAGGAGGCCCTGGAGCACGCCGATTACGTCGTCCGCGGGGAAGGGGAGAAGGCCCTTACGGCCTTCATCGATGCCTGGGAGGGCGGCCGGGATTTCGCGGACATCCCCAATCTGTCCCGAAAGGTCGACGGGCAGGTCGTCCATAGCCCGATGCTTCCCCAGGAGAAGGACCTTGACGCGGTCCCCTATCCCGATTTCTCGCTCCTCAAGCGCGATCCGACACGCCGGAAGTTTCACCCACCCATCCCCGTCCAGACGTCCCGGGGTTGTCCCTTCGACTGCTCGTTCTGCTCCGTGACCGGCATGTTTGGAAAGAAGTATCGTTTCCGCTCGACGGAGAACATCATCGGGGAACTGCGCCGCTACGACCGCCGCGGCAATTCCATCTTCTTCTACGACGACAATTTCACGGCCAACCGGGAGCGGACGAAGGAGCTCCTCCAGGCCATGATCCGGGAACGCTTCAAGTTCCAATGGACGACCCAGGTCCGGGCCGATGTGGCCCGAGACATCGAGCTCGTCAGGCTCATGAAGAAGGCCGGCTGCCACACGGTCTACATCGGCTTCGAATCCGTCAATCCCCGGAGCCTCGATGCCATGAAGAAGAAGCAAACCGTGGCCGATCTCGTTCAGGCCGCGAAGGTGCTGAGAAAGAACGGCATCCACATCCACGGGATGTTCGTCCTGGGGTTCGACGAGGACGATTGGGAAAGCGTCAAGAAAATGCTCCGGTTCGCCAAGAAGGCGAAGCTCTCCACGACCCAGTTCCTCATCCTGACGCCCCTGCCCGGGTCGGAGTTCTACGAGAAGATGGAGTCCGAACACCGCCTCAAGTTCCACGATTGGGCGCTCTACGACGCCCACCACGTCGTCTTCCAGCCGGCGCGGTTCTCCCTCTTCGACCTGCAGAGGGCGCAGATGTTCTGCCACAGGCATTTCTACTCCCTGAAACAGACCGTCGGGAAGCTCTTGGCCCGCGAATGGATCAGCGTCGCCGTCGCCCACTACGCCCGCAGGCTCAACCGGACATGGACGAAACGAAACCGAACCTTTCTCCGGGTGGTGGAGCTCCTGAAGCCGAGGCCGGGCTCCCGGGTCTCCGTGGATTACCGCGAGGAGGTCAAGCTCGACGGTTGAGTCCTCATCCCAACGCCCCTTCCGGACTCAGGCCTTTCCGAGGACCATCGCCAGAAGGGCCATCCGGACGTACAGGCCATACTCCATCTGGCGGAAATAGGCCGCGCGCGGATCATCATCGAAATCCATGCTGATCTCTGTGACCCTGGGCAGGGGATGCATGACGATCATCTCCGCCTTGGCGGGCTTCATCACTTCGGGAGTGATGACGTAGGCGCTCTTGACCTTTTCATACTCGGCGGGGTCCTCGAACCGCTCCCGCTGGACGCGGGTGACGTACAGGACATCCGTTTCGGGAAGGATTTCTTCGAGCGTCGCGTGTTCTGACTGCGCGTATCCCTTCGCGGTGACCTCTTCGATGACCTCCCTGGGCATGCGCAGGGCCTCCGGCGAAACGTAGTTCATCTTGATCCCCTTGAACCGGGTGAGCAGGCGGGCCAGCGAGTGGACGGTGCGCCCATATTTCAGGTCGCCGAGCATAGTCACGTTGAGGTTGTCGAGCCTTCCCAATTCCTCGCGGATAGTGAACGTATCAAGGAGGGCCTGGGTCGGGTGTTCGCCGACACCGTCGCCGGCGTTAATGACGGGTTTCCGGGCATGCTTGGCCGCCAGGGCCGCCGAGCCGACCTCGGGGTGGCGGATGACGATCACGTCGGCGTAGCAGCCAAGGGTCCGGACGGTGTCGGGCAGGCTTTCGCCCTTGGCCACAGACGAGTATTTCACTTCGCTGATCGGGATGACGGCGCCGCCGAGCCTCTGCATGGCCGACATGAACGACGAGGACGTCCTCGTGGACGGCTCGTAGAAGAGGTTGGCCAGGATCTTGCCTTTCAGGAGGTCGAAAGTGCCGACCCGCTCGACCATGATGCGCATCTCGTGGGCGACGGCGAAGATATAATCCAGGTCGGGGCGGCTGAACTGCTTGACCGACAGGATGTCTTTGCCGTACCAGGGCGCGTTCTGCTGGTCTCCGAAGGGCAGGTAAGGGTTCTTGGACTTGGTGGGCATGTGACCTCTCTTCAGGCTTGGAGCCAGGGGAAATATATCGCCGGCGGTTATGGTTGTCAACAGGCGGGGTCAAACCTACAATCTTAACAAATTTGGCTCTCTTCCGTTTTATGTGGATTGGGTTCATAACTTGGACGGGACGCACTTCGCTCCCCTTCAGGTTTTTAACGCCGTTCCCGAACCGCCCTTCTCGGCGCCTTCAGAACTCGCGTGTCTGATCTATCATCTGTTCGTATTCTGTTAAATGGGGCCTAAATAAGGTCCCCATTTTGACATCGCGGCGTCTGTGTTCTCTTGAGCAAGCTCAGACATCTTCAGGCGCAGGGTTCCCTCAAAGGACGGTCCGGGAAGGCTGAACCTTCAAGGTCCGCTCAGCCCATCCCGTCCAAGCCCCCAACCCACAAAACGTTGGGAAACACCAATATCAGCTAAGCGGCCGGCGTGGATTGTCGCTTTGTTAAGATTGTAGGTTTGACCCTAACGGCGGGCGTGTGCTATAAGCAGGGCGAATTCCTTTGGAGGTGGCGTCATGCGTCGTTTCGTAGATATTTGGCTGGTCATGGCATTCCTGTTGGGCGGAACGGCCCTCGCTGCTCAAGGCCAGGCTCCGGCTGAAAAAACACATCCTTTCTCGGTCCATGACATGCTGGCCATGGACCGGATCTCGGACTCCCGGGTCTCGCCCGACGGGAAGTGGATCGTCTTCAACGTCCGCGAGACCGACCTCGAGGGGAACCGGGGCCGGACGGACATCTGGATCGTCGGCACGGACGGGACGGGTCTCCGCCGCCTGACGTCCCATCCGGCGGCCGACTTCAACGCCCGCTGGTCGCCCTGCGCCAAGTGCCTCTTCTTCCTCTCCACCAGGTCGGGGTCCGCCCAGGTTTGGCGCATCAAGATCGACGGGGGAGAGGCCCAGCAGATCACGAAGCTGCCGCTCGATGTAGGCAACCTGATCGTTTCTCCGGACGGGGCGACGCTGGCCGTCACCATGGAAGTTTTCCCGGGTGAAAGTGTCGAGGCGACCGCCGGGAAGATCGAGACCATCCAGAACCAAAAGGCCACCGGGCGGCTCTTCGAAAAGCTTTTCGTCCGCCACTGGGACACCTGGACCGACGGCCGGCGCTCTCACCTCTTCGTCGTGCCGACGCGGGGCGGCGAGGCCAGGGACCTGATGCTCTCGATGGATGTCGACACGCCGAGCAAGCCTTTCGGAGGCGGCGAGGAGATTGCCTTCACGACCGACGGCAAGGAACTCGTCTTCACGGCCCGCGATGCCGGACGCGAGGAAGCCTGGTCCACGGATTTCGACCTCTATGAGGTCTCGGTCGACGGGTTGCGGCCGCCCAGGTGCCTGACCGAACCCAACAAGGCCTGGGATACGACGCCGGTCTTTTCGCCGGATGGAAAGACGCTGGCCTACCTGGCCATGGCCCGTCCCGGCTACGAGGCCGACCGTTTTCGGATCGTGCTCAAGCCGTGGCCTGACGGCGACGGGCGCGTCTTGACGGAGACCTGGGATTATTCGGTCGCCTCCATGGCCTGGTCTCCCGACGGGGAGACCATCTTGGCCACCGCCCCCGACCGGGGACAGAACGCGCTGTTCACGATCGACGTCAAGACCGGGAAAGTCCGGACGATCATCGGGCAGGGGACGGTGAACGGATTCGCCCCGGCCTCCGGGCGGATCGTCTTCGAGCGCCACACCTTGAAGTCGCCGGCCGGGATCTATTCCGTCGGGACGGACGGAAGCGACGAACAGGTCATCACCCGCTTCAACGAGGCCAAGGTCGCCGCGACCCGCATGGGCGACGCCGAGCCGTTCACTTTCAAGGGCTGGAACAACGAGACCGTCTACGGTTACATCGTCAGGCCTGTGGATTTCGATCCGGCGAAGAAATACCCGGTCGCTTTCCTGATCCACGGCGGGCCCCAGGGGTCGTTCGGGAACGATTTCCATTACCGCTGGAACCCGCAGGCTTACGCGGGCGCCGGATATGCCGTGGTGACCGTCGATTTCCACGGCTCCACGGGTTATGGTCAGGCGTTCTGCGACTCCATCCGCGGCGACTGGGGAGGGAAGCCTCTCGAGGACCTGAAGAAAGGTCTCGCTGCTGCCCTGAAGAAATGCCCCTGGATGGATGTGGACAAGGTCGGGGCCTTGGGCGCCTCCTTCGGCGGCTACATGGTCAACTGGATCGCCGGGAACTGGCCTGACCGGTTCAGGTGTCTGGTGAGCCACGACGGGAACCTGGACGAGCGGGCGGCCTACTACGATACCGAAGAGCTCTGGTTCCCGGAATGGGACCACGTCGGAACTCCCTGGGACAATCCCCAGAGCTACGAGAAACACAACCCGGCGAATTTCGTCAAGAACTGGAAGACGCCGATGCTTATCGTCCACGGCGGGCAGGACTTCCGGGTCGTGGAGACGCAGGGGCTCTCGAGTTTCAACGCTCTGCAGCGGCGCGGCATCCCGAGCCAGTTCCTCTATTTTCCCGACGAGAACCACTGGGTCCTCAAGCCGGCCAACTCCATCCTCTGGCACGAGACCGTGATCGGCTGGCTCGACCGCTGGCTGAAGTGATTCCAGCCCCCCGGCTTATCTGATCTTTTTCGCGCAGAGGTAGGCAGCGGCCAGGGCGCCGGGGACCCCGCCGATTTGGTTGGACCAGCACGAGCCGATGAAAAGGCCCCGGACCGGCGTTCCCACTGCGGCCGACATCATCCCACCCTCGTAGAATGCCTTGCGCGGGTCCCAGGACCAGGCGGACGTGGCGCCGTCCGTATTGCCCGTGTAGCGCTCGTAGGTCAAGGGCGTCGCGGCGTCCTCGAACTCGATCCGCGACCCGAGGTCCGGGACGATCGTTTCGGCCCGTTCGATGAGCGCGGCCTTCACCCGTTCCTTTAGGGCCAGGTATCTCTCCCGGTCGCCCTTGTGCCAGTTGCCCTGCCAGCGGGTCGGACTGATCGCCTGGATCATGAGCGAGGACTTGCCTTTCGGCGCGAGGGACGGGTTGATGAGCGACAGGGAATGCATGCTGAAACCGCACTTGCCGAAGTGGGCCGGGTCGTTCGGGCCTTCGAAATCGAGGTCGTAGGCCAGGGGGCTGTAAGCGACTGTATAAGCGCGCAGGGACTTGTTCAGCTCTTCATTCGAAAGGGAGAGGCCGAGGTAGACCGTGAAGACGCCCTCGGAGACGGCCGCGTTCCTGATCCTTTCAAGTTGAACCGGAGGGATGAGCGACGGGTCGTCGATGAGCTCGAGGAAGGTCCGTTTGTAATCGCAGGCCGAGATGACGGCGTCGGCTTCGTAAGAAACGCCGCGGGATACGACGCCGGCCGCGGCCCCGTCCTTCGTTAGGATCTTTTCCACGGGGGCACCCAGCCTCAGGTCGCCGCCGTTCCGCCGGAAACGGTCCGCCAGGACGTCGGCCAAATGCTGCATCCCTTCGACGACGTGCCAATAGTCCTCGGAGATCATGGCAAAATAGCCGGCCAATCCGCTGATCCCCATCCGGGGATAGCCGAGGTTCGTGATCAGCCTGTGGGGAGGTGTCGCCTTCCGGAAATGCCGGTCGGCGATGTCGTTGACGGACTGGCCCCTGTATCTCTTGAAGAGCTTGAAGACCTTTGGGCCGGACGTGAGGTAGGGGAGCATGGCCTTGATCGCGCCCAGCCCGGAGAATTGCATGGGATAGGGCTTGCTGAAGAACGGCCGCATGGCTTCGGAAACGGTAGAGATCTCGGCGAAGCAGGCGTTGACGGCGGCCTTCTCCGACGGGAAGGCGGCGGCGAGCGCCTCCCTGAAGCCTTCGCAGCTTTCGAACCGAAAATCGTAATAGGGCGAGACCATGCGGTTCCGGGCCTTGGCCAGGTGAACCCTATCTTTCAGGCCCAGGTCCTCCATCGTCTTGAGAAAGACCCCCGAGCTCTCGAAGGCGAGGGTGCCGCTCTCGAAATAGAACCCCTTCCGCCTGAACCCGGCCGTGTAGCCGCCGGGCGACGTGTGGGATTCGAAGATCGTGACGTGATGGCCCCTGCCCGCCAGCAGGTTGCCCGCCGTGAGCCCGCCGATCCCGGAGCCGATGATGGCGATCGTTTTCATGGACATGCGCGTCCCCCTTGTTGAAGCCTTCCGATTATAGCACGAAAGCCCTTTGCTGACGGAAATTGGTATTGTGTCCCCGATTTAACGGCGGCGGCGACGTCGGCTGGAAAGCGGCGCGGAAGGGAAGGCCTGCCGGTAGAGGCTCTCGAACGACTCTCCTTCCTGCGGCGGCCGGCCCCGGTCGATCAAAAAACACAGCCGGGAAGCTTGGGGAAAATGGGCCCTTCTCCGCAGCGACCATCGCATCCGGCCGGAACTCAAGGCCCGAAGCATAGGCTCGAGGATGATCAGGATCTGGATAACGTCGGTCCGCAGGGCCCGGGGAAGGGTCGCCTGCATCTTCGCGCCCGCGAAAGCGTCTCCCAGGACGGGGCTCATGTCCGCCCCCTTGTCGGCGAACAGCGATTCCATCCAGGGCCAGAAGAACAAAGCGTATGTCTCCTCCAGGGAGAGAAGGCACCCCGCCTGCCGGGCCCGCTTTTCGATGTCCAACAGGTAGGTGAGCTTCGTGAACAGGCCATAGTCGGCTTCATAGTCCTCCCCGGCCTTTCCGAGGATATACCTGAGGAGGCAGTAGCGCCGCAGGGCTTCGATGACCGGCCGGGTCTCGTAGGCGAGGTCCTTGTTGAGCTCCTCGTAAAGACGGGCCCCAGGGGCCGTCGCGAGAAGAGGGCCGTGCGTGGAAATCGCCCGCTCGGCGGACTCTTCGATGTCGAATTCCATCCGCGCGGCGTGCCTGAGGACCCGCCAGATGCGGACGGGGTCCTCGGTGTAGCGCTCCACCGGATCGCCGATGATCCGGACCCGCCGGCGGGCCAGGTCCTCGAGTCCCCCGACATAGTCGATGACGGAGAACGTGATCGGGTCATAGTAAAGGGCGTTGATCGTGATGTCCCGCCGGAAGGCATCCTCCTGGGGCGTGCCGTAGAGCCGTGCGGGATCCAACGCCGTCCCGGGGCCGGTCCCGGCCGCGGTCTCTTCTCCGGGTATGGGGTCCCTCCGGAACGTGGCCACTTCGATGATCTTGCCTTCCTGAAAGTGGATGTGGGCCAGCCGGAACCGCCTGCCGATGATGAAGACGTTGGCGAAGCGTTTTTTGATCTGCCCCGGCCGGGCGTCGGTCGCGATATCGAAGTCCTTGGGTGTCCTCCCCAGCATCAGGTCCCGGACGGCCCCGCCGCAGAGGAAGGCCGTGAATCCGAGCCTGTGGAGCCGGTAAAGGATCTTGAGGGCGTCGGAGTCGATGTTCCTTCGCGAGATGGAGTGCCCGTCCCGCTTCAGAACGACGGGTCTGACGACCCGGTCAAGGGAGGGGATTGGTCCGTCCATGGAACTCCGGCGGAACGCGACGATCGGCAACGTGTTGCGTGATCATGAATTCACAGGATAGAGGAAACTCCCCGATATGTCAAAACTTGATTACGCGTCCCGGAAATGCTATCTTACCGTATCTCAGATACGAACAAGATTAAGGTGGATGGATCATGAGCGAAATACGATACCAATGCCGGGAATGCGAGAAGCAGATCACGGTCGAGGAAGGTCAGCCGGTCCCCCTGTGCTGCGGCAACCCCATGGAATCCATCGGGCCGCTTCCCTTTTGCCGGGTCATGCCTGATCCCGAACAGGCCCGCAATTACGAAGAAGATGAGCCCTGCGACAACGGCACCGCCCCCAAACGCCGATAATCCTTAGCCATGAATCGCGGCCGCGTGATCGCATGGGCGCGCGTCCGGATCGCCCAAGGTTGCGGACCTACCGGTTTTTCCCTGGAGCTTCGAGCATGATGTCGTCCCGCGCATAGACGATGCCGGTGTCCCGAAGCATGTTCTGGAATTCCCGGTCGTCGAGGTCGTCCTTGATCACGCCGGTGACCGGCTTGCCCAGGAAAAGCTTCTTGTTGATCGCGTCGATGAGGCTGGTGATCCTGATGTAAGTCTTGGCGGGGGCCTTGTCCATGACCACCGTCATCCGATCGCCCTTGATGATGACGGCCTTAACCTCCGGGAGGGCCGAGACCTTCTTGGTGAATCCCTGGAGCATCCGGCGCTTCCTGTTCCGGACGATCCTATAAGCGACAAGCGCTATGATGCCGGTGCTCATCAGGTTGGCCCATTCGATCCTGGTGAAGATAAGAATGACGACCGCGACGACGGCGACCGCCAGGATGATCATGCCGTTCCGTCCGAAGGGGAGGGCCGTCGGCAACCCCTCCAGCCACCCCCGCAACCTTTGCCCCGGCGGCAGGGAGAGCCGGGCCCCGGACTCGATATCATGTTTCAGATGCTTGAGGTCGGCCGCCAAAGCCCGGGCGTCCGGATAGCGGTCCTCGCGGCGCTTCCTCAGGCAGCGGAAGACGATCTGGTGGAGCTGAGGAGGGAGGTTCTTGCGCACGATGGTCACGGCCCTGGGCTCTTCGTAAGCGATCGAGTGCATCGTGTCCAGGAACGTGTCCCCTTTAAAGGGGAGCTCCGCCGTCGCCATCTCGTAGAGGACGACTCCGAGGGAAAATATGTCGCTCCGCGGGTCCAGGTCCTGTCCCCGGGCCTGTTCGGGGCTCATGTAGTTGACCGTCCCCATCACCGCCCCGGCGATGGTCTGCGCCTGTCCGATCGTCAAGGTCCTGCCGGGGAGAACGGGGCCCCCCGTGTCCTTCCCGGCGTCCTCGGGGCCGGACTCCAGGAGCTTGGCCAGGCCGAAGTCAAGGAGCTTGGCGTGCCCCTCCCGTGTGACCATGATGTTGTCCGACTTGATGTCCCGGTGGATGATGTTCGCTTCGTGCGCCTTGGCCAGGCCTTCGGCGACCTGGAGGGCGATCTCCACCGCGCCGAGGAGGTCCAGCTCGCCGTCGGCGACGAGCCGGTTGACGGTCCGTCCATCCACATATTCCATGGCGATGAACGTCGTCCCATCGTCCTCGTCGATGTCATAGACCTGGGCAATCGAGGGATGGGAGACGGCCGCCGCGGAGCGGGCCTCGCGCAGGAACCTGGCCTTGCGGTCCGCGTTCGATACGAGCTCAGGCTTGAGGAGTTTCAGGGCCACGGGCCGCTGGAGCTTGGTGTCCAGCGCCCGGTAGACGATGCCCATGCCCCCCTTGCCGAGCACGCTTTCGACCTTGTATTGTTTCAGGGTCCGGCCGATCATGAGCACGCGTTTTTCCCGGGGGATTTTCGTCCAGCTGATATCAATATCATAGGAACGGGTCAACGTCAAACCAGGAGGGGTCAAACCTACAATCTTAACAAATTGCTAAACTGTTAAGATTGTAGGTTTGACCCCTACTTACCTGTTCGCACGAAATGCGGCATTTCAAGAGGGACCTCGAGCGAAAGCTCGACGAACCCCCCGTACTTCCCGTCCCGGAACCAAGGCGCCTGGTAGATCAATTTCTTGGCGCCGTTCTTTTCGATCGTGTAGACGTTCGTTCGCCGCCCGTCC
>Ga0315297_10001806_pt1 | contig 13377 bp, 15 predicted proteins | sample YL17G15_0_MG_FD_203628 | JGI IMG/M metagenome (GOLD analysis project Ga0315297, IMG submission 203628) | Sediment microbial communities from Yellowstone Lake, YNP, Wyoming, USA - YL17G15_0 | ecosystem: Environmental > Aquatic > Freshwater > Lake > Sediment | place: USA: Wyoming | collected... | reverse complement strand
TCAGCAGAAGGTAAAGAGAAAGACTCAATCACCAGGGAATCCTACTGATGTTGGAGAATGGGAAGGTGCTACATATTCTAGGTATCGGAATGGTTCATTTGGAGGCATAGGAGGATATGCCCTCGAATTCGTAAGTTCACCTTCCTTCTCTGTACTTCATAACTGGATAAACATTTTCCTCTTTTCATTTATCATGGCTCCTCTCTGTACTCTCAAGTTAAAAAAACCAGTTGAGGAAGCTTTACGTATAGGAGATAGTATCATAACTGTATGGATAGAAGGGTAAAGAAATGGGTCAAACTGGATATGAAAATTTGACGGATTCTGAAAAAGGAGAATTATTCCTCGCAAGTGGAGTCCTCGCTTTTCCTCACAATGATCCTGATATTGCAGTTGATTACTCTGGCATGTCCGGCACGATCACACTCGACCAATATATTGATCTTGTGAATAATAGCACAATTCCTCTTTACTTCAAGATTGTTGCCACCATCACTGATGGTGATTCTTCCAAATGGGGAAACATCAGTGTGAACGTAGGTTTAGTTGCTGCTTCAGGAAAGACCTCTTATAAGTGGCAGCCAACTAGAGTTGTTCCTTCTGCAAAGGTAACGGAAGCAATCAGAATCTCGATCCAGGCTTATACTGATGCTGGATATTCTGTCCTCTATGGAGATGACTATGCCGACTACCATTACTACTTCTTCAGCCACAGTTCTGGATGTACCATCATTGACTTCGATGACTTCGAGAATACTTGGGATGGTTGGGTACCTTCCCCTGTGGGCCTTGGAGAGATAATGGAAGCATTTGCATATACTGGAGCATATACCCTTAGATTTGTAGAGGATGATACGGATAACTTCGAAGTGGATTCTAGTGGACAAACAATCCCAATCCAGACCAAGTATATCAGTAAGACATTCAACACCTCTGGATATGTAACAGCTTTCCTCATACTCCACTTGACATACTTTTATAATGCTGCATCGGCACCATTGCCAGTTATAAGAATCTGGACTGGGACGAAGGATTATATCATTAGGGTTCCCACAACGGCCAATACTTTTAAGCCATACAGGATAGCTATCCCTCTCTCAATTTCTGCAACCGAGAATGTACATATCTCAGTTCTCTTCAGAGACTTGGCTATTCCCACTATGTGTTGGTCCTATATCGATTCAATAATTGTTGTTGGATTCCACTAGACTTAAATGAATGTAAGCATCAATGGATAGTGTTGATGAGCATGAACGGACAGGAACGAGAAGAACTTCGAGAACTCCGTGACAGGTTAATCAGGCAAGAGACTCTTTTGGAACAGGACTTCAAGTTCATCAAGGAAGAGTTTAAGGAGATCTGTGTATCCATCAGAACTCTTAATGAAGAGTATGGGAAACTAATCGAAAGGGAACACGAACTTGAACTCAAGTACATAAGGTCAGAACATATCTTCAAGCGGAGTGCTATGTATTGGAAGTTGGCAGCTTGTATTGCATCCCCTGTTCTTACAGCCTCATTAATTGCTATTCTCTCTGCCATCTTTAAATTCTAAGTACCCAGAAGCAAAGCATAAATAACGTCTTCACATTCTATTTTCTCAGGTGACTCATATGAGCGAAACAGGAAAGATCTCGGAAAAAGACAAACCGTTCGTACTGGCATTGGTTGCAGCTGGTCTCTTTGCAGGAGAAATTGCTGCTGCTGTCATTGTTGGAGTTAGATATCCCGAAGCAAGTCTGAAGAATCTCGAGAATGCTATCACTGCAACGATCGGTCTTGTGACTTTGTCCTGGACTTATTATCTATCGAGGAAAAAGGATTAGGAACATGTTCCCCTCTTTCTTTGTCTTTTCTTTAGGCATTATGTTGGCCATGAGCATTTGTTGTGCATGGTCCAAGAAAGGGGGAGATGAAACCTTTAGAAAGAAACATCCTAGGTCAAGAACTATCCTCCATACAGCTCATCACTGGATGTTTGGACTAGTACTCATACCTTCAAGTTTTCTTTTCCCAACACCAGGCAATATCTTTCTACTTGGTCTTGGATTGGGTCTCTTTATAGACGATGTAGTATTCCACAACTTCGAGGGATACTTCCAGAGACGCAATTAGTTCAAATTCTTGAAAAAGAGAAAGAGAGAAATTAAAGAGTAGAAGAAAATAACTTTTACTCTCCTTGACCGTTCTCTGTATATTCAACCTTGATCAGGAAATCCATCATCTGCCTCTTCTTGGGGCTTATGTCCTCCGAATTAGCATGTTCCATCTCTATCTCTCGCTTCTCAATTACCAGATTCAGTTTGTAGTCCTTTCTGATTGCTTCTTTCAGTGAATCCATAAGGAGGAAATATGCATCGTATTGTTGTCCTTTCTCTTCAAATTCGGGAAAATCTTTCTTGTCTATCTTTGCAAAGCGAGGAGAGGGATTCTGAAAACCTTGGCGCTTAGCAAGAAAATCGATGTAATCATCGGCAACAAAAGTCAGTCTAGCATTGATGATTCTTTCGATACTATTCAATCCAATTCACCTCAATTCCAGTTCAATCAACCAAAAGGTTGACAGAGAAAGGCTCCCTTCCCGACTTAAAAGGATTGTGGATTACTACTTCTCTTTGTTTTCTAGATTTCTCCCATACGGAATAGATATACGTTTGGTGGAGAAGTCTGCAACCATTCCATGCCTATTGAGGATAGAGAGGAGTATTGATGCCTGGTGTTCCTCTATCTCTTTCGGATAGCCCAGGTCCTTAATCACATGGAGTCTTCCACTTTTCTTATTGATAAGAATTGGACACTTATCGGAGTATTGGACTATGTAATATAGAGGAGTCTCCAAGACCTTTACCTCCACATTGTTCTTGAGGTTCAGGAGTTGGTATATCCTAACCAGGATCTCTCTCGTAATTAGTTCAACCTTTACCCTGCTATACAGCATCATCTTAGTGTTACTATGTCTGTACTCTATAGGTGTAATCTCAACTGGAGATATAGAGTTAACACTAGGAGGAGGAGACAAAAGTTTCGAGCCTTTACAGGCTCCTAGGTCTATACAGACCTTCCTATCCAATGCCTTGCACTCCCTTGAAAGGACTGGGTGAACAATACTGCTCTTCCCGTCCAGCTCGTGTGCCACTCACTTTCAACCTTTAACAATCTCCTTGACTATTGATGCTATCTCTTTCACGTCCTCCTCATCTATCCTATTGTGTATCGGGAGGAAGAGTCCCCTCTTCGCTATGTACTCGGCATTGGGGAATGATGCCTTTCTTAGAAATGGTTTCTGCTGGTGTATTGGAGTCCAGATACACTTTGTGCCAATCCCTTTGTCAGCGAGTTCTAGACTCAGATTTACATTGTTCTCTACCATGATGGGAAAGAGGAAGTTGTTTGTTGTGCAGTTCTTCGGAGTCTCTTGATATCCTACTAAGTCACCGAGGATATCCTTGTAAGTCTCTGCCTTCTCTTTCCTCTCCTTAAGATATCTCTGGAGCTTCTTGAGTTGTACAAGTGCAATCGTAGCATGGATCTCACTCATCCTATAGTTGAAGCCAAGTCTCTCATGTCTGTATTCGTACCATTCCTTCTGGTCATAACCTTGATTGGAAATACTTTTGGATAGTTCATAAAGTTCCTTATCGTTTGTTGTGATAGCTCCACCTTCGCCTGCCGTTACAACCTTCGTTGAATGGAAGCTGAAGCAATGCATATTTGCCTGAGTTCCGATGGGGTTTCCTCTATACTTAGAACCAAGACTCTCTGCCGAATCTGCTATGATTATCTTTCCAGCTTTTCTGAGAGTGTCATATTCACATGGGACTCCACAGAGGTCGACTGGAACGAGAATTACATCCCTGAACAATGACGTGTCTGTCTCCATGTTCCAAGAGGTTCTATCAGAATCCATCAGGTATGGAGAACTTCTCTGTAGTTCAGCCGTCGTACTTGCTGTTGCAAAGAATGTTAGAGTTGGTATGAGGAACTTCATCATAATCTTTTTCTCTCTTAATGTCTGCATTGCACATGTTAGAGCAAGTGTTCCATTGGCTAGAGCAAGCGCATATCTGGCACCTGTAATGGAACAAAGTGCCATCTCGAAGGCCTTCACCTGCTTTCCGTTTCCTCCGATCCAACCAGCCTTTATTACCTCGGAGACTGCATCAGCTTCCTCTTCTCCGATATCTGGTTCTGCCCAAGCTATTCTCTTCTTCAGCATTTTCTTACTTCCCTGATATGATGAACTTCTATTCCTTTGGAATGCAGAAAATTAACGACATATTTCCTGTCTTCTATGTACACTGAGATACCCTCTCTTTTTATAGCATCGTATTTGAACTGTTCTTCAGATATGTTCTTATTGGGTCTGAAGACTATCTTGCTAACTTTAAGATACTTGAAGATCTGAATGACAGGTAGCTTCTGTTTCTTCCTATATCTGCCTGTAATGATGACTATCTTTCCGTTCCAAGAGTTTGCAGCCTTGATGAAGTCTCCATCTAGAGTCGTGGGAATGAAATCCATCGCCAGATGACATATGATTCCTTCGATCCAACCAAAATGTGCTCTCTGGAGTACATCATTGGGACTTAGGAAGTCTGCGAACCATTCCAGATAGCCAGGCCAGCGTCTGCAGACACCATCAAAGTCCAGACCAAGAACTTCTTGATTTCTTCTTCGCTTCATCCTTTGACAACTTCCTCTTTCTTCAACAGGAGGAGGACATCCAGTATTTCCAGTGCTCCTATCTCTTCCATCTTCTCTATCTTGGTTATTTTCTCGACCATGAAAGGAAAGTGACTCTTCATTTGCAATTTCCAGATTTCTCTCTCCACTTCCCTAAAGTCATGAATCCATTCCTCCATTTCGTTTGGAGTTATCCATCTAGAATCAGGTCTCTTTAGAAGGAGAGGAACTTCCAGGATCAATTTTCCTCCTGACTTCAAAGTTCTGTACATCTCGTTTAGAAGTTCAATTTGACCTTTTTTCTCTTTGATGGATTGACCATATATCTCAAAGTTAGCGTGGGCCAGGACTCCTAGACAGATGATCAAATCGAAGGTGTTATCAGCAAAAGCCATTCTTCTAGCATCCATCAATACAGGCGGCCTACCCTTTTCAGCACATCCTCGTTTGTCCATACCTATTACATCAGTAAACCATTGACCCAGATAGATGTCCAAGTCATCTTCACAAACTCCGACCACTAGGATCTTTGTTCTCTTTGGAAGAGGTTTCGCTATCTTAAGAGTAAATTCGAGATGAAGCTTGTGAGAACAGCGTTCATTCCTTAGATAGGCTTCTGTGAGGGGAGCTACTTCTTGCATTATTCCCAACTCCATGGTCCCTCTTTCAGATACCAGTCAACGGTCTTTCTGAGTCCATCTTTTATGTCTGTAGTAGGTGTCCATCCTGTAAGAGTATTGGCCTTGGTATAGTCACTGATTAGCTTCATAACGTCGAATGGTCTAAGTTTATCCTGGGCCCTATGGATCACTGGGTTCTTCTTCATGATGTCAGCAATGTTCCATACGATTTCCTGCATTGTATAGTTTGTCTTTGATCCCTGGTTAACTACTTCTCCGATGGCCCTCTCACAGTTGATCAGGAGGATGTGTCCCTTGACGGCATCCTCTACGAATGTAAAGTCTCTTCGGGCAGTCAAGTCTCCGAGATGTAATTCATCTCCTTTTGCTAGCTGTCTGATTATCTCGGGAACTATGTATGGATGGGTTTCCCGCGGGCCATAACAATTGAATTGTCTTAGGATTGTTACTTTGAAATTCTTCTCCTTGAAGAAAATGTAGGCCATCCTATCAGCAGCAGCTTTAGACACCGCATAGGCGCTTTGTGGATTCAGGGGATGTTTCTCATCCATTGGAGCATACTGTGCAGTGCCATATACTTCTGAGGTGGAATAGTGCAAAGTCCTGATATCCCTTTTGATGCACTCGAGAAAGACTCTCATGCTTCCTACAGTATTGATTGTTATCATTCTCTCCGGTGTAAGGAAGCCTTCTGGGATGAACGGTCTTGCTGCCAGATGGTAGACCTGCTCTATCTTATTTTGATCCAAGGTCTTACCAAGAAGATCGGCATCCAGTATGGATCCCTTGATAGACTGACACTCTACATTCCGCAGATGTTTCCTATGTCCCAGGGAATAGTCATCATATACTGTTACTTCATGTCCTTGACTTAATAATTCACGGACGAGGGCGCTTCCGATGAAGCCAGCGCCGCCGGTAACTAGAACTCTCAACTTCTATCACCAATCTTCACATGCATTATCTGATTCTGGATGTGCCCCTGTATAGGAGTTATCTTTATGTCCAGAATGTTCTCATCATAGAGGAATTGGGTAATGTCTCTTAGAGTCGAATGTGTCTCGATGATCAGAGTACCCACATTCTTCTTAAGATCCTTGATGTGGCTGAGAATTTCATATTCTGCTCCTTCCACATCCAGCTTGAGAACATCCACGAAGTCTAGTTTATTTTCCTTGATGATGGTATCCAGAGAGTATCCTTCGCAATTGTTTCCCTGTTCACTCTTCCATACTCTTCCGAGATCATAAGCATCTCCTTCATCAAAGTGAATTGCTTCATCTGCCCTCCAGAGGGCGGCCTTGTATGGTACTATGTTACCGAGATTGTTCACTTCAATATTCTCAAGAAGAGCGATGAAATTCTTTTCTGATGGTTCAATCGCAATTACCTTTCCAGGAAATACCAACTTGGCGACATGACTTGTCCACATTCCACATGTAGCTCCTGCATCCACTACATTCATTCCAGGTTTCAGATCCAGATAACGTTCATAGTAGTGACCATAGTTCTTGTCCCATGTCTCTCTCATTCTTATCTGGTATGAGTCCTCCTTCATTGTCTTGTAGTATAAAGTCCCATCGGGCATCGTTTCGAGGCTCCAGTGTTTGGTGGCTCTTTCTATCTCCTTGACCTTGTCTAGAATCTCCTGCTTGATGAATTCACCCACCTGTGGACTCCACTTCGGAAAGATCCTATCCGGATTATCCCCATAGAGGCCTGCAGCAGGATACTGATTCCTTATCTTCCTCGTGTCGAGGGTACCGTGCCTTCCCTTCGTATATGAGGATAAGTGCATGACTTTGCTCTTTGGCTGAATCCATGTCTCCCAGTTATATTCATGGAATGCGAAACTCATGTAGTATTCTAGGCAGATGCAGAACTTTTCATCCCATAGATGTGCATGTCTCAGAGCATCCATCCTGAAGAGAGCACATGAACTTGTTGGACATTGAGATGGATATGGAATCTGTTTCTCCCAAAGATTTCTGGCATGTTCTTTCATACTTTCCCAGGGGAAGCTGCCCTGTCCCCTCCATGTATATCCCCAGTCATTCGGTACCCAGTCCCATCTGCAATAGAGGGGAACTACCTCAGCAATCTTGGCATTCTTCTCTGCTAAAGAGATCATCGGGGTTAGCCAGTTTGGTGTGTAGAAGATGTCATTATCGACATTGACCAGATACTTGTAGTCACTTGGAACTTCGTCTTTCCCTCTATTCCAGGCATAGGTGGTCCAGTAAGTCTGATCGAGGAGGACTTTCCTATATTCTATATTTCTGGGTGGGACGAACTTGTTCAACCAATCTCTTGTCTCTCCTATCTCCTTGAAGCACGAAGCATCGACAACTATGAACATGTCCATCTCTGGAGTGTACTCGAAGAGCTTCTTGATAGCATCCCTTGTCAAGTCTAGCTCATCGTAGGTTCTCATCATTACCGCTGTTTTTGGCTTCTCAGTTTTGTCCAAAGGGTATCCATCTCTTTATCTTTCTATCCTTGAACATTCTCCAAGGATCGATTACTATCTTATCTCCGAAGTCTAGATCAGTTTTCTTGAATTCTTCCCACTCCACAGCAAAGACAAGTATCTCACTTGCCTCTATGGCTGCCTCTAGAGTTGGAGCATATTCTAAACGTCCAACAGGGATTGTTCCTGATCCTGGTTCCAAGTATTCCGGAGATACTTTACGTGCATTCTCCATTCCCACCGGATCATATACCGTCACATTCTTCTTGGATCGCAATCTGTTGGCTATCTCAAGAGCTTGCGATTCCGCTACCACTCCTGTATTTTCCTTGTAGGTTATTCCAAGGATACTGACTGTTTTTTCCGGCATCCATTCAATCATCTTGACTATCCTTTCTATCTGATGTTCATTTATTCTCATGATAGAGTCCACGAGACAGGTATCTAGATTCTTATTTACCTGGCTCTGCTTGAATGCCCTCGCATCCAATGGGAAACAGGTACCGCCGAAGCCAAGTCCACCCTTGAACATCTTTGTTCCTGCTATCCTGGGATCCTCCTTGAAGACTGAGACCACCTCATCTATCTTGGCACCATATGCCTCACAGTATTCAGTCAGAGTGTTGAGGAGGGAGATCTTATTTATGAGTGCTAGATTGGTGGCATACTTCATTACTTCAGCGCTCTCGAATGAGGTAAAGAAGAACTTTGTTTCCTTGTTGATGGCAAGATAGAAGTCCTTCACCTTCCCTGCTGTTCTTTCATCTTCTGTTCCTATTGGAAGGTATCCTGGGCTTTCAAAGTACTTCACTGCAGTACCGAGTGCAACGAATACCGGTGAATAGCACAAGCCTCCTATCAATTTGTGTATCTCTTCTTTCAGGATGAAGGGGATGATTTTCTCCCTTATGCTTCCTGGTAGGAGGGTAGAGGTTATCACTATTGTCTGTCCATTCAGGAAAGGTTTCAATCCTTCCAGGGCTTTCATTATTGACTCTGGTCCATATGCAGAACTTTGTGAGCCAACCACTATGAAAATGAGATCCTTATCTTTAACATCCGAAAGATCTGATGAGAGCTTGAGTCTGTAAAGACTTAGGTAATTTTCTAGTCTTGGTTCACTCAACTTGAAGCCATTCTTGAGTGCCTGTATCCATTCATCCCTTATGTCTATCCCTGTAACTTCGTGTGCACTTGCAGCTACTGCAGCGAATGGTAGTCCTACATTTCCTATCCCTATTACTGCTACTTTGAATCTCTTGCATTTCTTCTCAGCAAAAATCTCTCCATATTCTCCCTTGTATGTCTCGTCATTCCACTTGATTAGTTCGATAACTTCAATCCCAAGATTCTCAAGTTCCTTGAGGACTGCATCCAGATTCATGTGCCATTCTATATGGAACTTTGTTCCTATCTTCACTGTTCTAAATCCTCTGAGTACAGCAGGTTCATTTCCTTCTACATCTATCTTGACAAAGTTGGCTGAACTTAGACCTTCATCCTTGAGAATGTTGTCGAGAGTGTCAACATCTATTGATACTAACTCTCTTTGTGGCAACTTAGCTTCTGATTCATCTATAGTGACTTGACCATGAACTGTGTCCCTCTCGGGAGAGCTGAACCATGCCTTTCCTTTCTCAAACCAAGCTCCCTTCTGGATGATAGTAATATCAGGTTCTCTTTGTCTTAGGATCTTGCATGCCTCGGGATTGGCTTCTATTGCAATTATCCTTATCCTCTCTTTAAAGAAGTTTCTAAGTTCAAAGATTGTCTGTCCGGTGGATGCTCCTACATCCACGTAGACATCCCCATCCTTTGGGATCCAATACTTGAAATGTTTTACACCCATCATCTTCCTCTATTCCTCCGCAAAGATAGCTCCCAAGATTCCATTCTTGTCGGCATCAAAGTTAATTTCTGTGACAGATATTTTCTTAACCATGAGTTCATAGAGGATCTTGTCAAGATTGTAAGCCCATTCAATATGGAACTTGGTTCCCTTCTTGTACTTGGTAAAACCTCTCAGGACCTTTTCCTCCATTCCTCTGGTATCTACTTTAATATAGTCTACTTTCGTGACTTCACATTCTAGGAGAATGTTGTCCAGAGTATCCAGTTCCACCTTCCATGTGAGATAGTGTCTTTCTCGCTGTTCCACAGACATTTTATTCCACTGAGGTCCTATCTCCGACCAACCTGCGGTGTAATACTGAGTATTGAGTCCAGGGACTTTGTCCAATTGTATCTTAGGTGAGATCAACATCTTAGTCTCTTTTCTATCTGATACACCTTTCTTAACTAGGACATAGTTTTTCTCATGACCTTTCAGTCTTTCTTCGAAGAGAGGCCAGGCACGGGGATGTGGATCTATGGCAATAATCTTAACATCCTTGTTCCATCTCTCCATGATCTCACCGGAGACTTGTCCAACTGCTGCTCCAATATCCACGATTATTTGACCATCCTCTGGTTGCCAGTACTTGAACCACTTGGCTCCTCCTCCGAAAGTTAAAGTTGTCATTTCTCTTTTTTCTCCTTGAGTTGATTTTCTATCCAATTATAAGTTAGGACTAGTCCTTCTTCAAGGCTTGTCTTCGGTTCCCAACCAAGTATTTCTTTCATCTTGGTATTGTCTGAATTTCTTCCTCTGACTCCCTGTGGAGCCTTCAAGTTGTAAGTCTTCTCCAGAGTCTTTCCAGAGATTCCAATGATGATATCAGCTAGTTCATCGATGGACACCATTCTATCCGAACCTATATTCAATGGTTCAGCTCTGTCAGATAGCATCAGTTTATAGAATCCTTCGAGACAGTCATCGATGTAACAGAAGGATCTTGTCTGCTTACCATCTCCCCATATCTGGATGGATGAACCATTCTTGGCAAGAGCAACTTTTCTACAGAGTGCTGCTGGTGCTTTCTCTTTTCCACCATCGTATGTTCCATTCGGTCCATAGATGTTGTGAAAGCGCGCTACCCTTATGGCCATGTTACCTTCAACTTGGTAAGTTTCAAGTAGCTTTTCTGTGAAGAGCTTTTCTAACCCATAGTAGGAATCTGGTTCTGCTGGCCATGCATCCTCTTCCTTAAGCCCTGCTACCTCTGGGATTTCCTGGAGTTTCTTAGGATAGATACACGCCGATGAAGAGAAGAAGTACCGTCTCACTTGGGCCCTTTTGGCAGCCTCTATCATATTGGTATTGATTAGAACATTATCCCTCATTATTGTTGGGGAGACCTTGGTGATGTAACCGATTCCTCCCATGTTGGCAGCAAGGTTGAAAACCCAACACATGCTTTCAACAGCGATTTCACAGTTCATCTCCTTACGTAGATCCAACTTGAGGAACTCATCTGCTTCAGACTTGGCGAAGTCTGGGACCTTGATATCTACACCTCGTACCCAATATCCTTTTTCTCTCAGATAGTGTACAAGGTGTGAACCGATAAAACCTCCAGCTCCTGTAACAAGAACACTTAATGGTCTTATCCATTGGAGCTTGGAACATTTATCCTCACCCTGAAATGAACCTATCTTGGTGAAGCCAACCTTGGGAAGGATCTTTGTGAGTTCCTTGTTTGTCTCCTCATCATAATCAATACTCACTGGTCTGATATTCTTTTTGTCGGCCTTCTCCAGGAGAGCAGAAAGTAACTTGAATTCATATCCTTGGTTCTTCAACTCATTTACGAGGGCTATTCCTAGATCAAACTTCTTCGGTTCGGTTAAAGCTCTTATGAATACCCAGCCAAGTATCTGTCCATTGTCAATGAGGAAGCTTTCACAGATGACGGTATTCAACATAGAAGGTAGGGCACTGCCCATTTCTTCTATGAATCTAGGGAATAATTCTGTTGCCTCTAGTCTTGAAAGATCCCTGATCTCCATTTTCAAATCCTCATTAGTCTCTCGTTTGTATTCATAATAATTCTCTTTCTCCACCTTATGAACACTTGATCTGACGAAGGCCATCTTCTCAAAAATCTTCTGTGAAGGAAAGTTGTTAAAGTTGATTTCTGCAGTTAGGACCCGCATTCCTCTTCTGTCACTTTCATCCAAGATAGTTTTGAGGAGATTGGAACCTAATCCTTTTCCTCTCATATCTTTGAGGAGGAAGATTCCGACATCCAGTCTAATTGGGGACCCTATCTTTCTTACGAAGGCCCAACCAACTATCCTGTACCCCTCCATGAGGAAGAACTCAATGAGGATATTCTTTTCAATGCGAATTGGATGGGTTTCCAAGTTGTAAAAGAAGTCATTGAACTTCTGGTTCTTCTCAATCCCCAACTCTGTTCCATTGAGGATACGAATCTTAGCATCCATTTTTCTCAATCCTCTCTATTATTCTCTGATATCTGTAAACTCTCTTCTTCGCAAGGATTGTCTCGTTCAACTTCTTGAATCCGTTCTTCTCAAAGAGCTTCTGTGAGATGATATTCCCTATGAGAATGCTTGCAAAGAGTGGTTCCATTCCTTTCCCGTCACTTTCTACAAGGAGAGCAACCAATAATTTTTGCCTAAGTCCCTTTCCTCGCTCTTTCTTGATTATGAAGATACCTACACTGTATCTGAAAGGAGTTTGCAATGTTCTTAGGAACGTCCATCCAACAATCTGCGTGTCCTCCAATGCGAAATATTCTATGAGTATATTTCCTTCAACATGAACTGGAGGATCCTCTATCTGTTTGATGAATGGAGGGAAGAGAAGTGTTCTCTCCTCATCTGTTATCTTTCTGATGTCCATTTCAGTGCTCCATAAACTTGAGTTTCCATCCGTTGGCAACTGCCCATCTGACATACTCAGTCCTATTCTTCCTATGATCAGGATGTTGGTGTTCCGCAAAGGTCCACTCATTGAGAGGACACTCCTGTTTATTCAGGCATGGCCTCTTCTCTGGATCAGATGGATGAAGAGTAAAGGATCTGATATTGCCATACTTCGAGCACATGTAGGCCAGATGAAGATCGTCTACACAGATCCATGTCTTTGGCTTCTCCATGAAGAAGTACTTGATGTACTCAGTAGGGAAGAAGTATGACTGTCCTACCATATCAACTTCATTGACCGAGTCATCCCAGGATGATAAGTCAGGTTCCTTGAGTTCAAGTCTGGAGTAGACATTGTCAGGATCCTTTATCCTGTATCCAAAGCACCCATATATTCCTGGCTGCTTTTCCTCCATCTCTATAGCATATTCAAACCATCTTGGACCAGGAGGTCTGTCATCATCTATTACTGCCACATAGTCAGTATTCTGTAACCATGCCATCACGAACTGAGGGAAACTCTGCCATTCACCATTGGTACAGTTAATACAAGTGACATCTGGAAACTTGATGTCCTCCTTCTTCATTCCATAATCATGCCATACTATTATCTTCGTTGGTTTAACCGTCTGTGCCTTCAGTCTCTTGATGAGGAGAGGAAGATTATCTATTCTATCCTTCGCTCCCGTAATTGCGGTAACTGTTCGTATAGGTTCCATTCCTGGTTGTGAGAGTTCAAAGGGTTTAAGGAATAACTTTGGATTGTTCTCAATCTCTTTACGTAGGAATGTTGCGTGTCTAGACTTGAGAGTG
>Ga0315297_10001805_pt1 | contig 13377 bp, 8 predicted proteins | sample YL17G15_0_MG_FD_203628 | JGI IMG/M metagenome (GOLD analysis project Ga0315297, IMG submission 203628) | Sediment microbial communities from Yellowstone Lake, YNP, Wyoming, USA - YL17G15_0 | ecosystem: Environmental > Aquatic > Freshwater > Lake > Sediment | place: USA: Wyoming | collected... | reverse complement strand
CCCCAAGGCTCCCATAGCGGAGGGGGGTCCCCTCGGCTTGGCCGAGGGGGGAACCGACGGGACTGGTTCCCCAGGGAGCCGGGGGCCACCCTGTCGCCGCGTCCCTTATTCCGCGAAAAAAAAGCCCTGGACGGATGGGCCGCGCCGCGACCCATAACTTTTCTTGCCGTCGTCAAAGGACGGCCGGGCCCCGGTCACCCGGGGCCCGGCCGGTTCGAATCACAGGTGGAAGTTCAAGGCCACCGCGAAGGCGGTGGTCGTCCGGGAGTAGCGCTCCTGGTAAGCCCCCAAGTTGGTGCCGGTCGAGGTGACGTAGGGGATCGTCTTCTGGTCGGTCTTGTAGCTCGGGAACATGACCCCGAGGTCGACGTCGAACGAAGGGCTGAACTTGATCCGGGCGCCGCCTCCGAACGTGTTGGCCCCCATGTCGTGGGCCATGTCGGACTGGTACCCGGAGGCGAGATCGAATTGGGTTAGCAGGTAACCTGCGCTGAGGACGAGGGACCGGGAGACGTCGTATTCGACGCCGAGGGCGATGTCGTACGAGTTGGAGTTGACGAACTTCTCGCGGCCTTCCCAGTTGGTCTGCTTGTCGAAGAAGTAGTTGATCGAGGCCGTAGCCCGGAGCTCGGGCATGATCGCATAACACGCTCCGACCGAGAAGAACGCCGGCACGTCGCTCCGCGACTTCGCGCCGTTCGGGAACATGTTGACGTCGTCCTTGGTCGTTTTGTTCGTAAATTCAAGCTTCGTTCCGAACTCATACTTGACCGCGACGTTCAAACCTGCGGCGGGTTGGAAATTCAGGCTCACAAGGGGCGTGAATCCCGAGGCGGTCTGTTCGGCCTCGACGGCCTTGTCCCCCATCTGGGCGGCGGTAGCGGTCTGGCCGATCGTAGTGAAGAACGTTTTCGCGGGTATCATGGCTCCGGAGAATCCATAGGGAGCGAAGGTCGGATTAACCATGATGCTATTGATATGTCCCGTGTAGGTGTTCTTGGCCGAGACGTAACGGGCCCCTATGGCGGCCGAGATGCTATCCGACAGGGCGTAGGAGACGTTGAACTGGAAACCGAGATAAATGGAGCTGCCCTTGAAGGCGATGTCCGCCGAGTACTTCGTGGTCGGGATCCCCAAGCCGGTGATCATGGCCGGAAGGGCGGCGAACTGCCACTCGAAGGAGGGCAGGCCCGTCGCGAACTCGGCCGTTCCGCCGCCGGCGCTGGGCCCGACGCCGAACGAGAAAGCGAGTTTGTTCTTCTTATAGACGGCGTAGATGTCCGGGAAGAACGGCACGTCGACCTTGCCGTCGTATTGGTGGGCATTGAGGAACGGGAAGTCGTTGGCGATGGTCTTGGTCTGAAACACCGTCTGGTTGTTCAGCCCGATGTGCCAACCGTCCTTGAGGACGACGAGGGCGGCCGGGTTGTAGTACACGGCGTCCACGTCGGTCGAGGCGTTGCGCGAGAGCAGGCGGAGATAGAGGGCGCTTTGGTTCATGTTCGTCACAAGGGTCGCAGAGGACGCCGTGACGATACCGAGCACAACAAGTGCGACGATCAGGACTTTTTTCATGGATACCTCCTTCATCTTTATATGTGATCAGCGGACCCAAATCCCGCCAGAGAGTACAGGTTCAAGTCGTCGGCGAACATGAGCCGGCAAGAGACGATGAACGCAACTAAGCCCAAGCGAATCATTTTGCTCTTCATCATTTTTCCTGCCGCGTTAAAAGATTCCCTTTATTTACAAAAAATTCAGCGACTTGTCAAATCTTTTATTTCAGCTATGTTTTATCGATATATCGTCATTTCCGGCTAAAAACGAATTCGTTCTTCGAGTTCACCTCGATCCGAGCCGCATCTCCCTCCCTGAACTCGCCTGCCAGGATCTTCATGGCCAGGGTATTCTGGATTTCCTGCTGGATCGTTCTCTTCAGAGCCCGGGCTCCGTAAACCGCGTTTTTTCGAACAGCCGCTTCGGGCCCCGTCCCGTCCCTCTTTTCTCTTGACAATTCGCCAAAAATAGCTATTTTCTGAATTGGGAGTTTCGCTCATGGAAGAGATCGAGATCGCGAGCTGGATCACGCTGGACGCGATCAAAAAGAAAGCGGCGCTCGTCGAGACCATCGGCAATCTGCAGACCGGCCACAGCATGTCCGTGTTCTGCCAAATCGAGGACGACAACCTCGAGCTCGTGTACAGCGATACGACCGCCAACTACCTCCGCCGGTTCGAGGACAAGGACGAATTCGAGTCGGCGATCGAACAGCGCAAGGAGGAGGACGGCGAAGCTCCCTTCGAGGACGACCGCGAATTCGAAGAGGATTTCGAGGAAGAGGAAGACGAAGAGGGCGAAATCGAGGTCGAGGACGAATCGGACGGCAGCTGACGCAGCTTTTCCACCAATCGGTGGAGAAGATTCAAAGCGGCCAGGGGGGTCAAGGCCGCGACATCGCACGTTTCCAGCTCCTCCTTGATCTCCTGGAGGACCTCCTGATCCCGGTCTTCCTGGAAGAGCAGCTTCTGGGCCTTGTCCCTTTTCTTGGGCGTCCTGTAAGCCAGGCGGGGCTGGCCGGCCTCGTCCAGTTTCTGGTTCTCTAAATTGAAAAGGATCTCGCGGGCCCGCGTCACGACGTCCCGCGGGATGCCGGCCAGCTTCGCGACATGAATGCCGTAGCTTTGGTCGGACGGGCCGGCGGCGATCTTGCGGAGGAAGAGAATCTCGTCCTTCCATTCCTTGACCGCGACATGATAGTTCTTGATCCGCTTCAGGGTCAGGGCCATCTCGGTCAGCTCGTGGTAATGGGTGGCGAACAGCGTCTTGGCCCGGACGCCCTCGTTCTCGTGGAGATATTCGGCGACGGCCCAGGCGATGCTCAACCCGTCGAAGGTGCTCGTCCCCCGGCCGATCTCATCCAACAGGATCAAGCTTCGGGGCGTGGCGTTGTTGAGGATGTTGGCGGTCTCGAGCATCTCGACCATGAACGTGGACTGGCCGACGCTCAGAAAATCCATGGCCCCGATGCGGGTGAAGATCCGGTCGACGGCGCCGATCACCGCCTCGCCGGCGGGAACGAACGACCCGATTTGGGCCAGGACGGTGATGAGCGCGACCTGACGCAGGTAGGTGGATTTGCCGCCCATGTTGGGGCCGGTGATGATCAGAAGCTGGTCGTTCTCTCGGTCGAGATAAGCGTCGTTGGGAATGAACGCGTCCTCGCTGGTGACCTCGATGACCGGGTGCCGGCCGTCCTTGATCTTGATGATATCCCCCGAGTTCACGACGGGCCGGAAATACTTTCGCCGCGCGGCCAGCTCGGCCAGGCCGGCCAGGACATCGAGCCGGGCGATATCGGCGGCGATCGTCTGAAGCCGCGGGGTTTCCAGGGCGACCTTGTCCCGGGCCTCCAAGAAGAGCTTATGTTCCAGCTCGCCGATGCGCTCCTCGGCGTGGAGGACCTTCTCCTCGTACTCTTTGAGCTCGGGCGTGAGGAACCGCTCGGACCCGACGAGCGTCTGTTTGCGGATATAATCCGCCGGGACTTGGGCCAGATTGGATTTCGTGACCTCGATGTAATAGCCGAAGACCTTGTTATAGCGGACCTTGAGCGAGGAGATGCCGGTCCGGTCGCGTTCCCGCTTTTCCAACATGGAGATGAACGATTTTCCCGAACGGCTGATCGAGCGGAGCTCGTCGAGCTGCGGATGGAAGCCATCCTTGATGATGCCGCCTTCGGTCAAGAGGAAGGCCGGTTCTTCCAGGATGGCGGCCTCGATGAACGCGGCGAGGTCCTCGGCGCTGTCCCATCGCCCCCTGATCTCCTGGAGAAGGGCGGCCCGGAGCGGTGAGAGGAGGGAGAGCACTTCGGGCAGCGGTTGGAGCGAACGCTTCAAAGCGACCAAATCGCGCGGATGGGCCACCGCGAGCGATATCTTTCCAGTCAGGCGTTCCAGGTCCAGGATGGTCTTCAAAGCGTCCCGGAGCTCCTGGCGGGTGATGGTCGCTTCAAGGAGCTCTTCGACGCCATCCAAACGCCGGCCGATGGCTTTTTCATCCAGCAGAGGCTGGAGAAGCCGGCTCCGGAGCCGCCGGCCGCCCATCGGGGTGACGGTAAAATCGATGATGTCGAGCAGGGAATTTTCGACGCGCCCGTCCCGGAGGTTCTTGGTCAGTTCGAGATTCCGGATGGAGGCGGTGTCGAGGACCATGCGGTCGGAGGCGTGAAGGAACGAGATCTTATGGACGATGGCGAGCGAATCCTTGCGCACCTTTTTTATATAGGACAGCAGGGCGCCGGCGGCCGAGACGGCCCGCGGCTTGTCCTCGATACCGAAGCCGGCCAAGGCTCGGACCTTGAAGTGCTCGAGCAGATGATGCCGGGCCTGGGCGGGATCGAAGGCCCAGGCCTCGAGCGGGCTCCTGAGCACGGACTTCAGGTCGGTCCCGGCCAGGAGCCGGGCGAGATCCTCTTCGCCGCCCTCGGGAAAGACGATCTCTTTCGGCGCGGCCCTGTAGAGCTCGTCGACGAGCGCCCGGCGTTCCGGCCCGTCGCGCTCCGTCACCCGCATCTCGCCGGAGGCGAGATCGATGAGGGCCAGCCCCCAGCCCGCGTCCTCCAACGCCAGCGCGGCGATGAAGACGTTCTCCTTGGCGCGCTCGAGGTCGACTTCCACCGCCGTACCCGGCGTCAGGACCTTGATGACCTCGCGCTTGACGACGCCCTTGGCCGTCCGGGGGTCTTCGACCTGCTCGCAGACGGCCACTTTGTAGCCGCGCTTGAGGAGCTTGGCCAGATAGGAATTCACGGCGTGGTGAGGCACGCCGCACATCGGGACCTTCTGCCTCGAGGTCAGGGCGATCTCGAGCACCCGCGACCCGATCTTGGCGTCCTCGTAGAACATCTCGTAGAAATCGCCGAGCCGGAAGAACAACAGGGTGTCCTGAAGGTCCTTTTTGATCCGGAAATACTGCTCCATCATCGGGGTCAGGGAATTCGGCTCACGCACGTCCGCATTATATGCAAACACGGACGTATTGACAATTTCGGCGATTTGGCCCAAAAAGAGAGAGACGATCCGGGAAAGGAACGACCGACGATGAAAAAAACGATTTTTATAGCCGGAATTTTTTGGCTGGCGGCCTCCGCGGTTGCCGCGGGGCAGGACCGAGCCGCCGCGGCGGCGGAGATCCGCTACGCGCCGCGGCCGGCGAGCGTCGAAGGAGTCAAGGCGCTCTCGATTCCGCTCGACGGCCTTTGGCAATTCGCTTCAAAGCCGGGCTTATGGGCCAAGATCCGGGTCCCCGGCGACTGGACGATGCAGGGATTCAGCGTGGCTCCGAACACGGCCGCCGAATACGCGAAGACATTCGACATTCCCGGCGATTGGGCCGGCCGCAGGATCAAGCTCCGCTGCGACGGCGTGCAGAGCGAGGCTAGGATCTCGGTCAACGGCCGACCGGCGGGAGAACATCAAGGCGGGTTTACGGCCTTCGAGCTCGACATCACGAAATTCGTCCGGCCCGGCCGCCCCAACGCGATCCGCCTGGCCGTGCAGAACGAGTCCCAGGCCGACGAGCTGGCCAGCGGTACCCAGTATGCCGCTTATCAGTTCGGCGGGATCACCCGTAAGATCTCCCTCATCGCCCTGCCGGACGTCAACATCGCCTCCATGAATGTTGAAACGGATCTCGATCCCAACTATCGCCACGCCCGCCTCAAGGTCCTGGTCAGGGTGGCCAACGAAAGCCCCGGGAAAAAAGAGAACATCGTTGTCTCATTCGGCCTCTCTGATCCCGGAGGGAACCCAATGTCGTTGGGGACGAACTCCATGACGATCCCTTTTCTCGCGGCCGGGGAGAGCGTGGCGAAGACGTTCGAGACCGCGGTGGAGGCCCCGAAAAAATGGGATCCCGAGCACCCCAACCTCTACGTCCTGACGGCGGACCTGAAGAACGGACCCCGGACGCTCGAGACGGCCGTCCAGCGGATCGGTTTTCGAAAGATCGAGGTCGCCGGGAACAAGGTTTTCGTCAACGGCCGGCCGATCAAGGTCCGGGGGGTCAACCGCCATGAAACCCATCCCCTTCTCGGCCGGAGTCTCACCCCGGAGCTCTGGCGGAGGGACGCGGAGCTCTTCCGCGACGCCAACATCAATTATATCCGGACCTCGCACTATCCTCCGGCCGAAGAGTTTCTCGACGCCTGCGACGAGCTCGGGCTGTTCGTCGAATGCGAGGCGCCGCTCGTCTGGATCGGACACAACGCCAACGACAAATGGAAGAAGGAGGATCCCCAGGCGGCGCGGCTCTCCGCGCACATCAAGAGGGCCGTCGCCGAGACGATCGAGTTCAACCGGAACCACCCGAGCATCATCATCTGGTCCCTGGCCAACGAATCGGCCTGGGGGCCGAACTGGGCGGAGGCGAAACGGATGGCCGACACGCTCGACCCGACCCGGCCGAAGGCCTTTCATGACCAGGCCTTCGGCGGCTACAACAACTTCGGGAGCTCCTCCCTGCCCATCGCCAATTACCATTACCCGAGCGAACAGATGGTGGACGACGTCCTGTCCTATTCCAGGCCGGTCCTGTTCGGCGAATATTGTCACCTCAACTGCTATAACCGCCAGGAGCTGGCGGCCGACCCGGGCGTCCGCGATGAATACGGCCTGGGCTTCAACCGGATGTGGGAGAAGATCTACGGCGCGCCCGCCTGTCTCGGCGGGGCGATCTGGGCCGGCATCAACGACATCTTCTTCCTGCCGTCGGGAAAGGCCGTCGGCTACGGCGAATGGGGCCTGATCGACGGCTGGCGGCGGGAAAAGCCCGAATACTGGCACGTCAAAAAAAGCTACACCCCGGTCAAAATCCATGCCGAGAAAGTCGCGGCGCCCGCGCCCGGCCAGCCCCTTCAACTGCCGGTCACGAACCGCCATGACTTCACCGATCTGAACGAATTGAAGATCGAATGGCGCATCGGTCAGGAACGGGGGACGGCCTCGGCCGACCTGCCGCCCCATCAGACCGGCCTCCTGAGGATCGCGGCAGGAACGGAGAACATCGACGGCCGGAAGCTGCGGCTCGATTTCACCAGCCCGAGAGGGTTCCTCCTCGACAGCTACGAGATCCAGATCGGAGAGGAAAAGCCTTCGTCCCCGCCCTTCCGAATCCCCGCCGCCGGCGCCATCAGCCTCAGGAGCGATGCCGACAGCATTGTCGTTAAAGGTGAGCCCTTCGAATGGGCGTTCGACAAGAAAAGCGGGACGATCCTGAGGGCCATCGTCGGCGGCGTGACGGTCGCCCTCGGAGGCCCGGTCCTGATGCTCCTGCCCCAGGCGACGGGCCCCTGTGTCACGGATTACAGCCTCGACATCAAGCCCTTGAACGACGCCTGCGGCGATTGGACCGCCGAGAGCGTCGAGGCGAAAGAAGGGCCCGGAGCGGTCGCCATTCTCGTCCGCGGCCGATACAAGGAAGCCGAGGGCCAAGTCCGGATTCTTATCGACGGCGCGGGCGAGGCGTCCTTCGAATATGCCTTCAAATCAACCGCCAGGATCAATCCCCGACAGTCCGGACTGGTCTTCTATCTTCCCCGCGCCTGCGACACATTGACCTGGAAGCGCAAAGGCCTGTGGTCGGTCTATCCTCCGGACCACATCGGCCGGCTCGAAGGGACGGCGAGGGCCGTCGTGCCGGGCGCGGAGTTCAAATACGGACTCGAGCCGAAGAATTTATGGAAGGACGACATGAACGAGCTGGGCTCGGCCGACTTCCGATCGACAAAAAGCGATCTCTTCTGGTCGGCCCTGACGGCGGCGAACGGGGCGGGGCTGGCCCTCGTCTCGGACGGGCGGCACGCCTCCCGGGCCTTCCTCGACAAGGACCGCGTCGGCTATCTCGTCGCCGATTTCAACACCGGCGGCGGCGACCTCTTTTACGCCGGCCATCACAAGGTCTTCGACCGCCCTCTCGAGAAGGGCGAGGAGTTCAAGGGGGCATTCAAGGTGAGGCTGGTTGAGCCGCGGCAGGGATCGGCGCGAGATCCGGAATCGAATCGGAGGGGCGATCAGAACTTCAGTGTCATCCGGTAGCGGTAGCCGAGGTCTTTTTTGACGAAATCGAAAGAGCGGATGACGCTGAGCTCCGGCAGGTTCCATTTCGCGATACAGGCATAGATCTCGCGATGGCCCTGTTTGTGGGCGTATCCGATCGTCCTCTTGTGAAGCGCCTTGGAGATCCCTCGGTTCCGATAGAGCTTGGACACGAACGTGATCTGAAGATAGAACTCGGGCGGCGTCCAGCCCGGAGAAACGGGCAGGATGTCGTACATGTTGTCGACCTCCGGCGCGCCCAGCGAAGGGTAGCCGATGAGGTAGCCGACGACCTTCCCCTTGACCTCGGCCACGAACGTCTTGTATTTCGTGCCTGGTTTGAGGAAGCGATCGGCGTATTCGTCGACGCTCGTCTTGATCTGGACGTCGGGGAACCGCTCGGCGAGTTCGGCCTCAAGCTCCTGAACGAGGTCGAGCATTTGGGCCAGGTCGGAAGTCCGGTATTCGCGGATCTTCAGCTTGAGGGCCGGTATTCCGCCGCCCTTCCTCTTTTCCATTCCCTTTTCAAACCGCTCGCCCGCCCTATCGTTTTTCGTCCGCGACTCCCTTTTTCGGATCGATCGTCCTTCTCTCACGTTCGATGCTCCTCTTGAAAACGAGAGGATCCGATCTAAGCTTCGGCCCTCTGGGCTATTTCTGCGCCGGCGAGGCGTCGTCGATGACCCACATGCCGCGGCCGTTGGTCGCGATCACGATCACGTTGTCCCGCGGATGGATTTGGAGGTCCCAGACGGCCACGTTGGGGAGGCCTCCGCCCAAAATGTTCCAGGTCTTGGCCCCGTCCGTGGTCACGTACGCGCCCAGATCCGTGCCGCAATAAAGTACGCCGCTCTTCTTGGTATCCTCGCGGATGACGTTCGTCGGCCCGCCGGGCAGGTTGGCGGCGATGCTCGTCCAGGTTTTGCCGTAATCCGCGGACTTGAAGAGATAGGGATTGAAATCGTCGTCGTGACGGCCGATGAGCGAGATATAGACGGTCGCCGGATCGTATTTGGAAGCCGTGATGCACCAAACGTGCTTGTTATAGGGCAGCCCGGCGGTGATCTCGGTCCATTTGGCACCTCCGTCCAGGGTGACGTGGACCCGGCCGTCGTCGGTCCCCGCGTAGAGGACTCCCGCTTTGAGCGGCGATTCGGAAATCGCCGTCACCGAGGCGTAGTTGATCGCGTAGGGCAGCTTGCCCTGTTTCTGGGGATCGTTATAGGTCAGGTCGGAACTGATCTTCTCCCACGTCTCGCCTCTGTCCTTGGAGCGGAAGACGTATTGGAACCCGTGATAGAGGACGTTGGGATCGTGCGGGGAGAGGCCCGTCGCCGCCAGCCACTGGCCGCGGTGTTCGGGCTCGCCGGCCGCCGGCTTCGGATAGATCTCCTTGCTCGTCCACTGTCCGTCCTTGTATTCCGAGCGCATGAGCCGTCCATAGAACGACGAGGCGTATTCGACGTTGGGATTGGTCGGATCGACGGCGATGATCGTCCCCTCGCCGCCCGGCGCCGTCTCCCAGCGCACGCTCTGTCCACGGCCGCGGCGGCCGGCCTGCGGTTGGGCCGGGCCGACGCCGAGCCCGCGCATCGTCCCCTGGTCCTGGACCGAGCCGTAGACGGTGAACGGCTTATTCATGTCGAACATGACGTTATAGAACTGGATGGAGGGGATCCCCTTGTGGAAATCTCGCCAGCTCGCGCCGCCGTCATAAGAAACGTTGGCCCCTCCGTCGTTGACGTTGATGACGTAATTCGAGTCGTTCGGGTCGATCCACACCCCGTGGTGGTCGCCGTGCAATCCTTCGTAGTTCAAGCCGCGGAACGACTTGCCGCCGTCGGTGGACTTAACCAAGCCGAGGCCCATGAGATAGATCGTATTCTCATTGCCGGGATCGACGCGGATCTGGCCGAAGACCCAGCCGTACGTTCCGCCGAACCGTTCCATCATCTGGTCCGTCGGGCTGACTTTCCGCCAGGTCCCGCCCTGGTCGTCCGACCGGTACACTTCGGCGCCGACGATATCCGGATATGTCCTTTGCCGGCCGTAGGCGTCCCGCTGGCCGGGCGAGGGTTCCCGGGAAGGCGTGTGATTGTCCACATAGGCATAGACGACGTCGGGTTTGGAAAAGCAGAGGTCGAGTCCGATGCGGCCGGTGAACTTGGTGTCCGGAAGGCCGGAGTTCGCCTCTTTCCACGTCTTTCCACCGTCGGTCGTCTTGAACAGGCCGTCGCCGGGCTCTGGGAGCGGATCGCTCCAGCGTTGGCGGATGCGGTGGCACATCGAAGCGATGAGGACATCGGGATTCTTGGGATCCATGACCAGGTCGATGGCCCCGATCTTGTCGTTGAGATAGAGGACCTTCTGCCATGTTTTTCCGCCGTCCGTGGTCTTGTAGACGCCGCGGTCGGGGCTATATGTCCATTCGTGACCCGAAGCCGCGATATAGACGATATCCGGATTCGTCGGGTGGATCCGGACCCGGCCGATCGTATACGTCCCGGTCAAGCCCACGGGCGTCCAGTTCTTCCCGGCGTCGGTGGATTTATAAACGCCCGTACCGGCCATCGAAGCCCGGAAGATGTTGGCTTCGCCCGTCCCGTAATAGATGATGTTAGGATCGGATTCGGAGATATCGATATCCCCCGACGACATGGTCGGGAGTTCGTTGGTCAGGCATTCCCAGGTGACGCCGGTGTTCGCCGTCTTCCATAAGCCGCCGACCGCGGAGGCGATATAAATGACGTTCCGGCTGCCCTTGGGCACGGCGATGTCGACGCAGCGGCCGCCGATGATGTCCGGCCCGATGAACCGCCATTTCATATCTTTGAACGGCGTCTGGGCCTTCATGGCCTGATGCTGATCGTACCATTTGAGGCGCTGGGCCGGGTCGGTGTTCTCGACCCTCTTCGGGGCGGTCTTGGCCGCGGGGGTTTTCGTCTGCGCCGCCGTGAAGGCGACGAGCGCCAGGGCCAAGGCGAAGGACAAAATGAGGTAAGAGCGCTTAGGAAATTTCATAAATCCTCCCTCGTTGACTGAACTTGATGGTAAGAATAAGGCCTCATGGATCGTTTATCTGGGGGAATGTTATTTTTATTGAGACCTGATGTCAATACGAGCGGCGGCTGACCGTCGAACAGTTTCGGGGACATGATTCCCTGTCCCCGTCGGATACAATGAAATGATCGGTTTAATACGGTTTTAAAAAAGGAGATCTGGGATATGGATAAAGAAAAAGGAGAGGCTGGCCAGGATCAGAGAGCTCCTCCTCCCTCTCGATGGCCTCAAACCGCCGGCAATCGCCCCGGAAGCGGAGAAGGAAGCGGCCTTTCAGCCGAGCGAAAAATCAGACCTGGAGTCCATCCTCTCCGGTTGACGGCGGCTCCCGTCTATTTCTTTTTCAACGACCGGGGATATCCGTGAGCACCGGCCGGCCTGAAAGAAGAAGTGCTGGCTGTTTCAGGGAATTAAGCTAAAGGGGGTAACAAGGAGGGTAAGCCTGCCCAGCCAGCGCAGCAGGAATGAACGCATTATAGACTATCAAATTTATAAAGTCAATAGGTTCTATATATTTTTTTTAGCCGGCGGGGTGGGCCGTTTCGGCGGCCAGCCGGGACAGGATCTCGACATGGCCGCGCGGCGTGTGGGGCGCGATCGAACAGGCCGGGCTGAGAATGTATCCTCCCCCCTCCTGGCCGATCGCGATCCGGCGCCGGACGTCGGCCTCGATCCGTTCGGGAGGGCCGGCCAGCAGAGTGTGCACGGGATCGATGTTCCCCTTGATGAAGATCGTCCGGCCGACGCGGACCTTGGCCTCCGCCAGGTCGACGTTGCCGAGCGGCGGGGGGTCGAGACATTCGAGGCCCGAAACGCCGGTTTCGGCCATCGATTCCAGCCGGTCATGGATCGCCCCGCAGGTATGGAGATAGACCGGGACGCCGAGCTCCCGGCCGGCCCGGGCGATCCGGCTCTCGTAAGGAAGGACGAATTCCCGGTAATGGCGGGGCGAGATGAAGCCCGCGCCGGCATAGGGCGAAGAGATCTTGATCGCGTCGAGTCCGAGCCGCGCCTGCTCTTCGGCGATCCGGACGACACCCGCGGCCAGCCGGCCGAGGACGGCCTTTGACCTGTCCGGCTCCTCGACCATGGCCAGGAAACCGGCGCTGAAACCGAACAGGTCCAGAAAATAATCGAAGGGCGAGGTCACTTCGCCGTGGATCGAATAGCCCTCCCCCGCCTCCGCCTGGACCGCCCGGAAAATATCATAGGGATGTTCGGGGTCGATGGCGAATCGCAGACCCTGGGACACCGGGATGAAATCCAGGCGCGCGGGGATCGAATCCGGATCGAACGACGCGATCGAGGGAGGGACCCTGTCCGCGGCCGGATAGTGCAGCGGCAGGTCATCCCGCGGGAAGACCGTCCGGCCGCCGTCCTTCCAGTGAACGACCTCCCGGTCCGCATCGCGGACGACCCGGACGATCCCTCTCTCCCAGTCCGGGCTGTGCCCGTGGAGGCTGATGAGGATCCCGTCAAAGGCGTATTGCCGCCGCAGCCGCAACAATCCTTCGGCGAAGAGCTCCCGCGACAGCCAGAATTCCACGGGCGAGAATCCCGTCTGGAGCAGCATATGGCCGATGCTCATCTGGCCCATGACCGGCACCCGGTCGGGGATTCCCATCCCCATCGCCACGGCCATCCGTTCCTTCGAAGTCATGCGCAGGATCACCCACCTTGAGTTTAACAAATCGCCGGCGCAAATTGAACCCTCCCCGAAAACGCCCGATGATCCCCGATCCGCTTCCAGTATATCCTCGCGAAAATCCGTTGACACGTCGGCGCCGAATCTGATATTTTGCCTAATGAAAAGGAGAGGTGAGGACTCCGCTGTAACATCATGTCCATCCTGATCGGTCTCGTCTTCGGCTTCGTCGCCGCCATACCTCTCGGCCCGGTCAACGTCTTCGTCATTTCCCAGACCATCAAGCGGGATTTCTTTCACGGCTTTATGGGCGGCCTGACCGCCGCCGTGCTCGATATGATCTACTGCCTGATCGCTCTCCTGGGTATTTCTCAGGTCACCTTCAACCTGGACCGCTATCTCGGGTTGCCGATTATGAAGGTCATCGCGGCGCTCGTCCTCATCGCCCTGGGGCTGCGTATGGTCCAACAGTCCAAGACCTACAAAGAAGCCGTCCCCGATAAAAAATCGATGTCGTTCTCGCCCCACGCCATTCTCGGCGTGGTCCTCCTCTATATCTCGAACCCGGCCCTCTACGCC
>Ga0315297_10001803_pt1 | contig 13387 bp, 8 predicted proteins | sample YL17G15_0_MG_FD_203628 | JGI IMG/M metagenome (GOLD analysis project Ga0315297, IMG submission 203628) | Sediment microbial communities from Yellowstone Lake, YNP, Wyoming, USA - YL17G15_0 | ecosystem: Environmental > Aquatic > Freshwater > Lake > Sediment | place: USA: Wyoming | collected... | reverse complement strand
CATCCTGGCAAATTGTGGGGGTAAGGGGGTTTTTTGCGCCCACAAGGTCGAAAGTGCTATACCAACCGAAAGACAACTCAAAATCCACCCAAATCCAAAGGCCCGCCACCCCCGTGAAATATGCGGGTTAATTGGCCAGTGACGATACTCGGTACTCGAAGATGGAAGCCAGAATCGGCGGGTCGAGTCCGAATTTCGGCTCAAGGGTAGGGGAATTCCCATGACTGGCCCTACTTATTTTGTTGCTCATTCCTGTAAGGTAAAAATACGAGCATCGTTTTTCACTCAGAATCGGCGACGTAGCAGAAGGCAACTCCGCTGTAGCATCCGGTGTCGAGGTTGGGTCCTCTTTCGGGGTCATGGCCGTGCTCCCACTCAATTCGCAGCGACTCGCCGAAGGGGACGCCCGCAGGGGTGAGCATCCGGTAACAAATGGGCCTGCCCTGTATTGTGATTCCGTGAAGAGCTAAAGCGCCCGTGTGTGAAAGACCCCACGCGAAATTGAAGAAATCCTCCGTTCCCGTCCCGTGAATAGAAGGCTGTTCCTCGCCGTCCACAAAGAAAAAGTCATCGCCCTCCATGTGCCCGGGACGGTCCATCACAAGCCCGACAAAGTGTCCCTTTCCTTTGACGCAGAACACCTCATATCTTTTGCCCATCGCGGGCGGTGCATAATCATATCGCCGGGCAAGCAGAGTGCCGTCCGCTTGTGTCACCATCTCCTGCCTGTATTCGACCTGCGCCTTGACCTGCTTTGCCCCGGGCGAACCCGACCGTATGGCAATCTCCGCTCTCCTGCGAAAAGGCATCGGAAGGTAGCAGTAATAAGACCCTTCTGCATATCCCAGCCACAATCCCTTTACGTCTGCCGACGGTTTCGCCGAATCCGAACATCCAAAAATTGGTCCGAGCGGCACGGAAATCTGCGGCTGTCCCGCCCCGTTCCAGCGAATATCCAGCCACAACCCTCCGGGATTGTCAACCTCCAACCGAAAGGCATAGATTACCGCCGGGCCGTCAAGCTCAAACAGAGATACCCGCCCGCCGACTTCAAGCACAACATCGACGTCCCTTCGCTGCACCCCCGCAACGTCGCCCCACGGTGACGTGCCGCAGTCGTTCCACAGACGGCCAACTCTCGCCAGCGCCTGGTCTTGTTCGCCGTCCGCCTCCCACCTGAACGGCCTGACCCGCACCCCCGATTCAAACCTGCGGTACGTGACCTGGTAATAGACGTGCGGAATAGTCGCACCGAGACTGTTTACCCTGTATTGATACTGCTCCTTCGGCGCCGTCGGGACCAGCACAACCTTGCAGTACCTCTCGAAGGCAATCGGCACGTAGCAATACCTCCCCGGATATTTTATGTTCCCGCACAGCCCCGCCAGCGGCGCTACAAAGGGCCGATGTCTCCCAGAGAACAGGTCGTCCAGATCGACATTTATCGCGGCCTTGTCCGTGCCGTCGATGAATATCAGGAGGTCGTATGGTTCTTTGCCTGGTTCGCTCTTGTAGGTGAACCACATACGGTCGATGCAGCCCGGCCCTTCCGTCTCCATCAAAACGTAGTGATTCTCCTCTTCAATCCGCAGGAAGTTCCCCGAATCGTAGAACCCCTCGCCGCGGTCATAGCCGGCTGCCTGATACGTGCTCCAGCTTTTCATTCGGGGGAGCGACCGCAAATCCAGCAGTTCCGCTATCGAACCGGGCGTCGCGCCGCTGTCAACGGAGACTTCGCCTGAACACGGGGCCTGTGAAACGCCAAACAGCGTCACAACCCAAAGACCAGCCAACACAACAGCACGCCGCACAAATCTCTTTTCCATTGCAGTTTCTCAGCACGAAGCGTATTTCCGCCGCAGCCATTTCCACCGCGGAGCCGAGCGTATTCATTCTATATGCTCGAGTAGCTATGGACAGCGACCTATTATAGTTGATTACCTTGACTTATTCGTCCATTTTTTCGGCGGTATTCCAATGGGCGGGGAGTGTCGCACATAAATGGCATTGACAGGCCGGGCGGCGAGAGGTAGATTGTAACGGATGAGCTGGCATTGGTGTCAGCCCGCCGCTGGCGGGCGCAGTGCCGGCCTTCGGCAAGAATTGAACGGGAGGCCATTATGAAGACAGTGAATCGACCGAAGGCCCTGATGGCGATTTCTGTGATTGTGCTCTGCGCGAGCTACGTTTTGGCGGCGGACTGGCCCCAGTGGCGAGGACCCAACCGGGATGGGAAGGTGAGCGACTTTACCGCGCCGGCGAAATGGCCGAGCCAACTGACGGAAAAGTGGAGAACGACGGTGGGCTCGGGCGACGCCACGCCCGCCTTAGTCGGCGATAAGCTCTATGTCTTTACGCGGCAGGGGGCCGAAGAGGTTACGCTCTGCCTGAACACAGGCGATGGAAAGCAAGTTTGGGCTGATAAGTACGAGGCGCAGGCGGTGGCCGGAGCAGCGGCCCGGCATCCGGGGCCCAGAAGCTCGCCCGCCGTCGCGAATGGAAAGGTTGTGACGCTGGGCGTCGGCGGGGTGCTCTCCTGCCTGGACGCTGCCGACGGCAAGGTTGTATGGCGCAAGGACCCGTTCCCCAAGGTCGTCCCTCAGTTCTTCACGGCGACCTCGCCAATCGTCGTCGATGGGATGGTCGTCTCGCAGCTTGGCGGAAAGGGCAATGGGGCGATCATTGCGTACGACCTGGCCACGGGCAATGAGAAGTGGAAATGGGCCGTCGAAGGCCCGGAGTACGCCTCGCCCGTCGTGATGACGGTTGACGGGACCAAGCAGATCGTGACGCTGACCGAGAAAAGTATTGTCGGGGTCGGCGCGGCGGATGGAAAGCTGCTGTGGCAGCTTCCGTTCGTGCCGGAGAGGATGGCTTACAACGCCGCGACACCGATCGTCGATGGGCAGACGGTAATCTACACGGGTTCCGGCCGGGGCGCCAAGGCCGTCAAGGTCGAGAAGCAGGCCGACGCCTTTGCCGCCAAAGAGCTCTGGAGCAATCCGGACCTCGCCCCGCAGTTCAATTCGCCTGTGCTCAAGGATGGGCTGCTCTTCGGCTTGTCCAAGGGCGGTAATCTCTTCTGCATCAACGCCCAGACCGGCCAGACGGCCTGGACCGATGCTACCCAGCGCGACCGAGGCGGCTTCGCGGCCATTGTGAGCGCCGGCTCGGTTCTTCTGGCGCTGCCCAGCAGCTCCGAATTGACCGTCTTCAAGAGCGACGGCAAGGAGTACAGCGAGGTCGCCAAATACAAGGTCTCCGAGACGCCCATCTACGCCCACCCGGTCATTGCGGGCAATCGCATCTTCATCAAGGACCAGGAGACGGCGGCGATGTGGACGGTCGAGTGAGGTCCACTTATACGAAGTATGTATAGGCAGGGCTGCTATGTCAATCTGCCCTGCCTCTTGGGACATCGTGTGCGCCTCGGCGCAAAATATGGAATAGTGATGAGTTCTAACCTGCAATTTTGCAGAAGCCTTATGGAATAGTGTATTAAGGAGAAATCGCAATGCAGACCAACCGACCCTGTGCCCAATCCGGCTGTCCTCTGATGTTGAATCGTCGCAGTTTCCTGGCGTGCGCCGGGGCGCTGGCTGCTGCCAACCGGATGGGCGTGTTCGAGTTCGCCTCATCGCTCTTCGCGGCCGAGGCGACCGCCGGCAGCAAACCGCTCGTTAGGGCGGTGTTCATCCGTCCGAACGTCGAAGGTTACTGGATGGGCTGGCCCGGCGCCGCCTACAACATACGCGAGCGGCAGGCCGACTACACTAAAATCCTCAAAAACGCCGCTGAGAAATTCGGAGTCAACCTGGATGTGATTGCCGAGCCGATCCACGATTCCAACGCTGCTAACGCCCTCCTCGACGGCCTCAAAAAGGCCCCGCCGGACGGCCTGATCGTCGCCAGTATGTGCCTTCACCATAGCGGGTTCGATTCCTGGGGCATCACCAACAATATCGCCACGAACCGCGGAAATATCCCGACCATCGTCTTTAGCCCGATGGGCACTTCGTTCACCGGAGATCTCCAGGCAACCCGAAATATCCCCGGAGTCTATGTCGCCGCTACGCAGGATATCGACTGGCTCGAATTCGGCGTGCGGATGCTCGGCACGATATGGAAGATGAAGAACTCGCGCCTCTGCATCGTCCAGGGCGATAAGGCCGCGGACCGCAAGCTCGACGTCATCGGCACGACCCTCCATTACATCCCCAGAAGCCGCTACCCCAAGGAGTATGAGAAAATCGAGGAGACGGATGAAGTCCGCGCGCTTGCCGACTATTACCAAAAGAACGCCAAAAAAGTTGTCGAGCCGACAAAGAAGGACGTCCTCAACTCCGTGAAAAACTACGTCCTTGCCAAGCAAATAATGAAGGCGGAAAACTGCGACGGCATCTCCGTCGATTGCCTGCCCCTCGTCGAGAGCCGGCTGATACCCGCGCCGCCCTGCATCGCCTGGCTGCGGCTGAACGACGAAGGCTCCGTCGGCTGCTGTGAAGCCGACTGGCCCGCCGCAATCTCCCTGCGGCTGACGAGCTTCCTGTTTGGCCGGCCCGGCTTCATGCAGGACCCGGCCCCCAATACGGTCAATAATTCGCTGATGGGCGCCCACTGCTCCTGCCCCACAAGGCTCGACGGCTTCGACAAGCCCCCGGAGCCTTTCATTCTCCGCAGCCACTCTGAGTCGAATACCGGCGTCGCCCCGCAGGTGCTTTGGCGGGAGGGACAGAAGGTTACGATTATGAAGTTCCAGGGGCCCGAGTCGATCATCCTCGGAACCGGGCGCGTCCTTCGCAACATCGATACCCCGCCTTCCGGTGGCTGCCGAACCTCTGTTGAGCTTGAGCTTGACGATGTCGCCGACTCGCGCGATGCAAAGGGCTTCCACCAGTTGTTTATATACGGCGACCTTGAGCTTCCGTTCAAGGCGTACTGCCGGCTCGCAGGGATACACGTCGTCCACGTTTGAGGACAAACGCTACAAGGAGTATAGTCAGGGCCGTCTGCACCCAAAGGTCTTGTAGGGTGGGGCTTGCCCCACCGAACTGGTGGGCTGAAGCCCACGCTACGTTTGAGCCGGGCGGCGTCACAAACACCAGGGCGCACGCGCCGGGCGCTGCCTCATGCGATTTGCCTCGTCGTCGCCGATGAATTGCTCCTTTTGCGGATTCCACTTTAGCGGACGGTCAAGCAGCATAGCGATATTGCCCAGGTGACAGACGGTGCTTGAGCGATGGCCGACCTCGGCATTGCAAATCGGGTCCTTGCGGGTCTTTATGCAGTCGAGAAAGTCCTGCTTGTGGTCGTTGCTGCTGTAAAGGTGGATTTCATCGGGCGCTATCGTGCTGGTCACCAGCGACTTCGGCTCGGCGTCCAGCTTGCCGCGGGTGACAAAGACCCATCCTTCGCTGCCCTCGAAGCGGGTGCTGCCGCCGCCGGTCGTGAGCACCAGCTTGACGCCGTTGGCGTAGGTATATTCGATATCCGCCTTCGTTGCGGTGGTGAACAACCCGGTGGCGGGAAATTCGCCTTTGCCCTTGATTTCCACGGGCCCGGTATTGTCGGCCTGGTTGCCCCACTGCGCAATGTCGAGATAATGCGCGCCCCAGTTGGTCATCTGCCCGCCCGAATAGTCCAGCAGGAAGCGGAACTCATAGTGACATCGCTGCTTGTGGTATGGTTCCCACGGGGCAGGTCCGAGCCAGAGGTCGTAATCCAGGCCCTGCGGCACAGGCTCCGGCGTCCAGGTCGGCTCGCACTTCCTGTTGTTTCCCGGAATTTGAACCGTCATTGTGTGCAACTTGCCGATGCGTCCGTTGATGACTAATTCGCAGGCCTTGCGAAACTCGCTGCCGGAACGCTGCTGAGAACCGGTCTGGAAGACCCGGCCATAGCGTTTCACCTCATCGACCAGGACGCGCCCCTCGGCTATCGTCAACGTGAGCGGCTTTTCGCAAAACACGTCCTTGCCCGCGCGAACGGCCGCTATCGAGATCGGCACGTGCCAGTGGTCGGGCGCCGCAATAGAAACGGCGTCGATATCATCGCGCGCGATCACGTCGCGAAAATCATTGTACGAAGACTTCGCATCCAGCCCGACGGTCTCGCGGGCCTTTTCTCGATGGTCCGCATCCACGTCGCATACGGCCACCACCGCGCAGTCCTTCTTGGCGTTGAACCCCTTCATATTTCCTGAGCCTTGACCTCCGAGGCCTATACAGCCCATTGTAAGGCGGTTGCTCGGAGCAGCGGCGCCGAAAACCGACGAAGGAACAATCGTCGGCCACGCAAACGCCGCGCCTGCGACGGCGGCGGAGCTTTTCAAGAATTCTCTGCGGCTGACACTCTTTGACCCGGCGATTCTTCTATTCTTCATTATGTCTTTCCTTCCCGTTCCACCCTGGTTTGTCTTCAATCAAGGGCTTTGATTCTCAAGCTGCGAAATGCAAGCTTGTCACCGTGCCCGCAAAAGCCGATATAGCCTTTTTCATTGTTCAGCCCCGGATGCTTGTCAAGCACCTCCTTCGGGACATCCAGCTTGGAGATGTCCGCATCGACGATCGTTGTGCCGTTGAGCTTGACCGTTATCTGCCTGCCTTTGGCGATGACCTCCTGGTAATTCCAGTCGCCGAGACTCCAATCGTCGGTGTTCCACTCGGCCGCGGGCCTTAGATACTCTCCCTTGGCCGAGACGACGCCGTAAATCGAGCCGTGGAACTGATAGGGCAGGAGGTCTTTATACTTCGGCGCGGTGTTATCGAGAATCTGCAGCTCCATCCCCACGTAGGCCGGGTCGCCCTCCAACGGCGTGCGAATCCCCAGCCCGTTGTTGGCGCCGGGCGTCAGCTTGAACTCGAAACGCATAATAAAATCGCCGTACTCGCGGTCGGTGTAAAGATTTCCGCCGCCAAGCGAAGGCTCCACAACGATCATCCCGTCCTTGACAACGTAGCCTTTTGTGTTGCCCTGCCAGCCGGTGAGGTTCTCGCCGTTAAACATCGGCTTGAAGCCGTCGGCCTTCTCCTTCTCGGTGAGCTTGTTGGTTATCTCACGAATATATACGTTCTTGAAATACAGCTTGCTGCCGTGCGACTGCAGCTCTATCTGGCCCGTGGGGTAAATGGGCTTATCCCGCTCCCAATAATTCTCCATCACGACGTGATCAACCACCAGCACGCCATTCAGGAACACCGTCACCTCATCGCCAATCATAATTATCCTGAACGTATTCCACTGCCCGACCGGCTTGTCGGCCACCTTCAAGGGTTTGCTCGGGCCTTTTTGATTGTTGTACAGCCCGCCCGAGCCGACCTGGGCGCCGGAATCCACTCTTGCCGTATCCCATATCTGCACCTGCGGCGAGCCGCGCAGGTATATCCCGCTGTCGCCGCCCTCCTCGATCTTCCAGTCCACCCACAGCTCGAAATCGCTGTAGTCTTTGGCCGTGCACAAGCTGTGGCCCCCGCCGTCAAAAACCAGTGCGCCGTCGATTACCTTCCAATGCGCCCGCATATCCTCGTCGGCCTTGGCCTGCTTGTCGGCCAATTCCTCTTTGCTCATCGTTGCGCGGGCCTTCGGATCTTCAACGAGGCCCTTCCAGCCGGTCAGGTCCTTGCCGTTGAACAGTGCCTTGAAACCCTTCGGCGGCTGATTCATCGGCCCCTGTTGGCCAGCCGCCTGCGCTGTGGCATATGCCCAAGCAGCCAATACGAGAATCAGCCAGACAACCATCACAGACACAGACTTATGTGCGCCAGACGTGAGTTTCTTCATTTTTTTACCCTTTCCATTTCAACTCAAAAATCAAAGTGCAAAATGCAAAATTTAGGAAGTCACTGCCGCAAAGCGGCAGTTCCACATTTTTGATATAAGGGTGAAAGACGGGATTCGAACCCGCGACCCTTGGAACCACAATCCAATGCTCTATCCAACTGAGCTACTTTCACCACTACGCTTCCCACCACCGCACAGACAATTCTACCAGCACCGCTAATGTGCGTCAATACCCCTCTATACGCTCTTTGCCTGTTTTCTCCTGTAAAATTCTCGTGAGAGCACATTTTCTTGACGGGATTTCGGATTGGATGTTGGTTGGGGTGTTCGCCGTCCGCAAGCCCGCGTCCGGGGCCGGTCTGTGACCCGCCGACGCTCTGGTTGAGGTGCGAAGAGGGGCAGTCCCTCGACGGGCTCAGGATGGTGAGCTTGTCGAACCATTGTGCCGGGCGGGGGGATTTGGTATTGTGCTGCAGATGAAGCAGGGAAATGACATTGTGCCACGGCTGCCGTTGATTTCGCTGATTGCGGCCAACGCGATCCCCGTGTTTGGGGTGTTGTTCGCGGGGTGGGATGCGTTCAATATTGTTCTGCTGTATTGGGCGGAGAACATAGCGGTAGGGTTCTACAACATTCTGAAAATGGCATTTGTAAAGACGAAGGACCCCAAGGGGCATTCGGGCAAATTGTTTATGATACCTTTCTTTGTGCTTCACTTCGGGGGGTTTACCGGGATTCACGGGGTTTTCGTTCTGACGATGTTCAACAAGAGCGACGGCGAGTTTATGAACAGGGTGAGCTGGCCGTGTTTTCTGGCTTTTGTTCAAATACTGCTGAATGTGATGAGAGAGGCGTATTCGGTTATGTTACCGAACATGAGGCTTGCGCTTCTGGCGTTGTTCGTAAGTCACGGCGTATCATTCGTTTACAACTACCTGATAAAGGGCGAGTATGCGCGGACGGACCCGGGAAAGCTGATGGGGGCACCGTATGCGCGGGTGGTTGTGATGCACGTTGCCATCATCGCGGGCGGTTTTCTGTCAATGGTGTTTGGCTCGCCGGCGGCGCTGCTGTTTGTGCTTGTCGTGCTCAAGACCATTATTGATGTAGAATTGCATCTGCGGGAGCACAAGGCAAAAGGGGCGCACGGTGATGGTTAGCACGGGGCGATGATGAATAGGCGATGATGAATAAGTGAAGCGGACGGGGTGGCGGGGGCGTTGTGAACAGGAATCTGTGAGCTTGCCATATCGCGGCCGGGTGTTTAGAATGGGGAGCGGTTTATTTACCGTTTTGATTACTCTCCTTCGACAGGCTCAGGATGGTGAGCTTGTCGAACCATTGCTGATGCAAGGAGGATGTTATGAACAGGTCGAGTCTGGCGGACAGAATGGGATTGCGAGGTTTCAGTCGAGCGGTTCTTGTTGGTGTGGCGGCTGTTGTGATTGCAGTTGGAGGCATGCGGGCTGCGGAGAGCCGGAGCGGAGAGGCGGCAGCCGGGGACGAGAGCGGGGCGTTGCGCTTGATTTCGGTCAAGCCGACCGCATTTTTCATCAGGGAGCAGGGGTCTCTTTTGCAGATGGCCCGCATCGAGGTTGAGAGCACAGAGGAGCTTTCGGACGTGAAGGTGGATGTTGAGTTCGACTCACGGCAAAGGAGCACGGGCGTCGGGAAGCTGGGTAAGGGCAAGAGTACGCTGGAGGTCTATGTGCCGGAGGTGATTAAGGCGACGCTGGTTGAGTTTGTGGTTACGGCGGACAAAAAAGTGGTCGGTCGGCAGAAGGCGACGTGGGAACCTCAGAAGCACTGGAAGGTGTATATAATTGCGATTACGCACCACGATCTCGGCTATACGGATACAATCGAGAACGTTCTGAACACGTACGACGGCTTCTACGATGACGTGCTGAGGTTCTGCGAGGAGACTGAGAAATGGCCGGAGGAATCGAAGTACAGATATACTGTTGAGGAGTCGTGGTCGTTGCAACATTATGTCGAGAACAGGCCGGATGAGGCGGTTAGTAAGCTCGCCAAGTACGTGAAGGAGGGGCGGATTGAGATTGGCGCGCTTTTCGGCAATGAGATAAGCGGGCTGTGCGGGCATGAGGAGCTTATTCGTTTGATGTATCCATCGGTTCGGCTGAAGGAGAGATTCGGCGGGACGATTCGGACGGGTTCGATTACGGATGTGCCGGGATTGAGCTGGGGTCTGCCGACGGTTCTGGCGGGGGCGGGGGTGAAGTATTTCTTTGCGGGTATGCCGACTTATTTCGAGTGGGGCAGGAACGACATACACACATTCTGGGATGAGTCGGCGATACTGCGGCACGGCAGGCCGGACGCATTTCGCTGGGAAGGGCCGGACGGGGGGAAGGTCCTGGTGTATTATCAGAGCAGCTACGGGTTCTTCAAGCGAGTGACGGGTCCTGATTCGTATGAGGAGGTGGCGGATAATCTTCCGGGGATGCTTGAAGCGATGGAGAAGCAGGGCACTCCGTTTAGTGTTATGCGGTATATACACAACGGCGTGGACAACCACCCTCCAGCCGTGAAGATAAGTCACGTTGCGAGCGAGTGGAACGAGAAGTGGGCTTATCCGCGACTAATCGTGGCGACGAATTCGATGTTCTTTGAAGAGCTCGAGAAACAATGCCTGGACGTTCGGACGTTCAGGGGCGAGCTGCCTGATACGGATTACGTTGTCGGGGCGGTCTCGACGGCCAAAGAGACGGGGACAAACCGCATCACTCACAACAAGCTGCTCTGTGCGGAGCAGTCGGCGACGATTGCTTCGGTGGTGAGCGATTATTCGTATCCGGCCCAGAAGCTGCGCGAGGCTTATGATAATATGCTGCTCTACGACGAGCATACGTGGGGCAGGGACTACCCGACGGGCGAGGTGCAGGACTGGGGGTGGAGCGAGAAGAGCCAGTATGCGTACAAAGCGGCGGGCATAGTGAAGCCCATTCTGGAAGGGAGTCTTGAGAAGATTGCGCACAATATAGAGCTGAATGAGGATGGGCGGCATATCGTGGTTTTCAACTCACTCTCATTCGACAGGACGGACGTGGTGCGGGTGACTCGCTTTGACGTGAATGAGCCATTCGATCTGATAGACCAAGACACGGGGCAGAAAGTGGCGCACCAGAGCGTCAAGCTGGATGGTCCCCAGGCCACTGAGCCGTACAGCGCATATCGGTTTGCGCGGGGGCAGTTTGAAGGGCACGAGCTTTATGATTTGGTGTTCGTGGCTGAGGATGTCCCATCTATGGGCTATAAGACATATCGACTTAGTCCGACGGAAAACGCGACCCCGTCCCCAGGGGATGTCACGGTGGGGCAAGGCGAGATTGAGAACCGCTTCTTTAAGCTTACACTGGATGCTCAAACCGGCGCGGTCAGGAGCATCTACGACAAGGAGCTTTCGCGGGAGATCGTCGATGCCAATGCGGCTGACAAGCTGAACCAGTTCGTGGCGCGGTGGGTGCAGACGGGCAAACGGGAAGGCCCGCAGGAAGTAAAGGTTCGAGCGGGGCAGAACGGCCCTGTGTATGGCAGTATCGTGGCGAGCAGCCGGGGCGCGGGCTGTCCGCAGATTACGCAAGAGATCGTTCTGTACGACCGGGTTAAGCGGATTGATTTTGCGAATCGCGTGCTGAAGGATTCGACGCCGCTGCTTGAGATATATTTTGCATTTCCATTCAACGTTGATAATCCTGCGATTCGATTTGAGGCGTCAAATTCAGTGATTGAGCCTTTGAAGGACCAGTTCCCAGGGTCGAATTCCAATTATTACTCGGTGCAGCACTGGGCGGATGTGAGCGACGGGGAGATTGGCGTGACATTGTCGCCGATAGAGTCGCACTTGGTGGAGTTTGGGGGGCTGTGGCCTTGTTACGTTTCGCAGGCGCATCACGGGGTGACGCCGCCCGATTTCGGGCGCGCGTTTGTCAAGGCGGATGAGCTTAAGAAGGGGTATATGTACTCATTTGCTATGGACAGCAACTTTCGGACGAATTTTCAGCCTGTGCAGCAGGGCGATATGCTGTTTCGGTATTCGGTGAGCACACATAAAGGTGATTGGAGGAAGGGGGGCGTTCGTCGTTTCGGCTGGTCGGTGGGGAATCCGCTTGTGCCGGCGGTTGTGGAGGGCAAGGGACAGGGGAAGCTGGAGAAGAAGGCGAGCTTCTGCCAGGTTGATACTCCGAACGTGATGGTGCTGACCTTGAAGCGGGCGGAGGACGGCGACGGGATAATACTGCGTCTGATTGAGACCGAGGGCGAGGGGCTCAAAACGCGGATTTCAATGCCCGGCCTGACGATAAGGAAGGCGTATCGAACGGACCTGGTGGAAAAGAATATCTCAGAGCTGGCTTCCACCGAACATAGTGTTGTGGCGCCTGTTGAGCCGTTCGGGATAACCACGATTCGTATTCAGGCTGGTGGTTAGAGGCAAGCCCGCCGGTGCTTGGGCGGGCAAGCTGGAGGTCAGAATGAATAAGAGAGCATTGGCCCGTTTATTGGTTGTGTTGACAGTAGCTTGTTCGTTGTCGTGCAGGACGGGGGAGTATTCGGCGGGGCGCGACGGCGAGTGGCTGGCGAAGGGTTATCGGTATGATAAGAACGGCTGGATTTATCTCCACATAGAGGGAGGGCCTTTCGAGAGGGGATTTCAAAGGGGGTATCTAACCGCGAATGAGATCGAGGAATTCCTCAGGACGTTGGCCTATACGCAGGAATTTGAGACGGCAAAGAAGCTGGATTTCTTCGTGAAAGCGGCGAGCAGGCAGTTCAAGAACAAAATCCCTAAGGAATATGTCGAGGAGATGAGGGGTATGGTGGCGGGGATGGAGAAAGCCGGCAAGAAGGTGACATACGAAGAGATGCTCTTTATGAACGGGTTTATAGATATTTTGTGGTACTGGTGGCCTGCGGCGAAGGAGAAGGATCGTCCTGGGTGCAGCGCTTTTGTTGCAGCGGGCGATGCGACTGCCGACGGGAAGATAGTGATGGCGCATAATTCGTGGATTGGTTACCCGGCGGGCCGGTTCTGCAATATCATTGTGCTGAAGGATTTGCCTGCCGAGAGCTGGACGATTCTTCCTGATGAGTCCTGGACGCGTTGATGAGGTCGCCTCCGGCGGGTGGAGCACTGCCGGTTTTGGGGTGGGGGGCGGCAAATGGTTGGTGACCGTGAATGAAACGCTTGCCTGCGCGATACTCAGCCTGCGGGGCGTGGTCGCTGGACCGGTTTTTGGCCGGGCGGTTTGGGGGTGAAGAAGTCTTTTTTTGTAAGGCCGCATTCCTTAATCATCCCGCGGCAGTATTCGAGGTTCCCCAATTCCTTGTCGCCGTTGTTGGTGCCCAAAGAAAACTTGGCGCCGGCTTTCTTGGCCTGCCTTATGAAGGCGGGGCTGGGGATGTGATAGCGGGCGTTTATCTCGATGGCGACCTTGTTTTTGACTGCGGCGTCGATGACCTTTCCGGCGCGTTCCTTGGTCCAGAGGGTGTCGTATTCGGCGGCTATGACATCGGGCAGGAAGGTGGCATTTGCGAAGATGTCGATCGGCTCATTGCTGATTATGGAGACGATTTTGTCAACGTACAT
>Ga0315297_10001801_pt1 | contig 13388 bp, 10 predicted proteins | sample YL17G15_0_MG_FD_203628 | JGI IMG/M metagenome (GOLD analysis project Ga0315297, IMG submission 203628) | Sediment microbial communities from Yellowstone Lake, YNP, Wyoming, USA - YL17G15_0 | ecosystem: Environmental > Aquatic > Freshwater > Lake > Sediment | place: USA: Wyoming | collected... | reverse complement strand
CTGAATATTGGGATACTAGCGAATTCATGATTGGCACAATCAGTGTCGAACTAATCTTCGTGGAAAGTGACGGTACTTACGACGCTAACACCGAAGATTGGAGTTTGACTGAGTGGACGAATGTCTACAATGAAGTCCTCACAGGAATTAGCTGGTGGTGCGGTAACCCACAAGGCCCTGGACTAACCGGATGGCTCCACACGAGTAATGAAACGACAATGTACGAGCCGATCAACCGTAATTCAACCGAGGACCATCTATGGATTTCAGAGATTATGAGCAGGCGAGGATATACAAATTCATCATTTTTAGACCAGGTCATTGCCTCGTCAAACGCGATGAGGCAATCGGATCAAACCGATTGGACATGGACTATCTTCGTGATTGATAGCAGTAACGACGCAGATGGATCTTTCGCCAATGCTCCATCTAGCGCCTATGCTTACTCGGGCTCTGCGTGCATGGTTTTGACATATGACAACGGCGCCTGGGGAATAACAAATATGGATAGGGTCGCCGCGCATGAAACTGGGCACATTTTCTGGGCAACTGATGAGTACAATGGATTCACCGAGTATAGTGGCTATCTCAATGCCGCCGACGTCGAGGGCTCGAATTGCATCATGGATACCAACGTTCTTACCATATCCTCAGGGACGCTAAAGCAGATAGGTTGGTATGACGGTAATTCGGACGGAGTTTTTGACATAGTAGGAACTGAGCCCGACACGACGCTCATCGCGCTTGGCCCGGACTTCACGAATTCCACCATCGTTGAGTATTCTGGAGTCGCGACAGTGATACCCATGACCAACAACAATCCAAAACCATGGAACCCTGGACACGACGTGACGGTTGCGAAGATACAAGGAGTATCTTACAACGTCGATGGATCAGGTTGGATTCCAATCAACGCAACAGATGGTGCATTCAACGAGACGACCGAAGCCTACAACTTTACCATGTATCTCTCGGAAGGCTCTCATACTGTCCTAGTTAAGGCTTGTACTGATTGGGGCATCTGGGAAACGAATTACCCGTTTGACAACTTCACGATCGACAGGACGCCTCCGACATCCAATGTGCAATCCATGCCCTCGATGACGAACTCCTCGTCTGTCCAGATAACTGCAAATGTGAATGACAATTTCGGGGTCCTTTCGGTAGTGCTCTGGTATTCTCTCGATAATATTACATATCTGCCCTATTCGACTTTATTCAGCCCTCCGTGGCAATGGCAATTCATGACTTCTCTGGCCGCAGGAGACGGAGGATATGGGTTCTATACTATAGCAAGGGATATTGCTGGAAATTGGGAAGGCGCCCCCGCCATAAATGATGCATTCTGCCTATTCGATTCAACACCTTCGATTACTACTGTGACGGTTTCTGGAAACCTTCATGCTGATGGATGGTACAATTCTTCAGTAACGGTAACCCTAACACAATCAGATGCTACTAGTGGCACAAATTGCACTTCATATAGAGTGGATAGCGGAACGTGGCAGACTTACACAGTGCCGTTTGTCATAAGTACGAATGGGACACATGCAGTGGATTACTTCTCCTTAGACATAGCAGGGAATAATGAATCCGGCTCAAGGAGCATAAAAATCGATATGACGATCCCGACGACTTCCTCAGGCCTTGCTGGCACCCTTGGGACGAACGGATGGTACAAGTCAACCGTCACAGTCACTCTAACGCCATCGGACTCGTATAGTGGTATAAATTACACGAAGTATCGGATTGACGGCGGGTCATGGCTGACCTACTCGACGGCACTCAGCGTATCGACCAATGGCCCTCATACGGTTGATTTCAACTCTTCCGATCTCGCTGGCAACTCTGAGATGACGAAGTCAATTAACTTCAAGATAGACAAGACTGCCCCCGATACAGTTACTGGGTTATCAGGTACACCTGAATTGACAGGCTGGTATGTTGCGGACGTTACCGTCACACTGACAGCGACAGACAATGTCGGAGGAGGTGGACTCAATGCAACCTTCTACCGTATCGGCACATCGGGCAGCTGGTTGAGCTATTCCTCTTCACTCACCGTTTCCAGCGATGATATCTCCACGGTCCAATTCTACTCGATGGACAACGCAAGCAACAATGAATCGATGAAGAGCATAACCGTCAAAATAGACAAGACAAGTCCGATATTAACTATAAACCAGACGGCTGGGTTCAAAGCGACCGTCGATTATGTTGTCATCTCTTGGATCGGTTCAGACGCCACGAGCGGCATTAGTTACTTCGAGATTAGCATAGACGGAGGCGCGTTCACCTCAGTCGACATGGGGATGTCCCACAACTTCTCTGGGCTGGCCGACGGGACGCACAATGTCACGATAAAAGCGATCGATGTCGCCGGAAACGAAGTCAGTAAGACCATCCAGTTCACAGTCGAAACGAGCGTATCTGGGGCAGGTACTTCGGACAATCTGATGCTGTACGGTGCCATTGTGGCGATCATCATCGCAATCATCGTAGCAGTGATAGTTATTATGATGAGGAAGAAGAAAAAGCCCTGATCTGCGGAATGGAGATGCTCCCATTAGAGTGAAGGCATGAACGGAAATCTTGTACTTTAGCCAGTAGCAAAATCAATAGGAATTCTTTTCTTTGATCACCTCACTGGCAAACGCGTGTGGTGGGGGCATCTGAATTAGCTTGCAGAGGAACCGAAAAAAGCCTTGAAAGGGGTTTTGCCCGAAGTACAAAATCATGCCTGATTTCCACTTGACGCTGACTTACTCAAGAAAAGGCTATAGGCATATGAAGAGATACAAAGGCGATGGACGAGCGGACCTGCTTTGAGAATTATCCTCTGAGTATAGTTGTCATCTCCAATATCCAAAGCTTATCGATTTGGATCATCGGCTTCTACATCCTCTCTGGAATTAGCATTCTGATTTCCATGCTATTCCTCGCGTATTGCCTGATAATGGAATTCAGGGTCCTCACTAGAAGCTGCGTTAATTGCTATTACTATGGCAAGGTTTGTTTTTCCGGGAAAGGGAAGGTCTGCGCACTTCTATTCAAAAAAGGTGATTCTCGTCAATTCATAAGGAATGCAATCACATGGAAGGACATCCTGCCGGATTTTATGGTCTCAATCATCCCCACCATCGGTGGTATTGCGCTTCTGATAATCTCATTCTCCTGGCTCATTCTCGTACTGATGATCGTCCTGCTATTGCTGTCGACCGTTGGCACGGCGACCGTTCGGGAATCGCTTGCATGCAAATATTGCAGACAGAGAGATATCGGCTGTCCCGCACAGAAGCTGTTTGAGAAAAGGAATATGGAGAACCCCGACTAACGCTTTCTGGTTCGATGGGTGGTTCAGATCTCTACGTCCCTCACATTGTGAAGAGAGATATGAATAATCAGAGGTTGGGCAGAAGCGGAGGGAGGTTCGGGGGAGGGTGGTCCGGCGACGGTGGTGCCAGAGGCCGAATGTAGACATATTTATTGTAAACATCTATATATTCAGAATAGACTACAATGGTGCTGAAGGCAGTGGTCTTCAAGGATGGGTAAAGGAAATGTTAGGCAGTCTGACACAGTGGATGCTGTTGATCTGCGGCCTGGTTTTGGTTGTCGGAATTTTGTACCTCATACCGGCCGTTGGCAAGTACCTCGAGAAGCTGGCAAAGTGGCTTGGCAGCTTCCAGGCGATCATCGGGATCGTAGCGGTGGTAGTGGCGATATGGCAGGGGCTGGGTAATCTCCACGGCCTTGTCTTGCTGCTCGTCGGCATAATGCTGGCGATAAGCATACTGTCGGCTATACCGGCGCTCGGCAAGTATCTGGTCAAGATGGTCAAGGCCCTGGGAGGCGTCCAGGTGATCATCGGCATAATAGCCCTCGCCCTCGCTTTCATAGACTGAGGACGCAGCAAACCCCTTCCATCGTTTTCTATTTGAGAGGATCAGCTTGAGCGTGTGCGAGGCGCAATGCTTATCTCCGAGGAGTGACTAACAATAGCACGGAGGTTTGGTCGGATCTCGGCAAATCCTCGCCGGAGTGGAGAGGACTCCGGAAGAACCTTCCATGTCGGCTGAGTCATCATAGGAAACTGCGATGGCAGGGTCTTCGTGGAGGAGTTCAATCCTCTTGGGGGGCAAGCGCCGCGGCATATGACATGCCCTCAAAAAGCATGAAAGAAAGCCGCGAATGAGACAACCGGAGAATAATCATAGGCGACAGGTTTCCGAAAGGATCCGTGATATCCATAGGCTTCGAAAGAAATCGACTGGAAGGAATCGGAAACAGACGGGATCGGTTCCGATGGTTGCTCTTCGAGTGAGGTCAGATCTCCAGGCTGGGTCCGGCGAAAGCAGGATCCAGCCACCATATCGATCTTTTTTCATCGTCAAACGTAGGCTGACTGCAAGAGGCGGGATTATTCCCTCCCCGGCGCGATTCCTCGCAGAACCGGGCATGAGCGAAGACGATGTGGTGGGCTATCTCCAAAAGTTCCGCAGGGACTGCGAGTTGCGAGGGATGAGTCACACCTCCGTCTTGAGCTACACTTCGGTAATCAGGATGTTCGCCAGATTCCTTCAATCCAAAGGAGTCCGGGTAGCCGAGGTCGACAAGCAGGTCCTGAGGGAGTATGTCAGGCATCTCCAGGAGAAAGGGCTCTCGTTCAAGACTCTAAGCTACATCTTCACAGTGCTTTCGACGTTCTACGAGATGCTCGCGTTCGAGGGAGAGGTCGCATCCAATCCTGTGGCAGTCGTCAGGAAGAGGTACCTCACGAGGTACAAGAACGGCGACGGGCTGTTCTCGGAGACGAGGAAGCTTATCAGCGTCGAGGAGATGGCAATGCTCGTCAAATCCATCACCCAGGAGAGGGAAAGGGCGATAATCATGCTCCTGGCGAAGACGGGCGTCCGGCGTGGCGAGCTGCTGAGGATGGAAGTCGGGGACGTCGATCTGGATGCGGGGAGCATTATGCTCAAGCCAACGGCGAAGCGGACGAACCGACTCGTGTTCTTCGACGACGAGACGAAGGACTGCCTCGTCAAATGGCTGCGGGCGAGGGAGAAGTACGCCGTCCCTGGATGCGACGCGCTCTTCATCTCTGAAAGAGGGAGGCAGCTGGACCGCAACAGGACGCGCGATTTCGTGCTGCTGTACGCCACGAAGGTCGGCCTTCACGATCCGGATTCCGACAGGCTCGAGGACCATTTCACGCCGCACTGCTGCAGGCACTGGTTCACGACGCACCTGATGAGGAGCGGGATGCCCAGGGAGCATGTCCAGGAGCTGCGCGGGGATGTCAGATCCGAGGCAGTCGACATCTACTACCACATCGACCGGGACGAACTGAAAAGATCCTATCTGAAGCACATCCCGAAGCTGGGCATTTGATCCGATTCTCATAACAATGCCTCATAATATGTATGATTTAGATGATAATTACCATTTAAAACATATTTCTATTTATAGTAAGTATGCCTTCATGATATAATATGAATGAAAACATACTAAAGGAATTGAGGCATTCCCTCCTCGAGCGCGTCTCCATCGATAGCCTGCCGATCCCTGTCCTCGAACGTCAATCGATAGCTAACACATGGGGAACCAACTCCATCGAGGGCAACACGCTTTCCTTTGCTGAGGTGGAGAAGGTCATCAGATCGGGACAGGGCGTCAGGAACCGGCCGCTGGGCGACATAATCGAGACTAGGAACCACTACATGGCGTTCATGAGCCTCGTTTCCCTGATTCCGAAGCGAATCGATCTTGTCATGGTCCAGGAACTCCACGAAAAGGTGTTCAAGGGCGTGATGCAAGATGCTGGGCAATGGCGGAGGTCAAATGTGTGGATACGATCGGCGAGCTTCACCCCGACAAGATGGGAGAAGGTGATCCCTCAGTTAACCGAATGGCAAAGGGAATACGCTAAGAGGGAGACGGCAGGAGGAGACCCGTTCGAATCGGCAGCGTGGATGCACCAAAGGTTCGAATCGATACATCCTTTCACGGACGGGAACGGCAGGGTGGGAAGGCTGCTGCTGAACCTGCATTTCCTGAAGCACAACTGGCCGCCCGTCAGCATCACGCCTCATAACCGGATCGATTATCTCGATGCGCTGGAGAAAGGGAACGAAGGAGATCTCGCGAGCCTCACCGAGTTCCTCAGGGTCGTCATGAGCCAATCGTTGATCGATCTGCTCGACCAGGTCGGTTCGACCAAGGACGATGAGCTATTGACGACAACCGAGCTCGGGAAGAAACCCCCCTACTCGGCGAAGTACCTCGCATTGCGTGCGAAGCAGGGGAGTCTTCCGGCAATGAAGAGGGCCAGAGATTGGATGACGAGCAGGCGGGCGCTAAACTTGTATCTGAAGTATGTCGGGCGAGGCTGAAGTGAATGACGATGCTCCCGCTTTAATGGAAGTAGTATTCAAGGGACTTGTCAACGCGATCTTCCCTCTTCGTACCGTTATTGTTCTGTCACAGGACAAGAATAGGCGATTTCTGTTCCATCGCAGAACAGTTTCACCTGAAAGAGCTTGCAGAAGACCGCAATAGAACGATCCTGCATGCGATCTCTCTGGAACGTAAAATTATTGAAATATCAATCATCATAGATTATCATTATGATAATTAATGCATAGTGAATTTTATAATGCTATGGGGTTCAATGGGGTGCTCCCATTGTGTTAGTAGCCTGATGGTCGCGGCTCAAAGAAATCCGTTACAAGGTCCCGCCGCAGTTCACGCATCTCGGGGCGTTCCGGTCGTTCAGCGCCCCGCAGTAACGGCATTTCAGCCTCGCACTCGCTTCCACGGCGGCCTTCTGCATGCGCTCAGCGGTCTTCTCCTGCAGTTCCGCGACCTTCTCCGCGTGCCTCCTGCTGGCGTTCACGTTCAGCAGGGCGATGATCGCAAGAGCGATGCCTGCCACGACCAGGAGAGCGGCGTCCTCCCATGATCCGAGGATCACCGGTATGAGTGCGAAGAAGAACATGGCGAACGCGAGGGCGAACAGGACGAAATAGGTCATGTTCCGCTCGGAATCGGGGATGCGCTGGGGAATGGCCTTGCCTGGCACCTCCATGCCGCAGCTGAGGCAGTACCGCGATGCATCGGGAATCTCTGCGCCGCAATTCAAGCACTTCAAATCATCACGATCCCTGCTCTGAGATGCGCTAATTAGTGGTCGCTCGTATCGTTCTTTTTAGTCTTATACTTAGCATCTTTGTCCTTAGTATGCACAAACCATTCGATCACAATACCGTCGTTCCGCCTTTTTCTGGCAGTATCACGTTCCCGTGAAGCTTCTTGAAATCATTGGGGACGGTCGTGTGGACGGGGATCAGGATCTCCGGATCGATAAGCTCGATCATCTTCGCGATGTCCTCTTTCGAGGCATGGCCTGAGCAGTGCGCCTTGTGGAATTCTATTCCGAAATGCTCCATCCAGCTCTCCCAGACCGCTCTCTGCTCCTCGTTCTCGTCCCCTTCGTAGAAATGCTCGGAGCTGGAGTAGATGAAATCAGCATTCTTCGGCTTGATGTGCACAAGCTCGCTAAGGCCGGTGAAGCCCATGTACACGACGTACTTCTCCGGGCTCTTCTGGATGTCCCTGAAGTTCACCATCCTCGGCAGCATGAGCTTGTCTTCATTCAAACGATAATCTCCCTCGCAGAAGGTGCATGTCTTCTTCGGAGGGAAGTAGACCCTGAGGTTGGCGTCCGTCATGATGTCGGGAAGCACCGGCAGCTCGTGCCTGATGTTATTGATGTAGTATGCGAGGTACAGACCCACCACCAGTATCCGCTTGTTATTGACCGCCGCGTTGTAGAGGGTCATGAACCGGTCCACGTTCGTCAGCGGGAAGTAGGTGAACACGGTCCCTTTCGAACCCGATATTATCCTCTCGACCTCCTGCTTCACTTCCTCCTCGGTGAAACTGTGGCCGGGGCTCCTTTCCATGTTCGTGCCCTCCATCAGGAGGACATGGGGCTTGCTCTTCCTCGCCCTGTCGACGAACTCGAGCGTCATGTCGCTCCTTGGGCCGTGCATCCTCAGGTCGCCGGAGTAGGCCACCGGTCCCTTCGACGTCTCCAATATGAAACCGTATGCACCAGGTACTGAGTGCTCAACGTGCGTCGGCTCGAACGAGATGTCCTTGACCTTCACCCTGTCGCCGCTCTTGAAAGAGATGAAATCCTTGTGTTCCCCGATCGTGAAGAGCTGCGGGTACATGTCGTGGTAGAGTTCGACGATCTTCTGCGTCCCGTGCCCGATGTGGACCGGGATGGCCGGATCGACATACGCCAGGTCGGAGATGTGGTCGGAGTGGCTGTGGCTGATGATAATGCCGTCTATGTCCGGCTTCTCGTACTTCATGTCCGTCATGCGCAAAGCCTCCTCGCTGAATATGCGAGGGATCCTCGGCATGAGGTCGAACTCGAAGAGCCCGGACAGGCCGTGAGCGTTCTGCACTTCGAGCCACTCATAGGAGTACTTGTCTCCCCGATCGAAATTCTCCCCGAAATCCAGGAAGACCTTCGTATCCTTGTCCTGGAGCAGTATCTTGGTCCCGCCGATCTCCCCTGCGCCTCCGTAGAATGTCAGGCTTGTCATTATCGGAATCCACCAGCCCTTTTCACATGGGTCATCGGATATTTACCCCTGTTGTCAGTAACGATGTCGTCTACCGATCGCGAGAGATATCAGAAAAAGCCTTATCGCCTAAGAGTCTGTTCTCCACTCGGTGAAAATGGTGCAATCCCAAATTCCGAATAGTCCACCTCAGCAGAAAGCTCAGATGCAGCAACCGACCGCTCCGTCAGATCCTCAACAGGCAAACCGGCAGCTCCCAACGCCGGGGAAATCTACCGGTAGGAAGACCATCGTCATTGGTGCAGTAATTGCTGTCATTGTCGTGGTAATACTCTTGGCCCTGGTTTTCTCAGGAGTGATAGGAGGGAATTCTCAGGCCACTCCTGAGGGGGCTGTGAACTCATTGGCAAGCGCCTACAACAACCACGATGCAAAAGCGCTCCTCGATTGCACCACCATGCACTTCCTCTCATCGTCGAACTATTCTCTCGCATTGAGTTCTATGCAGACATCAATGAACACGATGAAGAATGACAACTTGCATGTCACAATGACGAATGTCGTGGTGACATCTTCTGCCCTGATGACGCAGAGCGAAAAGCAACTTGTCAGTCAGGCGGAATCTCAACTCACAGCGATGGGAGTGACCGTCACCGTACAGGATTCATGCATCGTGTCAGCTACCGCGACGACGACGGGAACAGGGTCTAGCGGTGGAAGCAGCACGTCTCAGATAGTAGCATTGAAGATCAATGGGCAATGGTATCTTTCGATGCCTACCGGAATAGATAATCCTCCTCAGACCACCACCGTGTTCGGTATAGTCAAGTCCTCAACGGCAACAAAATATGTGTTTACAGTCACTGCGATTTCAGGAGGCTCACCCGTCCTGAAGACCGATGTGTATGTGCTGGTGAAGAACGCGACAGGTAGCGTGACAATATCGACGGTACAGCTTGGCACAGCGACAGGCACAGAAGGATTCAACTACACTAGCGCATCCGGTGGGCAGTATATCTCAGTAGGCGACGAGTTCAGCCTCGACAGAACCATGTACACTGTCGGCTCGACTCTCAAGCTGGTCACTGCAAATGGTGCGAATACATATTGCGTAGTGACAGTGACCGTTTAGTCATCATGCCGCTCTGAAGAAAAGCCTTGAAAAAGGTTCGAGGGTTAACAGGTTAGGAAGGTTAACAAAAAGGGATATTGAAGGAGGCTAATAACCCCCTTCAATCTTAGAGTTTCGGTGCATTCCCCCGAAATCTCAATTCCGCCTGATTGACAAATGGCCAGTAAGTCCGAGTCGGGCTCCACCGAGCCCGCCTTGCTTTTACTTGATGCACTAAGAAAAAGCCTTATCTCATCGAGATGTAAACCGCCCTAGCCGGTAAAAAAGATGAAGGAGGTTTCCCCGAAGTACCAAAAAACCTGATTCTTTCTTGCACTTGACTTACTGGATAGAGCGGAGGGTTGTTACTCTAACCCCCACTCTCAATTATAGCCATAAGAACGAAAAATTCTGAGATCAGGAGGTTTTCTGCACCCGAATTTGCTGGCACTGACTGGCTGAAGGCGTGGAGGGCTTCAGTCCTGTCATGGAGGGATTACTTGCCCCCTCGGCCTCTGTTGGGTGATGCAATGCGCGGCCCCCCCTCCGATCTCGAGGTATCCCGCTTTGATGCCGACCACTTCCCTCCCTGGGAAGACGGATCTGAGCGTCTCAAAGGCTATCTTATCCTCCGGGATGCCGAACGTAGGTGCGACCACGCCCCCGTTCGCTATGTAATTGTTGCAGTAGTAGGGAGTCATGCGGTGGCCTTGAAAATCGAACTCCCTTGGCTGCTTTATCTTGACGATCTCTATCGACCGTCCTTTCGTATCAGTTGACGAAAGAAGCCGATCCATATTCTCCTTCAAGGCGCCAGAATTGGGATCGGAAGTGTCCTCGGTGTATGCCGCGATCGCAAGCTTCGGGCTTACGAACGATGCGATCGCGTCGACATGGCCGTCGGTGAGGTCCCCGATGAGGCCGCGCCCGAGCCAGATAACTTTCTTGGCGCCGAGATAGCTAGCGAGGTTCCTTTCGATGTCCTCTCTAGTCAGCTGGGGATTGCGGTTGGGGTTCAGCAGGCATTGCTCGGTGGCGATGAGCGTTCCTTCACCGTCTACGCTTATCGAGCCGCCCTCGAGCACCATCGGGGCGTCGTATCGCTTCATCTTGAGACGCTCGGAGATGAAGGCGGGCAGCTCGTTGTCGTGGTCGTAGGGCGTGAACTTCCCCCAGCCGTTGAACCGGAAGTTGACAAGGGCGACGCCGCCGTCCTTGGAAGTCACGAATATCGGGCCGTTGTCCCTAGACCACGAATCGTCCAGCCTGACCTCCAATATCTCGATTTTCGTTCCGAGCCTCTTGCGAGCCTCGGCCGCGACTGAGGGATCCGCGAGGACGGTGACCGGCTCGAATCGATTCACCGCATTTATCACTTCGACGTACGATTCCTTCGCCTCCCGGAAATATCCGTGCCAAGTTTCCTCCTTGCAGGGCCAGGTTATGTAGCAGCCCGCATGGGGAGCCCATTCGGCCGGCATTGCAAGCCCGTCCTCCGATGGTGTACGCAACTTTGTCATATCAATCACCTTTCGTCGGTCTATCCTTCTTGTGAAGAGGGACGATGTCTTCCCTCGTGAGATCGCCATAAGAGTCGGGTCTGCGCGTATCGAGGAATCCAAAGAATCTTCTCGCATTTGAGATATGAGACATGTCCAAACTCGCAAGAATGGTTCCAGGCTTTGTCAGAGAGGCACGCTTCATCACGTTACCCCATGGGTCGGCCACAAAGCTTCCGCCGTAGAACCTGATGACCTCTTCTTGTCCGACTCGGTTCACGGCGGCGATGAACACCCTGTTCATTATCGCCTGCGCCCTCATCACATGCTCCCATGACGGATGCGAGTCGTAATCCGGCTCTGCGATCTCAGAGCCTATGGCGCTGGGGTACACAATCAACTGCGCTCCTTTCATTGCCAATATCCTCGAGAACTCGGGGAACCATTGGTCCCAGCAGATGCCCAGACCGATCTTGATCCCGCCCAAGTCGGCGACGGCATATCCTTGATTGCCCGGTTTGAAATAATAATCCTCATGATAGCCGGCTCCATATGGAATGTGCAACTTTCGATAATGAGCGATGACCCTGCCTCCCTTGTCAATGAGCACTTCGGAGTTATAGCAGGAGCCTTCGTCCTCGATCTCGACATGCGGGACGACAATAGCGATCGATTCGTCCTTCGATATTTCCTTAAACTCCTCAATGAGGGGTCCGTGATCCGGCAGTTGCGCCATTGCAGACCTCACATCTTCGAATTGTCCGATGTATCGGTTCGTGAACAATTCTGGAAGGATGCAGAGATCTGCATTCTTCTTTGCTGCCGCTCTGACCGCGTCTTTTGCAGAGGCTATGTTGATTTTCACATCGGGAGACATAGCCATCTGAGCGAGCGCGATGTTGAACAGCCCGGATTCATTCGTTGTCATGTCCGCGTCCTGAATTGCTATAGCTAATAATAATACATTCAGAAATCCTTTCCAAGATCATCTCGTTGGCAAGCGCATCTGATGGGTGCATCCGTATTGAGAGGGATCGGAAAAGCCTCATCTCCTGACGAAGGAGCAAAGGCTCAATCGATCATCGGTATTTTGCAGGTATCTTGTCCACAACCAATGTAAGCAGACCGAAGATGACCAGAAGATACCCGATCACACGGAGAACTATCAGAGCATCAATTAGGCTGGCATCCGCTTCGATGACCCTTGCGAAATGCGATATTCCAAACAGGCCGAAGCCGCCTCCGATGTATAGGGGCAGTTTGGTCCTCTTCTTCATGTACGCCCATGTTGCCACCACAACGATGATGACACACAGAATCAGATTTATGGTATATTCGATGTTAGCCATGTTACCATCCTTATGGGGAATTATTCATCATCCCAATAATAGTTTCTCTCGTCCAGACCTCCTGTCGATGGCTAGGAATTGCCTTTTAAAATGGTTTGAGGGGCTCGCAGCCCCCACATCTATAGTTCCTCAATCTCAGGCGGTGGCGGCGGTGGCGGTGGCGGCGAGGCTTTTTTCAGGGTTCTTGTGACAACACGACGCTGCGGTGGCGACGATGCTTTCACGGATATTGCGACAGCTTTAGGCTGCGGTGGCGGCGAGGTTTTCACGGATTTTGTGACAGCTTTAGGCTGCTGCGGCGGCTGCGCTCCGTCGCGCTTCTTCTTGCGCTTCCCCGCCAAGAAGAACAGCGAGATGGCGATTGCTGCGGCTATAACGCCGAACAATAACAACATCGGCGTCAGGTCACCTATGCCGCTTATCCCTCCTCCGCTGTTGTTGACGTAGATCGTCTTGACACTCTCTGCGTTCCCCGCTTTGTCGATCGAATAGTACTCGATCGTGTGGTTGCCCGTGGCGGTCACATCGAACGCCCCTGTGTAAGTCAGCCACGCTCCGCCGTCTATGCGGTAGAGGGTCTTATTGACCCCGCTGGTTGCGTCGGAGGATGAGATGGTCACGGTTGAGCCGGACTTGCTCGCCGTCGATGTCGGTGCGGTGGCGTCCAGAGTGATGCCGTCAGTGAATGTGGAAACCAACCCGGCACCGTTCCTCACCTGGTAGTAGACTGTCTTCGCCCCGTCTCCGGCAGATAGAGTCCAAGCCTTCGACGCGGAGAACGCCTCCCATGCGCTCCATGTTGTGCCGTCGTTGCTGTAGCGCACCTGGT